>Ga0255752_10007056_pt1 | contig 10373 bp, 11 predicted proteins | sample 011ome_25_FD_179952 | JGI IMG/M metagenome (GOLD analysis project Ga0255752, IMG submission 179952) | Coastal salt marsh microbial communities from the Groves Creek Marsh, Skidaway Island, Georgia - 011512CT metaG (version 2) | ecosystem: Environmental > Aquatic > Marine > Intertidal zone >...
CGGTTTTTGATAGTATATCTGTATTTCTTCTTCAATTTTATGTGCTCTGCGTGATGAGAAGCGGAGATGTGTGTTGTCTGATGAGATGTTCTTCGTATGTGTTTGGAAAGTATTCGCAGAACTGCGTGTCTGAGACATTTTTAAACGCTTTAGGATACTCCTCGAATACGCGCGTTCTGCGCGAGCAGAAATCAGATGCATTTGACCTACGTGTCGACAGAAGTCTGTCGACCCATTTTTTAGAAAAACGCTTCGTACTTTAAGAGGGTGAGAAACACAAAGCGTGTAAAAAGCGTCGTCGTCTTTATATCGTCGTCGAAAGAACGAGAACTTTGCGAGGAGGAAGAGGAGGAAGAAGAGGACGACGATGGTTGTCTTTCGCTCTTGGCTGCTCTGCGCGTGCATCACCCTCCAGTACTTGTGCTTCCTCTTTTTTCTCCCCTCGTTCTCGTTCGGGAGGAAACCTCGGAGCCCTCGTTTCCTGAAAGAAGAAACGAATAGGAACGACAGTCGCGTGATTCAAACGCGATTTTTGATGCAACTGTGCGCGTGTGTGCTTGGATTTCTCCTCGTTTTGTGGTGGTTGAGAGAGACGATGTCTTTCGAGGAGGTGTTCGCGATGGTGTGCACGGGTGGGGAAACGAAGAAGAACTTTCTCATCATCAGCTCGTCGAAAATGTTTGGTATTCTTGGCGTCGCGATGGATGCGACGACGGACCTCTTCTTTGGTCTCGCGGTGACGGGTTTAGTGTATCTCGGACCGGTGGTGTGCGCGGTCTTTCGATCATCCGCGATGATGTCTCAGCGGTCAGGTGATGATGATTACGAGGAGAACGAGGATGAGAACAACGAGCACAACCTTAAAATTATCGACGGTATGTTTCGATTCTTATTCGGACACCACCGCGAAAACGCGGAACGATACGGCCGGCTCGTTCCGATTCGAGATGTACTCCTCGCGCCGTTCTTCGAGGAGTTCGTCTTCCGCGGCTTGTTGCTCACCGTCCTCCTCGGTACCGGCTTTGATGAGGGAACTAGGACGACGAGCGGCAGCGCCGCCGTCTCGACGAGGAGCGCGGTGTACGTCAGTCCGCTTTTCTTCGGTTTCGCGCACATCAACCACTATTTCGCGCTGAAAAAAGTATACGGCTCTGCGAAAGCCTCGCGGTTTGTTTTGTTCCAGTGCATCTACACGACTGCGTTCGGCGCGCTCGCTGGTACCATATTCTGGCGGTGCAAAGCCGGCCTCGCCGGCGCGTGGAGTTTACACGCGTCCATGAACGCGTTCGGCGTGCCTGATTTTCGACCGTTTCGTCGAAAAACCAATGCGTTTGAGCCGCCGCATTTTAGAAGAGGAAGGAGGAATAATAGCGATGATTATAATAGCGGGGGCGTTAAAGGAAAACATTTCAACGCGAAGATCATCAACTGGTTGGAGAGAATCTGTTACGTTCTCGGCCCTCTGGTCGCGCGCGAATTCGTTCGGAGTAGGATTGTAGTTTAGAGAGAGAGAGAGAGAGAGAGAACGCTCGCTCGAGCGTGGCATATATATACACACACATAAACTGCGCGGTATAAACGAACGCACTCTCATCAGAGAGTCCGTTCTGCCTTGGAAACAAAGAATGTGTAATCATACTGGCCTATAATAAAAACTCTCGCTTTTCAAGAAGACGTTACTCCTTTTCTCCACAAAAGTCTCGATTTTTCCTCAATTTTCCGCACTTTTTTCAACCACATTGGGTACATTTAGTAGCAGTAAACGCGCGTTAACGCACCGTCGCATTCCTCCTTTTCATCCTTTCAAGAGCGCGAAATTCGAGAGCACGCGTTGTTTACGCTCTCGTTGTTTGCGTCTCGTCGCGGGGCAGAGAAAACGAACTACAAAATGGTCTCCCCTGAACCGACAAAACGTGACGACGAAACCGGCGACGGTTCACCAATTCGTCAGCGGAATTCCAAAAACGACGACTTTTCCTCTCCCTCTTTGTCTTCGTCTTCGTCCCCGCGAGGAACGTCGTCCAGAGACGAGGACGACGATTCAGACGACGACGACGACGACGATCGCGAAGGCGAGGACGAGTATAAAAAAGGCGGGTACCACCGCGTTTCCATCGGGGATTGCTTTCACGAGAATCGATACCGAATCGAGCGGAAATTAGGCTGGGGGCACTTTAGCACGGTGTGGATAGTGAGCGATTTAAAACGGACGACGAAAGAAGAAGAAAAAGAAAAAGAGATGGAGTTTGAAGAGGAGAATAATAAACACACGTACGCGTTGAAGATACAAAAGTCGGCGTCGCATTACTTGGAAGCGGCGAGGGACGAGATTGAGATATTGAAGCAGATTGCGAGCGGACAGAGGAAAGAAAACGAGGACGATGACGCTACGAGGAAGAATGAATACAGCGAGAACGCGAAACACGTGGTACAGTTGGTGGATTCGTTCGAGCACATAGGTGAGAACGGGACGCACGTGTGCATGGTGTTTGAACGTCTGGGCGATAATTTGTTGACGCTGATTAAACGGTACGATTATTTAGGTATTCCAATTCCAGGCGTGAGGAGAATCGCGATTGGTATTTTGAAAGGGTTGGATTATTTGCATCGCGAGAGGGAAATCATACACACGGATTTGAAGCCAGAGAATGTCCTTTTAACGAGGTTTTTACCGCCGAAGATGTCGAAGAGAAGTCGGTCTTCGTCGAGCGTCGCGGCGGTTGGCCAGGCGACGCCGCCGGGGACGACGCCGACGAAGATGGAGCAGATGACGAAAGATTTAGGAAACATGAACATGCCAAATAATAGCGGCGCGAGTAACAAAGATGAAGACGATATCGCGAGAGGAGAACAAGAGCAGAAAAAAACTGCGGGAGGTGGAAAACCACCGCGTTTCACTCTCTCTCCAGAAGAACTGGATAACTTAGATGTGAAAATCGTGGATTTAGGTAACGCCTGTTGGACGTACAAGCAATTCACCTCGGACATTCAGACGCGACAATACCGATCGCCGGAGGTTATTTTGGGCACTAAATACGGTGCCGCGTGCGATATATGGTCGTTAGCGTGCGTCATTTTTGAACTCGTCACCGGTGACGTCTTGTTTGACCCTCGAAGTGGAGAAACGCACGAACGCGACGACGATCATTTAGCGCTCATGATGGAACTCGCCGGGAAGAAGATGCCGAAGAAAATCGCTCTCGGTGGAAAACGGTCGAAAGATTTCTTTAACCGCTCGTGCGAATTGAGGAACATTAAAAACTTGAAGTTTTGGACGTTAGACCGCGTTTTAGTGGAAAAGTATCGATTAGACGAGGACGAGGCGATGGAACTGACGGCGTTTTTGAAGCCGATGTTGGATTTCGACCCGAAAAACCGCGCTACCGCAGAGGAGTTGCTGAAACATCCGTGGTTGAGCACGTACTAGATATAGAGCATATATACCACCAACAGATAATAATAATCACAATAGTAAGTGAGCATCATCCGTCGTTGCGCGGCGGGTATATGCGTACACTTTAAGTCTCTCTGTAGAAAACAAGATATAAATAAAAAGCGAGAAATTGTAACAAAAATATATTAAAAAGAAGCACATCATCTTCGTTTAAAATCATGTACCTTTCGACTGATGCACACTTACTTCTCCCCTTTCGGCGCGGGTGGACTCGGTAAATTCACCGTTCTCAACAACCACAACGATATACTCATCCCCAACCAGTGCGCCAACATCGCGTTGCTCGCCGCTTGAACCAAGAAAATATCCAACGCCAACACCGGATTGGCATTTTGCGCGAATGGCCCAGTCGCCGCGATCGTCAACGTCTTCGCGAATAACAACCCCGTCGTCGCTTGTAAACCAACAATCGTGGCGCCTAACCCAACCAAATTCACCGTCAACCCAGTCGTCAACGCTTTCACCACCTCCGCTCTCGGCGGCACCAATTCGAGATCCGCGATGGACGCCTTCAACCGGTCGCCCAATCGAACTAACCCGAGCGACCAAAACGTGGTAAAAAACCCAGCCATGATCCCGAACAAGATAAAATACAACCCCGCGTCCGTGGCTTTCGTGAACCCTTTAAACAAAAACGAAAACACCACCACCACCGCGGCGACGGTGAAGAGAATCAACTGCCCCCAAAACCCCCATCGGCCTAACGTTTTGCACGCCGCTGCCGTTCGAGACACTTTACGCGCGATCGATTCCGCGTTATCCACCGACGCTTTCGTCGTCACAAATAAAGCTCTGCTTCTTCTCTGTCTCGTCGTCGTCAAATGCGCATCTGATTCACCGCCAAATAAACCGCCGCTTTTGTTGGACGTCTTCACAGTTCTCGGGGAAAAGACGCATTTGGACGCAACAATTTTTGAATCAATTCTCCCTCCCCCTCGTTTACCTCCTCCTCCTCCTCGTGAAAGAAACGACGACGATTGCGCGACCGCTTTCCTTTGCCTCAAACACAACGGAGACGTTCGCGGTTGTTGTCCCGTTTGGGAGAAGAGCCCCTGCATCGGCGAAGACGTCAGTAAATGCATGCGATACGGAGATACACACGAAAGATTCGAGAGTTTTTTTTGTGCAGTTGTACTCGAATAAAAAAAGAGACAAAAAACGCTCAAATCTCTCGCTTTTGTGTTCGGTCAAACACAAACACACATGCGACATTCACAAACGATCTCATCTCTCTCTCTCTCTCTCTTTTTTCCTTCCGTCCGCGCAAACGGCGAAGAGAAGAAGAAGGAGAGCGAAGGAAGAAGAAGAAATATCGCGAAAGAAAAGGTGCCTCGATGACGAAGAAGAACAGGGGCTTCGACCCGTTGCGTTTGGGTGGTGCGAACGGTAAGAAAGAGTCTTCTTTGTTGCAAACGAGGCGACGACCGTTTTTGCGATTCGAGGTTGGAGAACGTTTGGAGTTTTCTTGTTTCGTCGGTGGCAACTTCGAGGAGGAGCATCAAATCACCGGGCGAGTCGTTGGCGTGCACGTGAAATGTAACAACGTGAATTGCGAGGTCGTGCATCCGTATAAGGCGGAAGTTGACGAGGAGTTTCGCGCTTTGCTCGGGTATAAATTTTATCTCATCCGTGACGACACGAACGAAAGCTGTCGCTTGGAAAACACGGGGTGCTACAAAAGCAAGAGGAGACCAAAGTTGAGATTTGAGGTTGGCCAACGGGTGCAAGCGAGAGTGGTTTCGTTTTCAGATCCAACGAGTAATATGTGGGAGACTGGAACGATAGTGGAACACTGGACTCGACCCCCGGGTTTTGATATCTCGGATGGGTGCGCTTTGCCATACAAGATTCGCATTCACGACGTGTCAAAAAATGACGTGCGAGACGGTGCCGATTTTGTTTGCGCCGATTTCGACGCAGACAGTTGCGTGAGAGAAGAAGTAAGGGCAACAATTGGACCACCGACGACGTTGGCGACGTTATTGTTGGAGATACCAGATCTTTTCGAGAATGAAATAATTTGGCGGTTAACCACCGGCGATTTGAAGCGATTTGCGTTGAGCTCGAAGAAGTGTTACGAGAGAGTGAAACGATCGTTCAATACGTACGAGTTTGAGGATTTGACTCTGGAGAAGCTTCAAGAAGGACCGAGTCCACTTATGGATTTGTTTGAGAAAGAGGAGAACAAAGATTTGCTCGCGAAAGTCGTGTCATTCCTGAATCCGACAGACGTGAAATTCGCGTGTTTGGCGACGAAAACAATGTTGACAGGTTTGAAAGGAACCGGATGGCAAGTGTCCTCGCATCGAAACGGCACGTTCCCAGACTCTCGAGTGATGACCCCTGATCACGGTGTCTGGTTCATTCACGAGTTTTCTTCAGTAACTACCCTGAAAAAGTTCTTCGAAAGATTCTTCGATCCTGAAATTTACGCAAACACGGGTCGTATCTTCGACAGCGTTTGGGTAGGTTTATGTGTCATTGGGAGGATGGAACTCGTCGACTGGTGGAGGAACGAAAAAATTTGTGCCGAGAATAACTGGAACTGGCACCCAGTGGCTCCAATAATTGCCAGACAGGAAGGACACGAAGAGTTTGCGAAAGCGTTGATCGACCGCGGATGTAGTGATGGTCCGATACCCGAACGATTTCGCTGTTGTATGAACTGTCCTCGCGCGGCATATCATTTGACCGCCACCGATGATAGTGATGAAGAGGAGGAAAGTGAAGAGGAGGAGTGATAATTACGTGCCATCAAAGCTGTGCAATTGGAAAGAGAGAGAGAGAGAGAGAGAGAGAGACGCACACAAAAGTAGAGTTGTAAAATATAAAAGCATATACATCCATCCTACGTTACGCCGTCCCGACCCTTGAGAACGCGGCATATTCGTGCAACCAACTTGGCGATTCGTAATTGAGTTGCGCAGAGTTCATCGACTGCTGTGATTTATCCTCGGTAGAACCAAAACCCATACTCGCGCCGTTCGCGAAATCAATCCCGGAAAGCGCCGATTTTGCGGCCGCTTCAGTCACGGCCAACTTTTCTCTTAACAACGCATTTTCAGCTAGCAGTTTATCGCGTTGCGCGGATACGCTCGCGTTAGTGCGTCTCGCGAAATCGGCGGCAGCGTATGCAACGTCTCGGTCAGCTTCGCGCGATTTGATCTCATCAAGTTGCTTCTGTGCAAGGAGTTTCGTCGGTTGTAAAGCCGTTTCCGCGTCTTCGGCTTTCGCTCGAAACGAGTCGCGGTCGTCTTCCACGGTTTTTAACTTTCGCTTCAGAATATCTTCCCTCTTTTCCGAGTCTTCTAACTTTGCAGATACGTCGTCAAACTTTCGATTCGTTTGGTCCAATTGCGTTTGTAACAGACGCGAAAGCGCTCTCGCCTTTGTGCATTCCTCTTCCGTAGATGTAAACTTCTCGATAACGCGATTGAGTTCCGCAGCTTCCGCTTCCAACGCTTTCGTTTTACCTTGTAACTCTTGCTCGAACCCATTCGCTAAAGATTCCGCGTTTTGCGCAGAGGTTCGCAAACGCGAACACTCGGCTTCCAACTCCGCCGATAACTTTCGGTAGTCTTTACACCGCTCTTCGATGACATTTGCCTTCTCCTCGGCATCTTTCGCTCTCGCTTGCATTTCGGCGTGCAATTGACGCAACATCTCGAGTTCGTCGCGTCGCTTCTCGTCTTCATGCCGTGCCGCGGACATGCGCGAAAGCCAAATCGATTCGGCTTCAGATGATTTCATCGCTCGTTCTTCCGCCTCCACGGTACGTTTGCGTTCTTGTTCCAGATTTAATTTCAACTCGCCAATGATGGCGGCGTAATAGTCGTTGTCGTTTGATGCGTTTACTACGGGCGGGGAAGGTATCGTGACCGATATGTCCGCGAGCGGCGTTCTCTTTTTTCGTTGTGTATTTTGTTGTTGTTGTTGTTGTTGTTGTTGTCTTTGTTCGTCGGAGTGAAACGCCATCTGAGGCGTGTGAAAATTCAAATTTTGTGGCGTCGGCGGCATGTCATCCTCGTTGTCTTCGTTAAACTGAAACGGTAACGGTGAAGCGTTCGGCGTCGATGTCGTCGCTATACGCACAGAATTATTACGCCCACCCAACTTGTTTTCTAAACGTTCTGTTTCAACTTTTTGAGCCGTCATCATCGGCGGCGGCGGCGGCGGCACGTTTACCGCCACCTTTGCTCGCGTTTCCAACTCTAATATCTTTTTCGACCTCTGTTTCTCGTGATTTTGTTGTTGGATGTGTACTATTTTCTTCACCGACGGTGGCGGTGGCGGTAAAATGGCTGTCGCCGCAGCCATGTTGGCGATTTGTGTTCCTCCAAACGGCGTCGACCCGTTGATGATACACGCGCTTCGGAAATATTTCTGAAAGACGTAGTTCCCGCTATTACTACCACCACTACTCTCGCCTTCATCCGCATCGTCCACGAGCATCGCGTGCAACAATCTCGTCGCTGGATTCTTGCGCCAACGTCTCGCCAACACGTCACTTTGCTGTTGTTGCTGCTGTTGCGACTTTGCGTCCATTCCTCCGTACTCTCTCAACGCGCTCGCGACGGCTGAAATTCTCGACACCGACGCCTGTCTTTTCAGCACCTCCTCGCTCGTCGACGTGGCAAACACCGACGCTTTCGGCGCGACTGGTGGTAACGCAATCAACCGTAACTTTCCAACCGGTCTATTCTCGCCAACTTTTAAATAAAAACAAAAACCAACCGCCCGGTCGTCGCCTCTCGGCAAATACTTCACGATATCCCTCGCGTCTTCCTTATTCACCAGTTCCGTCCGCTCCAACTTCGCGCCCTTCCGCTCATCTTCCGAAGAACTCGCCCCTAACCCTCCCACCGTTCGCATCGCAACCACGTCCACCAACGTCGCCTTCTCCTTCATCCCAATTGCCGCGCACGTCGCTTTCAACGTAAACGCGCTCTTCGGCACCCGTCTCAACTCTTTCTCGAACACGCTCTCGCTCGCCCACGATATCGCGCGCGCGAACTGTTTTAAAGTCATCTCAAAATCGTCTCCAGATATCACGATCGTCGCGTCTTCGGAGACGAGCAAGGCGTGAGAAATCATCGCGCGGACGTGCGTTTTCATCATCGCGCCGAGTGCGACGTCTTCTTCGACGTTTTCTTCTGCACCATTTTTCTCGATTTCAAAAAAGCTCGACCGTTTCACCCCTCTCGCGTTCAAAACGCGTTCGATTTCATCATCATCAACCCTCAAGTCTTCTTCTTCTCCTCCGCGTTTAGAGAACGCGTTGGTCGTATTCGTACTCGTGGTCGTGTGCACGTTCGTAAACGTCAAGAGTGCGGCTACTTTTGGTGGCGCAGCGCTCGTCAAAGCGCCGTCGTTCTCGTCAAAGGTCATCCTGATGTTCGGGGAAACGTATCTAAAAATGGGGAGGAAAAAAGAAGCGCTCGCGGAGGACGATGAATGCGATGCCCTTAACGCGGCGTATTAATTAAATATACACACACACGATCGAGAGGGAAAGAGAGAGAAGGATAAAGGAGAGGAAACGCTTTCTCTCCTTCTTTCTGCAAAGAACTTTAACGCGAGAAATTTGTGCCGTCTAACGGCCTCATTTTGGTTCCTAAAACACTTGCTATTCTCTAGCGCGTTCGCCGCGTCGTCCGAGATCACGAAGGACGACGACGAAACAAAGCTTCGTTCCACGCTCTCACGTCCACGCTCTCGCCGATAAACCCTCCTCCGCCACTTCCTCCTCTTTTCGTCTCCTTTTCCTCCCCCTCCTCCTTTTCGCCCGCTTTCCTCCTTCGTCGTCTTCGTCGGAGTACGTTCGAGGAGGAGGCGCGAGACGCCGCTCCGCGGTACGTGAACAACCGCCCGTCGTCCAACGGAAGCACTTTCACGCGGCTTAAACATTCGATTACAATCACGTACATGCACACCGCTAAACTCATCCACAGAGGGATCGCTTTGGCGTAATGTTTCGAGAACAGTATAAACCGGACGAGCGTATCGTCACCGTATTCGGATTTGGTCTTTGTCAACTGTCGTTCCTTTTGCACTTCTGGATTCGGAGAAAAGAGAAGAAACAGGTGGAAGAGGAAGAGGACGGTGGACAAAACGATGCCGGCGAAGCCGTACGCTTCCTGTTTTTGACGAGAGAGTCAGAGAGAGAGCGTCAGAGAGTTAGAGAGAGAGAGTCACACGCATCACACGAATGGTATCTGAACGCGCAGTGGGTTACGAAACGAAACGAAGAACAACGATGAGAGTACCGCAGGGGTCACCGGATGCGCCGACGAGTAAAACGGCTCGACGGTTCCTTTGAACACGAGTTCGTCTTCCTCTCGTCCCTTCTTCTTTGTCGTATTCTTCGCGCGTTTCATCATCGCATCAAAGTAGAGTTTTCCCCTACATGTTAAGAGTGAAGCCATTTCTCTCCACTGTAAAGCGCACGTTACACGCGCGCATATATTATACATAAACTCTGCGTAATAATACTAAGACACTCGAGAGAGCACAGAACATGATCCCATTTGTATCGTCCTCGTTTTTGCTCGTCGGTGCGGTCGCGCTTCTCCGCGCTAAGAAGACATTAAAGAAGACGAGAAAAGTCTTCAGAGTGTACGTGGATGGCTGTTTCGACTTGATGCATTTCGGCCACGCGAACGCGCTGCGACAGGCGAGAGCGATTGCCTCTTTCCAAACATCAACAGGAGGAAAAGAAGGAGGATATGTGGAGGGAGCAGAAGAAGTCGAATTAATCGTCGGTCTGGTCTCGGACGAGGAGATTTTGCGGTGCAAAGGCCCACCGGTGTTACCGGAGCAGGAAAGGGTGAAGTGCGTGCGAGCGGTGAAGTGGGTGGACGATATAATCGCGAACGTGCCGTACGAGTTGACGAGGGAGTTTGTGGAGGAGTTATTTTCG
>Ga0255752_10007066_pt1 | contig 10366 bp, 6 predicted proteins | sample 011ome_25_FD_179952 | JGI IMG/M metagenome (GOLD analysis project Ga0255752, IMG submission 179952) | Coastal salt marsh microbial communities from the Groves Creek Marsh, Skidaway Island, Georgia - 011512CT metaG (version 2) | ecosystem: Environmental > Aquatic > Marine > Intertidal zone > Salt...
ATTTTTTCCTTCGACGATATGGAAGAGATCTTGGATAGTGTTGTAAAACACTTGGATGATCTGATTCCAAATTACTTTCATTGAAGAAACGGTTTTTTTATTCGATCATCATCTTAACCCTTCAGAAAGGAAAAGCATTTTCGTTCAAGGACAAGGACTAAAAAAGTTGTTCAATAGAAGCAACAAGTCTTCGACGGTGACTGCATCATCACCATTAAAATCTCCCAAGCAAGAAGCTGCCGGCACGCACATAGCCATTGTGCCGTCCCAAACGGTTCCCTCGCCGCAAACCATGGAATTCCAGGCGCATTCAAAATCACACGAACCATCGTCCTGGACTGCAGCTGCGTTATAATTGCATGCCATGGCATAGGTGCAACCCGATGCCGCGGGATCGAGTGCTACAAGGACTTCCATGCCCTCAGATTCATGGATGAGGAGGTGGTGATTGGTTTCAACGCCGTAATACGTGGTGGAACCGCCAGACAACCAGTCCACTTGGATGGAATCGACGGATTGATAGGTGCCCAATCCAAAGTGCTCCCACCGGCTGTTTTGACCGAGGTAATTCTCACCCGCAAACGTCACTCGGTATTGAAGCGCCTCATCCGTAAAAACCGTAATTTCACATCCTGTGCCGTCGCGGTTTGTGGTTTCACCTTCGAGCCAAATTTTAAGCCAGTGATTCCCATTTGGAGTGCCTTTTAGCACGTGGGCGATGTCCCCGACCGAATGGGATACAATGTCCGGATAGCCGTCATAGTTGTAATCCCCGACAGCGGTTGAAAACGACAACACGCTCGTTTCGTCCAATTCGTTGTCCTCATCGAGGAAACTCCCTTCTGAATTGTAGTGCAGGTGATCTGGTTCATCGGGGAACATGTCCAAAACGCTCGGATAATACGTGAATACATCAAACCCGGTCGTGACGTGCAGATCTTCCCAACCGTCGCAATCGACATCCAACCAATTCCCGGCCCAACTGACCCCGTCATTTTGGAGAGCCTCTTGCGGAACCTCACCCGTCAAAGAGTCCAAGGTGCTGAAATAGCCATCGTAATTGATCATCAACCAATTGCTGTCTATTGGGAAGGCAGTTAGGAATACATCCAGGTCTGCATCTCGGTCAAAATCTGCCATGCTTGTGGTCATGCAATTGATGGCGATATCGAGACCGCGTTCTTCAGCTTGGTCTTCGAAAACGCCAATGTTTTCATCCGATTGCACGAAGTAATAATTGGGGTGAATCGGCCGGTCGCGTACCACATAAATGTCCAATAAACCATCGCCATTCAAATCCGCCCATTGGCTCTGAAACGATTGAAGGTTGGGGACGGTGAAGTCTTCGGAATCGGAAGTGATGTCTTCGAACATGCCTCCCCCCAGGTTCCGGTACAGTTCATTCAGAGGTTCTTCATCCACATCGCTCGAATAATGACAAACGAACAAGTCATTCAATCCATCCAAATCAAAATCACCGAAGCATGCGCCGTAGCTCTTTTTATCGTTTTGTTGAATGCCACAAAATGCACTAATATCTTGAAAATTTCCTTGACCATTGCTCAAATACATCTTATTCGGGGCATTGCGATAGGTCACGAAAAGGTCTTGATCTCCGTCGTTGTCAATGTCGCACCACAAGACCATTTTTGCCTCTTCGGGATAAAACGTAAGCGGCAAATCAATCGCCTCAAATCCCGACTCATCTCCTGTGCCCACAAAGAATTTGAGTTCACCGTCGTGACTGGCAAAGCTCAAATCATCGATGTAGTCTCCATTGAAATCCGCAAAGCTCAATCCTTCGCCCAAGTATCCGCCATAATGCTCGGTGGGTAAAGACAGGATCTCACTGACGTCTACAAATTGACCACATGCGATTGAGCTCCACCACAAGGTGCATGAAGCGCATACTCCGCATTTGAATGCCGTCTTCCATGCCGCTGGTCGTTTCAAGAGGTTCAGTTTGATGAAATTTAGACGTGAGGAGTGGGAGTGGGTTGCCTATCTGCGTGCTTGATGCGATTGGAATTATCAATTCCGATGCTAAATTGAGCGCATGATCGACTTTCGTGAAAAGTGGTGGGCTCACGGCACGTTGGGATGTCTGTTCATTGGATCCGGAATGTCCATCACATTGGACGCAGCTTCTCGGAAAATGACTGAGGATTCTTGGGAGATTTGGTTTGCAGAAGGCACCGCCGGTTATATCGTTCTCATTTCAGGGTTGGCTTTTTTCGGTAGTGCTGTGCGTTATTTGGTCTTGATGAATCTGAATGAAGAATAAGCGTTTGGTCCTGAGTGCGTTAGTGCGCAAAAAAAAATTTTCAAGGTCGAGAATCAATTGATATTCGGGCGATTTACATTCGCCCCAATATCATGATGCATCCGCATACGAAGGTCCAATTCATCGGGGATGAGGTGGGCCATGGGGTGGTCGCTACGGCGTTTATCCCGAAAGGAACGGTGACGTGGGTCCAGGATCCATTGGATCGCGTTTTCACCCCGGCAGAAGTGGCCGCATTGCCCGCCGCTTCCCAAGATCAACTCGAGTATTTCGCATTCAAAAACAGCCAAGGAAACATGGTGCTGTGCTGGGATCACGCGCGCTATGTGAATCACAGCTTTCGGAGCAATTGCCTCAGCACCGTTTTCGACTTCGAAATCGCCGTGCGGGACATTCAGCCTGGCGAACAGCTCACCGACGATTACGGTTACCTGAATCTACCGGCGCCCTGGAAACCCATGGACGAGGGGACGCGTCGAAAGTGGGTGCGACCGGATGATAGCGTGCGTTATGCCAAAAGCTGGGATGCTCAGATTCAGTCGGCGGTCAAGCGATTGTTCCGGGTGGATCAGCCGCTTCAGCAATGGCTCGATCCAAGTGTGATGGAGCAGGCGCAATTTTCCGGATTCGCCTCGCGGAGCATCCGCGAATTGTATTGCGCGAGTTAATCCCGAGACGCTTGTGCCAAGGCAGCGTCGAGGAAGAATCGCCCGACCGGCTCGACCAAGGGCTGGTCTGACGGTGATCGCTCCGGGTGCCATTGGACCCCGATGTAGCAAGGATAATTGATTGTGTCGCGGTGTCGCACCCCTTCGATCAGTCCGTCCGGTGCAATGGCCCACGCTTCCAGGGCAGTGGCCATTTCTGCGATGCCCTGGTGGTGATGGGAAATCACCATAGACGATAAGGTATCCGCGGCGACCAAGCCCAAGAAGTCCAAGGGACCAATTGCATAAACCGGGTGTAAGGTGTCACGTGAGTTGCCTTCAACTCCGGCACGGTGAGCATCCGTGCCCAGCGCGTCTGGAAGGTGCGGGTGCAGTGATCCGCCGAGGTGAATGTTCATGAATTGGAGGCCGCGACAGACCCCTAGCAATGGAATACGTTTTCCATCGACAGCATCGAGCAATGCACTTTCCAAAGCATCCCGCGCTACATCGATGTTTCCGCATTGAACGGTGTCTTGGGCTTGGCCGTAGCGTTCGGGATGAATGTCCGCTCCACCGGTGAGTAAGATACCGTGTGCTAGCGCAAGGATGGAATCCAGTTGGTGAGGTGATAAAGTAGAAGCATCCACCCAGTTGATTTTCACACCATCAGCAACACTGTCCAGGTAGGTTTCGTAGGTGCGGCTGTCAAACAAACGGGATGCAACGATGGTCAATTCCCTGGATTGGGGCTTGGGGATTCCGACGCCGCAGCTTCCGAAAAAAAATCCCGTAGCCAGGCTCAGCAGCAGCCACCGGAAAAACATTTGATTTTTGACCATGATGGGTGCAAATTAGGCGAAACAAGCTGACCGCGTCCAACGTATACGACATCGATGAAAGATCTACCCGCATTTGACGCATTGGTTCTCGAAGGTGGCAGTTTGCGTTGTGCTTTTACTGCGGGAGTCTTGGATGCTTTTGCCGCAATCGATTACAAGCCTTTTCATTCCTACTATGCCGTTTCGGCGGGATCCATGGCCATGATTTCATTCTTATCCGGTCAACGGAAGCACTTCATTGAATTGTCAGAACAGCTGGTGGAGGATGGGAAATTCATCAGTTTTCGATCGGCATTCTCCGATGAGGGCTTGATGAATTTGTCGCATTTGGCCCGTGTGGTCAAAGAATCGTCGCCCATTGATTGGGAAACGGCCAATGCATTCATCAAGGATAAGCAAGTGCATGTGGTCACAACCGATTTTGAAACCGGGGAAGCCCATTATCTGCAGCCCCAAAAGGAAAATTGGATCAAATCGGTTTTGGCATCGGCTACGTTGCCGTTTGTCACCCGAGGCAAAGTCATGGTGCGCAACCGCTGGATGTTTGATGGGGGATACGCGGATGCCATTCCACTCGATGAAGCCATAGCAAGGGGATGTCAGAATATTTTGGTGATTCGAACACGCCCGGCAGGGGTGAAGGTGGAGCAGGACACGTTGGATTTTATCGCTTCGTATTTGCATCGGGATAACAAGGCCGTGGCTCGGCTTTTCGATACGTGGCACATCCGGTACAATCAGGTGGTCGACAAGTTGGCCTCAAGAGGCACGGGATCTCACAAGTGGGAGGAATTGGCTCCCAAGCATGAGCTGCGCTCTGATGGCTACCGAATTACGAAAATGGATCTGCGTGCAGATTACCGTCACGGCTTGGAGGTGGCGTTGGATTGGATGGCAGGTCAACGCGCAATTATTTGACAAAATCACTCTATTCAGAAATTATATAAAATAGATTAATCGGGTTTTATTACTGTTTGGGGTGTAAATGTTGTATTTTAGTGGCAAATCGCTGAATTATCGCCATGCGCCAAGCTGCCAAAACCCTAACAGCGCGCGCAGGATTCTTGGGACTCGTTGCCCTTTTCGCCTGCTCGCCCTTGACTTCATTTTACGCTTCAAATGCTGCGGAAGAAGCCATTTCCCCTGTTGTGGTCATCAATGACCAATACAAATTCACCCAGATCAGTTACACCCCGTTTGTCATTGATGGATTTTCCGGATTTGATTACACAGGCTACAAAGTCTACCAAGTATTTGTGCACACGGTCAACTCGACGGACTACGTTAAACGCGTTTTCGGAAATGCCCAACATCCCGCGGCCATTACGGCTCCAGGTGGTATATACAACAACAATTTCTGTGTAGGTGCCACTTCAGGTGGTGTGCCTCCTGCAGGATTCTTTTATGGAGGTTATAATGCACACCAAGCGGATTCGTGGGTGGGCATTGGTCTGACAGCATTTCCAAATGATTTCATTGGTGAAGAGGATGTGACGCTTGATACCTTGGCTGGCAACCCATGGGATGAGAGTTTTGTGCTCGAGTCGATGTCGAGCGGCAACTACGGTCCGGTAGACATTTTCATGGACGATGCGGGTGCGGATCAGGGGTGGAGACTTTCAAGTGAGAATGCCTTGAACGGTTTTGCAGGCGACGATTACAAGACCGTCGTCATGCAACTCACGACAGACAGCCTGTTCACGTGGACGTTGAGCGCGGAGATTTGGATTGAGGGTGACTCAACGAATGCGGTCATCGTTTCCCAATCGTACAATGGCGTTTCGATGGAGGCGGCTGTGATTGAAGGCTGTACAGATTCCAATGCCTGCAACTTCTATGATTTGGCCAATACGGACAATGGAACCTGCCAATTTCCTGCGACATATTATGATTGCGATGACGTCTGCTTAAACGACGCCGACAACGACGGTGTTTGTGACGAGTTGGAAATCCTGGGGTGCACGTCAATCCTGGCATGCAACTACAATGTCGCCGCGACGGACGATGATGCCTCTTGTGTATTCCCTGAAGGATGTGAAACGTGCTCCGGAGCTACCGACGGATCGGGCCAAGTCGTTGACAACGACGCCGATGACGATGGAGTTTGCGACGCGGATGAAGTAGTCGGATGTCAAGACGAGACGGCGTGCAATTATGATGAAGATGCTACAGATGCCGGTTCATGCCTTACGGTCGATGGAATCTGCGAATCGTGCTCGGGTGAAACGGACGGTACGGGAACCGTGGTGGACAACGATACCGATGATGATGGGGTGTGTGATGCCGACGAAGTCGTTGGTTGCCAAGATTCTAATGCGTGTAACTACATGGCCGCTGCAACGGACGCCGGATCATGTAATTACGCGACGGGTTGCGATTTTTGTTCCGGCGCCAACGACGGAACAGGCACCATCGTGGACGGCGATACCGACGACGACGGAGTCTGTGATGTAGATGAAATCGCAGGTTGCCAGGATTCAACGGCATGCAACTACGATGCGACTGCGACCGATTCAGACGGCTCATGCGATTACTGTTCTTGCGGCCAGCTCACGGGCATGTCCCCATACAGCTTGACCGTGGAAGAACATGCAGTGGACGGCATTCCAGGGCACACAACGTTTCGGATTTATGTCAACATGGACCACCCAAATGATTATTTGAGTGCGGTTTACGGAGAGTCACCTGGTGATGTGTCTGAGCCTTTTGTGTTGACTTCAACTTCGACACCCAATTGGTACAATGACCCCATTGCTGCGGCCGATTTTGGGTGGGAAATAACCCCAATCCTTCAATTGGCTTTCCCTGAAACAGCATTCGACAGTTGGTTCACGACCGGGCCTGATTTTGGACCTCCAGGCGATTTCTTCACCACATACGGGTCTGCTGGCACTGGGTTTTGGCCCGCGTTCAACAGCGGTGAAGACATCAACATTACGTCCGAAGCAGGATTCAGCATTTACAATGTGCCAAACTGCGGCTTGCCCCCCGGAACGGAGGGAAGTTCTTGCAATCCGAATCACCCGGCTGTAGGGGGAGATGATGGTCGGGTATTGGTGGCTCAGTTGACCACAACCGGTATTATCAGCGGTGAGTTCTCGGTTTCCATTCTTCAAAATGGAAATTACGGCTCGGGGATCTATCACACAGAACACTTTGCATTCAATGGAGTGGGGACGTTCTCGGCAGACGGATGGAGCGGAGCCATGGCTTCTGAATACCAAGACTGTGGCTGCACGGACGCAACGGCCCTCAATTATGATGATGAAGCGGTCCATGACGATGGCGGCTGTATCCCGGTGATCAACGGTTGCATGGATTCCGATGCGTGCAATTATATGGATACCGCAACGGTTGACGATGGAGGTTGCATTCTGCCAACAGGTTGCGAGACGTGCAGCGGTGATACAGACGGTACGGGAACCGTGGTGGACAATGATGCCGATGATGACGGGGTGTGTGATGCCGATGAGGTGGTAGGCTGCCAGGATTCCAATGCTTGCAACTACCATGATTTGGCTACGGATTCGGCTGAATGTGTTTATGCTACGGGATGTGAAACGTGCTCCGGAGGAACTGATGGTACGGGAACGGTTGTGGACAATGACGCCGATGACGATGGCGTATGCGATACTGCGGAAATAGCGGGATGCCAGGATTCTGCAGCTTGCAATTATAATGCAGCTGCCACTGACGCGGGGGATTGCACATACCCAGTTGGGTGTGACACCTGCAGCGGTGAAACCGACGGTTCCGGAACCGTTGTTGATAATGACGCGGATGATGATGGCGTCTGTGACTCGGCCGAAATTGCTGGATGTCAGGACGATCAAGCCTGTAACTACAATGCCGCAGCGACCGATTCGGGAGCGACGTGTGAGTACGCCACAGGCTGCGAAACCTGCTCGGGTGAAACGGACGGCACGGGATATGTTGTCGACAACGATCAGGACAATGACGGCATATGCGACTCAGCGGAGGTTGTTGGATGCCAGGACGAAGCGGCCTGCAACTTCAACAGTGCGGCAACTGATGCGGGCACTTGCGAATTCGCGATGGAAGATTGTGAAGCCTGCAGCGGCAATGGTTCTGATGGTACGGGTACTGTGGTGTTGAATGATGCGGACGGTGATGGCGTGTGCGATGCCGATGAAGTACCGGGTTGCCGAAACCCCGATGCGTGCAACTATAATGCAGCGGCAACGGATGAAAATGGCTCATGCACCTACGCCGTAGGTTGCGATGTTTGCGCCGGTGGAGCGACAGATGGAACAGGGTACGTTGAAGATTTGGATGCAGACGACGATGGGGTGTGCGACGCGAACGAGGTGGCAGGTTGCCAAAATTCGGATGCTTGCAATTTCAATGCAGCTGCAACGGATGAAGACGGTACTTGCGTTTATGCGACGGGTTGTGAATCATGCAGTGGTGCGACTGACGGAACTGGAACGGTGGTTGCCAATGATGACGATAACGACGGAATTTGCAATGGAAACGAGGTGCCGGGCTGCGAAGATCCATTGGCTTGTAACTATAATGCGGCAGCTACCGATCCTGGCGTGTTATGCGTTTACGCAACGGGTTGTGATACTTGCTCTGGTGAAACCGACGGTTCAGGGTCCATTGTCGATCTCGACACAGATGACGATGGGATATGTGATGCGGATGAAGTGGTGGGATGCCAGAATGCCGCTGCATGCAATTACGATAGCAGCGCAACGGATCCCGGAACATGCTACATCGCAGGACCGTACTATGATTGTTCTGGTGAATGCTTAAATGACTCCGACAATGACGGAATCTGCGATGAAATTGAAGACATGTTGTTCGATGAATACACCGAAGGCTATACCGAAGGGTTCCTTGATGGGCTTGACTCGTGCACCGGCGGTCCTGAGTACTGTGGAGAAGGAACAGTTTGGAGTGAGGACTTCCAAATGTGCGTCGAGGACTCGGCTTGTCCTGGAGACCTTAACGGTGATTTAATCGTCGGTACAGAGGATTTGTTGATTTTATTAATGGACTATGGATTCTTCTGTGATTGATTCAGCAATCGAAGGCAGAAGGATTGAATTTATCATTAACACTAGTAGGAAAATTTGAAATTTTTTTTGTAACTTAAGGTTTCGCCGCAAGGACTAACGAAGTGCCAATCCGAAAAATTACGGCACTTTATCGTTGGACTCCTGCGTCGAATCTCCCCTTTCAAAGGTCTGCCGCTCTGGGTGGACCTTTTTTTATGCTCCAAATTTTTCGACAAGCATTTCAAGGATTCCAGCGAATTCGAATTTCGTTCTGAGGGATTGACCAATTCCTTGGTTACGGGCGCTTTTCGATACAGCGACATTTCCTGTCAATCCGATCTTTTCTGCGCCACGTCATGTTTTTCAATAACAATCAAGGTCGCATCACCCAATGCTTGATTATCGTGGACGGAATCTAAGCACTCAAAATCCTGATCGAGCCGAAGAGATTGCCTATTTTCCAATGGCATCCTCAAATCTTGTTTAGATGCGGATGGACAAGCTTCGTCGTAAATTGATACGATGCCTTTCCAATCGGTTCATTTGGCACTATTTAGTTCTATGTACGCAATGATTTGAGTGGGTGGGAAACGCTGGAAAGGCAGTTGTTGCAGCCGAATTCGCTCTGTTTTGGAATAGTTCGACAAACAGTCCAGGTTGGATTCAAATGGTCGAAAATTAAAACGCTGATAATCAGTGATTAAGTGTTGATCGCGAATTCAACCCAAGTTCATGTAAAAAGAAAGCGCTCCCAACGGGAGCGCCTCTGTTTATCATTCCTTCAAGGGAGGGGTATGAATTTTTAAATTTTGATTTTTGCCGGCATTACTCTGGGCAAGCAGTTCCGTAATACAAGAGGAAATCCATCAAATCTTGCAATTGGACCAATCCGTCGCCATTCAGATCATATGGGCAATTGTCCATGAGGGCCACGCAAGTGCCCGTGACCGGATCCCAAATTGTGCCTTCTCCGCAGATTGCAGCGCATGCATCTTCGAGTTGATCGCAGATTCCATTGGCATTTTCGTCTTGCTGACAATTGCCATCGCAATCGAACACCGCAGTAGCATAGAAACAAGTATTGTTGTCTGCGTCGGTGGCGATCGGGTTGTAATTACAAGCATACTCAACGGTGCATCCCGCCACTTCGTCCGCGTCACAAACGCCGTCGCCGTCGGTGTCCGAGGCGCACACGCCGTCACAGTCGTACCCGGCCTCAGCGTAAGTGCATGATCCGTCCTCGTCTGTGGCGCTGGCATCGTAGTTGCACGCTGCCGCGTCGGTACATCCTGCGACTTCAAATTCGTCGCAGATGCCGTCGCCGTCGGCGTCGCTGAAGCAGACGCCGTCACAGTCGTATCCGGCATCGGCGTAGGTGCATGAACCATCGTCGTCGGTAGCACTGGCGTCGTAGTTGCACGCTGCAGCATCATCGCATCCTGCGATTTCAAATTCGTCGCAGATTCCGTCGCCGTCGGCGTCGCTCAAGCATGCGCCGTCACAATCGTATCCGGCATCTGGGAACTCACATGCTTCAGGTCCACCTGGCGCTACGCAAGCGTCCTGGAG
>Ga0255752_10007075_pt1 | contig 10358 bp, 7 predicted proteins | sample 011ome_25_FD_179952 | JGI IMG/M metagenome (GOLD analysis project Ga0255752, IMG submission 179952) | Coastal salt marsh microbial communities from the Groves Creek Marsh, Skidaway Island, Georgia - 011512CT metaG (version 2) | ecosystem: Environmental > Aquatic > Marine > Intertidal zone > Salt...
AAGCACCCTTCTTCATTGTTTTCCCATGCTTTACGGAACTGTTTAATTTCTGTTCCATCAACTGTGGTGTATACTAACCTGTTACCTTCTTTTTTAAGTAGTCCCTTGCCTTCTAGCATATCAGTTAGTCCTGAGTAAGGATTCATACCTGTTTCATATGGAATCTTAACCTGTACTGATTCAAAAGGTTTAGCATATCTAGTTTTCATAACTTTACATGCGGCTCTGATACCTTTAACTTCTGATATCTTGTTACCATCTTCATCTTCTTTTAGTTTTAATTTACGCATAGCAACCACAATTGAACTAGCATAGATAAAGCCTTGTCCACCTGATATCTTGTCATCTGGATCAAACATATCCTGTGAAGCATAAGTGTGGTTAGTACATACCAAGCCTACGTTGTGTGAGCCAATCATGTTAACTGTGTTACGAACTAATGAAGTTAGTGCTTTAGGCTTACGACCCATATCACCTTTCATATCACCTTTGTTAAACTGATCCACATCTGTAGGTGTTAACAACATACCTAAACTATCAATAACAAACATCACTTTAGGACGTTCTTCATCTGGTAGTGTTTTATAGTCTTTCATAAATTCACTAATTGTTTTAGCAACGTCATCAATCATAGCCATGTTTAGTTTTAGAAGTTTATCTTCCGAAACATCTACACCTAGTGCTGTTAACCAAGATTCATCTAGTGCGTTTTCTGTATCAATTAATACAACGTAGATACCCTGTGCCTGTGCTGATTTGATAATATTACCTGAACAGATATATGATTTACCTGCACCAGATTCACCAGCAAATACTGTAACTTTACCTAGTGGAATACCACCGTTAAAGTCACCACTAATCAAATAGTTTAGTGTGTAGTTACCTGTTGATACCCAGTCAGTTGGATCGTTAAATCCAATACCAAGTCCATCAATGCTTTTTGTTAAAGTTTTACGAAACTTTGAAACGTCAAACGGTTTTGCCATAATTATGTGCCTCTCATCAATTTACTTATTCTATTATAACAGGAATGTCTATGTTTTTCCTAGTACTAAATTCCTCTAAAAAGTGTTTCATTTGTCCATATAGTGTTTTATTAAATTTGGACTGGTTTATTGCTCCTTCTAATGTACCTAATCCTTCTATGTATGTTCTATCTTTTATTCTATTGATAACTTCTAATATATTAGGTTTATATTTGTCATGTAGTGTATCAAATGTAAAAATTTTTGGGTCTGTTGTTGAACTAATAACCCAATCAACCTGGTGTTTGTTTTGTTTATAATAGTTATCTATTAGATCAACAATGTTATTAAAATCTCTCACAGTGACACTGGTCATCAATGATAAAAATCTAATTCTTACGTTTTTAGGTAAATTTTCAAAAACATAATCAATATTTTTCAACAGTTGAGTGTAGTTCATTCCGTATCTGGTAAACTCTGCTATCTCTTTTGTGCTGTCTATACTAATCATTAAATATATTTCTTTGTAATTATTTGCTAAAGATAATACTTTGTTGATAATTTCTTTATTGCATGATAAGTTTGTAGCAAGAACTAAAACATTACTGCTAACATTGTTAACTATTTTAAAGAAACTTTTGCTTAGTAAAGGTTCACCGCCAATTATTCTAAGAATATCCGGTTTCTGATGTTGCAACCATTCGATTGATTCATCTACTATATTTTTATTTTTTTGTTCATTTAACGAATAAAAAGATTTATCTGAAAATATTTTATATTCTTTTTCTCTGATATCGTGTTCCCACTGACTACTAAATTTTGGATTACAATACGTACATTGAAAGTTACACTCATTACCGATATTAATTTCAATTAACTTTGGAGTAGCACTATTATCTAAATATTGATTAATTGTATTATTATCAAATTGATCTAAGTATTCATGCCTCAGACTTTTGTATCCTTGTTCCTCAACTAACCAACAATAATTACACGATGAATCTTGTACCCCACTGAGTAGATTATGTTTTTGTGTGTCTAATACCGATGTAATATCTTTTTTATCTAAAAATTCTATAGGCTTAGCCTTGCAACAAGAATAAACATAGTTATTAGTTAAATTAACTAATAATTCATCCCATTTAGCAGGGCAAAATGTATTAGGAATATTATTCATATAATTCTGGAAAAACTTCTTTAATACTGTTAGTTTTTCTTTTGCTAAATCTAATATCAAACTCTTTTAAAGAATTTTCTAAATTTTTAGTAAATGGTTCACTAATATGATTTAACAAACTTTGATAACTTTCTTTTAACAAATATTTAGAATCTTGTATTCTAGTTTCTAATATTTCTTTAATTTCGTTCAGTCTGACGTCAGGCAAGTGTCTTACATCATGCCAATCTGGTCCTAAAATTGGACCAATAATAAAACTATTGTCATGCCAACCTTGACTTTTAAGCCAATCAACACATTCAAATAATGATCTAAAGTTTAACAAATGATACAACATATTAAAACTTACTTTGTGTTCTGTTTGTTTTATTTTAGTTAAGTTGTCAACAAAATCATCCCATTTACTACCATATCTAACAAATTCAAATTGCTTGTCTAACTCGTCAATACTTATAATCCAGTGTACATTCTTAAACTGACATATTAGATCAAATACCGGTGTGCCTGTTTTGCTTAAATTAGTGTTTACTCTAAGATTAACGTTAGGGTTTACTTTTAATAATAATTTAAGTAGTTCCTCATTCTCTTTCATTAATAGTGGCTCACCACCTGCTAGATAAACGTGTTTAAGTTTGTGTGCGTTATCAAACACAAATTTTTTAAGTTCTTCTACACGCTCTTTGGGTGGATTTATTTGTTTAATCTTAAACTCTTTTGCCAAAGTACTAGAATATTCAGGCCCACAATAAGTACATCCAAAGTTACAAGAGTTTGACCATCTTATATCTACCGTAGTTAAATCAAAGTTTTTAATATCATCATATGTAGTAAGTGGTGTGCCTTTAAGTTCTTTTAAATAAAACACACGATCGCTAATAATATCATAACTTTTTTTATCTTTTTCTAAATCATAACAAACATTACACCCTAATCCTGGTTTGCTATCAAGCATGTTTTGTTTAGTTTCTATATTCTCTGCTAGAATTTCGTGTATACTATTGTTATGAAGATTACCAATTGGGCGTTGACTGCGAATGCAATTTAATACGTTACCGGTTGACCCGATATATTGAAATCCAGTCCACGGTATAGGACAAAACATTTTATTAGTTAGATATTCTTTAGGATTCATTAGCGTAGTTAACTCCTAAACTTAACTCATAGACTTTTAGTGTTGGGTCAATACGCTCTAACGTATCAACTACTTTTTCTGCCCATACATCAACATTACATGCTCTAGGTCCACTGTGATCGCCGGTTAGTACTTCTCCAGGCTTAACTAATGTCATTTGTGGCCAATCTTGATTATGCCCAATACTCCAATGTGCTAATTCTAATGCTTTCTTTTGATTTTGATATTCAAGCAACGACTCATGGTCAACTGTTGGGTTGACTGTCATCATAGTACTGATGTTTATAATGTATTTGTCTTTAACATTATGCCAACGTCTTGCCATTTCAAATAATAATTCTGTTTGTGCATATCCCGATTGGGCATTATTAATAAACCAATCGCATGGCTCAATTTGATCTGCTACTTTAGGTAAACTACGAATGTTATAGCCATTACGTCGACTAAGTCCCACAATCTCATGGCCACGCTGTTCATACTGTTTAGCCAGTGCTTGTCCTATTCCTGCCGAATGTCCTGTGATTGCTATTTTCATTGATAATAATCTTTGTAATTAATTTTTCTTATCGCGTCTTGTTGTTTGATAAACTCTACTAGATGTTTATTGTTATTTTCTAAAGTTGCTAACTGATCTAACAAAGGTAATACTTCTTGGTTTTTACTTTCTAATAACTTTTCTCGAGCATCTAGAGTTAACCAATTTTCATATCTAATGTCCAACATTTCAGGTTGATTTAATAATGACCAACTGTGATCTAATCCATGTTCATTTTTAAAATTAATGATGTTAGCAAAGTCTCCTACATTTAAACTATTTACAGTTGTCCATAGATTAAGATTGTTTATGCCCATGTCTTTATATTTCATTAGATTACTATAAAACTTATCCCATTTAATAGGCCATCTAACATAATCATGAACTTGGCCAATCCCGTCAAAACTAACTGTAACAGTAATATGTATGCCTCGTTCTAATAAGGCCTCTAATTCGCCAATAACCAACGCACAGTTGGTGTTGATTCGTATGCTTTTGACATTTTTAGGCGGGTTTTTTAGTATTTCTTTATAGTTCTTACTAGCACTAGGCTCTCCGCCGTTAATATCTAAATGTACTACTCTGTCTAAAGGTAATGACCAAAATCCTTTACTGTTATCATATATAGGATACTGTTTGCTAGTCAACCCACCTATCTTTGTACTTAGTTCTTCGCTACAAAATTGACAGGCTGAATTACATACATTATCTAGTATGCCACCTACTGTTAAATAGTCCTGTTTCTTTTGTAGTTTGTCAAATTTTATAGCATTTAATCTGATACTAGAGTTAGATATTTCTTCTGTTTGTTTACATCTAACACATTCGTTGGGCCACTGTTCATTGGACATTTGTTCTTTTGTTTTAGTCATCCAATCACTTGACTGCATTTCTTCATATGAATTAAATGTTGGTTGCCCAATCATATGTCCACAGCAACTTACAGTGCCTTCAGGGTGAAATCTAACAAAATGGTCTAGTCTAGGACAATACATCAGTTACTCCAATGATTGTATTGCTTTTACCAATTGTTTCAAAAAATGCAGTTGGTTCTCTGTTCATAAGATGTGCTAAAATTTGTTTACGTGTCCAACTGTTGTTTACTAATGTTAACAGTGCTTTGTCTAACTTTAGATAATGTTGATTATCAACATTATTTTTCAATCGTGTTATGATAGCATTATCTAATATTTTGTCTTCATTGCTAGGTATTGCATGTATTGCTGTATATTCTGAAAGTTTATCCATACCAACAAAATTAAACTTAGTTTCTTCAGTTGTGTATCTAAATAAATTTATCATCCAACTAAGTTGCGGAGCATAGTGTCTATTTAAAAACAAATAGTTTTCAACAAAATATAAAATAGTGTCTTTTGAAAAATTAGGACGCTCTGTAATTAAATTCCATACAAATGTATTGACCCCACTAATAAATCGTTCTTCAGGATTTCTTAATATAACATCTATAGAATCAATACGTTTAAGTTGCTCGTTAAACAGTATTTTATATTTTTTTAAATGTGCTTCTTCGTATAAACTTGATCTAGCATTTTTAAAAATAGGATAGATGTAACGCTGTGAGGATTTTATTTCTATTACCTCACAGCGATTAGGATAGATTATATCATCTAATCTACTTAACATCTATGTACTTAGTCTTGATTAAGACTTACGGTTGCGAATCATCGCTAGGATGTCTTCAGCACGTTTGCTACCACTTTCACCTGCTGGTGTTTCTACTGGTGCAGTAGGAGTCGCTTCTGCTGTTGTTTCTTCTACTTTGGGAGCCTCAACTGCTGGTGCTGTTGTTGCTTCTGCTGTAGGTTTTGACTCTGCAGTTTCTTGAGCAGGTGCTGATGATGTAACTACTTGAACGCCTCTTGGACGATAGTAATTACCCCAACGTTCTGAATCATATGCTTGACCATCAACTGATGCTTCAAACATTTCTTTCATAACTTTTAACTCTACTTCACTTGGTTTCTTAGGAAGGAAGTCGCTTAGGTTGTGAAGACCATATTGTTCAATAGCGCCACTTTCTGTAGCGTCTAGTGCTGATTCCTTACGTGACCATTTTGAAGTTGAATAGTCAGCATAACCACCTTTAGATGTTTTAGTAATAATAAAGTCTAAACCACCTTGGTAGTCTGTTGGTAAGTTTTCTAATTCTGGATCTAATAAAGCCGCTTTGATCAAGTTAAAGATCTGTGGACTAATAATAAATCTACGAATTGGATTTTCTGGTGTTTGATCATCTGTAATTGGATTCTCTCTCACAAACCCTTGGAATAGGTATGATTTTTTCTTCCAATACTTACGACCCATATCTTCTAAACTAGGATCTTTGAACCAAGTTCTTACTTCTGCAAGAATAGGACATGCTTCACCCCACATTTCTACACATGGTACCTGTACCACAACTGGTTTACTATCTGCTGATCCTTTAACGCCAGCAAATGGTAAGTTAATCATGTTACGTTCTACCCAAAAGAATGTATTGTCTGTGTTTGCGTCTGGTAAAAATCTAAGTTTGGCTGTGTCGCCTTCTTTAATATTCCAGTGTGCGTAGATAGCGTTGTCGCCGCCGCCTTGTGAATTGCCGCCTGTTCCGCGGTTTTCTGATGCTTGTAACTTTGCTCTAATTTCTGCTAAACTTGTTGCCATGGTATTTCTCCTTGATAATTTGCCATAATGTTTGTGCCTAAACTACATAACACTTCTATATTATATAGTATGTTTATTTATCTTTCAAGTGGGTTTTAATGATTTTTTTACCAATTTAGCCAAAAAAAAGCCACCCTAAGGTGGCTTTACTCAGTTGGTAGAGCAATTTATTTTAAGCCTGATAGTCTTCTAAGGGATGCCATTTCTTCTATACTTTCGTTTGCGTTTTTAAGTGCTTTTGCTACATCAGGATGATCTGATAAACCATCTGCTATTGATTCAATAGCATCAGTAGCGTCAGTCATGTTGCCTGTTGAGTTATTTGCTAATTTAATTGCGGCCTTAATGTCGTCTTGTGTATATTTTTCTGCTTCATCTAAGTTGGCATTACAGTTACAATGTGGACAGTCTGGTGGACAGCCACAATCTTCTGCTTTTACATCACTGCCACAACACTTATCTGAACAATGTGTATCTCTTTTTTCTTCGCCTAGTGTGTCCCATGATTTACTTGGATATCCACCTTTTGGTGTTGGTCCGCGACCTTTGTGTAGATCAAATACGTCCTTAAGCATGTCAAGGTATCTTTTAACTGCGTTTGGTTTGTCATCTTCACTGGTTAAATCAGTAAAGTGTGTTACAGTAGTCATGCCATTGTCCATATCAACTACTAGTGCGTTGCTATGTGTGTTAGACACTTGTGCTACTGTACCTGTTTGGCCTTTGTCCTTAACATACACTCTTTGTCCTACTAATTTTTCTAATTTCTCGTGTGCTTCGTATAAGTCATCGCCTTCTTTCATTAAGTTTTTACTAATGTATGCTGGTTTGTTTGGGTCCTGTCTTAAGCCTGGTGTTTTTACTTCGTCCCAATCTGATTTTTTCATGCCATATTTTTCTTCAAACTCTTTGTCAGATAAATCGTTTAGGTCCATTGATAAATCTTTCATTTTGCCTTCTTCCAGATCATCAACATCAACATACTTACCTTCACCATCACAATCTGGGCAATCGTGTTTTTTATGTTCTTCATCTCGCCATTCGCCTGCACCCTGACAAGTTGGGCACTCATATTCTTTGTCTTCTTCAACGCTTTCGTCTGCGGCCACTGCCTGTGCCCAGTCTTTAGGTTTTTCTTCTTTATTTTTACCCATAATTCCAAGATCATCTGTGTATTTTCTAGGATTGTTAAATCCAGGTTGACGGTAATTCTCTTCTTTATCGCGACCTTGATCACGTACAAAACCATCTGGACTTAGTTCTTTAATTTGTTCTAATACTTCTGGCATGTTGTTGTCTAACCAAGACACTATAAGTGAGTTACAGTCTGCTTCTGGATCTACTTCTGCTAGTGCTTCAATGTCATCATATAGTGAATCATCACCAATTAGTCCACCTAAAGCATTAACTCCATTTACTCCATCAACACCACACTGAACTGGATCTCTTAATAGTTTTGCTAGTTTTCTGATGTCTTCTTCTGTTTCTGGAATGTGCCATGTGCCTTCACTTAGTCTTGTTGCCCATGATTCAAATTCTTTTGCAAATGGATTATTATTTTCTTTCATCATTTGATATGCCTTATGAACTAACGGAAGTGCTTGTTCTACTCGCTCATCCATTACACGTTTTACAAATTTATCTTTAATATTGTTAATATCAATGTCTTGTTCTTTTACTTGGCTAGGTTTAAAGTTTTCTTTAAATTGATTATAACCTTTTTTGCCTTTCATTTTGTTAAGAGTATGTTTTAACAGTCTATGATAGTCAAATGCGGCTTCTAACATACCTTGTGTTTCTTGATCTTCAAACGTTCTAGTACGCATAGCGTTTACAAAAGGTCTTAAAGTGATCATTTCATTTACTAGACTAGTAATATGTTCACCTATAGCATCAGTTGGAATACCACCTGCTGATACATGTCTAGCCATAGCACGAGCGCCAATTAGGCTAGTAAACGGTAGTTTAAATCTTTCACTTTGATCATTTTCAACAAACAATGCTTGAATGTTTCTTGAGCGACTGCCTCTAACTTCCTCAGCAACTTCCTTGGTATGTTGAATTTTAATTCTTACTGGACCATAACTTTCGTAACTGCGTTTTTTACTACCATACATACGACTTTCACCTAAATCTACTACTTCATCTTTATCATAGGTACTGTCATCATGACTGACCTGTTTGATATCTCTAATATTTAAACTGCTTCTAGTAATATCTCTAGGCTCAAAAGTTAACATATTTCTTTTGGCAAAATATCTTAACTCTTTTAAAAATGCGTACCATTTTTGTTTTTCTTCGTCAGGTAGATCATTGGTAATGTTTTTACTAAAGTAAACTTTGAGTGCTTGTTCGTCTATCAGACTGATTGTGATATTACCGTGATTGTGGCCGTTGACTTCATAGTCAAAGTTAAAGAATCTAGCATCCTCAGGAGTTTGTGTAGACTTGGCGTTTTCATCACCTAAACTGACATCTTCAAATCTACTGCGGATTTTTTCAAATAAGGATTCTGCTACGTTGTTAATTTCTGTACTCATATTGTTATTTATCTAAAACATTATAAAGGGCATTGGCTCTATGAAATCGTCTAGATTGTCTTTCATCTTGCTGTCTAGTTCAGGAACATAACTCTGTAGCAGTTGTGCCATACGTATGATTAATACTGTGGCCATTACTAGATCATCTGTTTCCCCTACCTTGGCCGCGTAACTTGTACCATGTGCTACAAATGTTTTTAGTTCACTTATCAATGGACGACTATGCAGTGTTAGTCGTTTGGTTTCAATTAGGTTTTTAAGTTTTGCACATGCACTTAGTTTACTTTTATGAGTTGTATTAAAGCCTTTACGATAGCGTTTTACATTACCTGCTCTAGCAGGTTCTGTTAGAAAGGTACCTTTAATATTTTCCTCTCCTATTTCAGCAAGACTAACTAAAGCCGCTTCACCTAAGGTGTTATTTTCTAAACTGTAGTATAAATTAGTTTCTGATACAAATTCACTTAGGTATTTTGTTATTTCTATCAGTATGCCAATCTGTTGTTGTACTGGTGTTTTGTTATGTTTCCATTCTGCTACTTGTTCAAAACTAGGTAATTCAAATACCTGTATAGCCGCTGGGTCACCACCTGTTCCTAAACTAGGATCTAAGGCAACCAGGTATGTAGCCTCTTTGTTTGGCTTCTTATACCAACGTACCTGACCTTGTGTTTCAATAGGATCTTTGCCCTGTAGTTCAATTAAGTGTCCTGCATTGATTAAAGTTTCGTCCCAGATAATAAATTCACATTCCATTTCACGTCTAAAACGATCATCACCTAACTGTGCTCTTTGTTCTTCTGCCCACTTGTCATCTCTATCTGGATGTTCATTCCAATATGAACGGAATGCTTTAAACCCATTAATGCCTATTTCAGTTGGATTACCGTGCTCATCTTCTAATTTGTTAGCACCTTTCCATAACACAGCAAATTGATCTTCGTCTGAGTTTGGAGTAGATGTAATAATACATTTACCACCTGTTGCCAGTGTTGGACTAATAGAAGTCCAGAACTCACGACCAATAGTAGGTCTCACAAACGCAAACTCGTCACAGTATAGTAGTGATATACTCATACCTCGTCCAGTGTTTTCAGTAGTGGTTGCTGAAACTATACGTGAACCATTATCAAAATCAATTGAACCTTTATTGTAACTAACAGCACCTGCTCTAATATAATCTGGAGTGTCTTCGTAGGCATAACGTATACGTTGCATGATCTCCTGCGAGCCAGTAAATTTGTGTGCGGCAATTAGGATAGTACTATCAGGCACAAACATAGCATACCATAGCAAGTAACCCGCGGCTGACGTTGACTTACCAGTCTGCCTAGGCATTAGACTT
>Ga0255752_10007088_pt1 | contig 10343 bp, 6 predicted proteins | sample 011ome_25_FD_179952 | JGI IMG/M metagenome (GOLD analysis project Ga0255752, IMG submission 179952) | Coastal salt marsh microbial communities from the Groves Creek Marsh, Skidaway Island, Georgia - 011512CT metaG (version 2) | ecosystem: Environmental > Aquatic > Marine > Intertidal zone > Salt...
ATAGTAATGCACTCAGGTCGCTCACCATAAGTATGCCCCTTACAAGCATCAGTTAACTGCTTAAACTGAATGTCATTAAGTGGAATTAAGTCTCTATGCTTCTTGGCAAATGAAGCTGCTCTAGGGCCATGTCCTTTGTCTCTGTACTCATTTTCTCGCATACAGTCATGGAAGTAGGCAAAATACGATAAGACCTCTGTATCAGCATTATTAAAACTTGCAAGATAGTGTGCGTTACGTTCAACGGTTTTCCAGTGTTTAATACCATGAATAGGGCTATCAAAGAATAGTGATTCTTTGTTTAGCAAGCTTAACACCTCTTGACTAATCATTTAATAATAAACCTTATAGAAGACTCTATGGTTTCTAGCTTATCTTTATTAATATTTTTTATCTGCATTTTTATATCATTATATCCATACATAGCGCCGCCTATAGAACCCACCAATACAGGGCAATAGTTAGCAGAACCTGCAAATTCTTTGGATTGTTTTAAAGCATCCTCAAATGTATGTGTATGAAATAAAAACCAAAGTGCAGCAGTTAAAACATCTGGTGCATAACCACCATCTTTTAGATGGTCAGAATCTTTGGAATACACATCATCCAAAATTTTGGAACGCAAGTCTTGGTTAATAAACTTCATTCCAAACTCTATTGCTCTAAATTCATCTTTTCCAAGAATGAAATACATAATAATTGCATTGACTGCTAAAGATACTTCCGCTGCTTCTTTATGGATGTGTGTTAATTTAGCCTCTCTTTCAATTGTGCTTTGAAATTCTTGAAACCCTGTATTTGGAAACTCTTCAAAGAAATTAGGACTTCTAATATACCAAGCAACATATGGTAGTGTAAGTGGTATTGAGCGATGCGCAGGGCTAATTCCTGCAGTCATACCATCTGATTCTTTATCAGCTTGTATAGCGGCATCATTAAAAGACATTCCCGAATCAACAAGCTCAAGAACTTTATGAGTAACCAATCCAGCATCATAACCATCCTTTTTAAACCACTCAAGATAGCCTTTGCCAAAATATTGCGGCATTAAAGTCCTGATATGAGTAACAATCTCAAGGTTTTTCATCATCATAGCGGTAGGTCCACCATTATCATCGCCTAAAGCCAAGCCAACTAAGCAACCTTTGGCTCGATCAATTATCATTTCACTTTTAAAATTCATTAAAAACCTTTATGACCTTGAGCTGTCAGCATCAAGAGAAATTTATCAGGCCTTGCCAACCACATTGGTAAGACAACAAACATTAAAAAACTAACAAAAAGTGGCCTACACCTGTATTAAGATTGCGGCATCCAGCCTTGATCAAGAGCTTCTTTATATATATCAAATATAATTACAGATTGTTTATCGGATGGCATTGGAAGTAATCCAGTAGAAAATTTAGTTAAGATATCTCTTTGCTTATTAGACAAGTTGATATTGTCATCGTTGCAATACTGAAGTAAAGGCTCCCAGATCTTCCTATTTTTTCTATCTAAAACAAATTTCCATTTTTCGACAGCACTTTCAAACTTTTTCTTTACTTTTTCTTCTTTCTTTTTCGTGGCAACTATACTTTTCCCAATTAAAAAGGATGCGTTATTGTCGACAGTAATATTTAAATCTTCTTTAACTTTAGTCCAACATTCTTTTTTCTTACACCATTGAGCAACATTGGCATAACCTGCTCCAGGATTGTTAATGCTTTGGTATACGGCATAAGTAATTTCTTGAAAAATCAACTCAACATCATATGGAAGAGCTTGTCTAACCCAAATTGCATCAAAATCAAAATGTTTTTTTATGTTACTAATAATATAAGACAAGTAGGCCATGCTATAAGTTACAGTTTGCGCTCTAAAAGCATTCTCATACCAATCGGCTGCTGATATCATTTTTTCTAGACTTTTAAACATAATTACTCTTGCTATAACATGCTTATAGTATTCTTCTGTAATTGATAAATTATCTTTTTCAATTTGACTGGTAACTGTTTCAGCAAATTTTCTAAAGCTATAAGACACGCCCTTAGCAACAATATCAGGCTGTTGCAACCACGAGATCTCACTTTTTGAAATAAAGGTTTTTTCAATTTTTTTATCAGGTGGATGGGTAATTTTAAACTGCCTTTTCTTGGCTTCAGTTAAATATGCTTGATCATTTAGATACTCACCCCTAACTCTTTCATAATACCAATATGTCTTTTGTTGTCCACCATCAACTGCAGGTGCCCAAACTCTATTAGAGTAACTTTTAAACTCTTGATGAAATGGATTATTTGAGAAGAAATCCGCCTCATTTACTTTATTTTGTGTATTGGCATATCTAGATACCCGATTAACAAAATCAGAATGCTTTTCTTTATCATTTATAACTGATAATTTCATTTGAACGGTAATCTTATCAACTGAAAGCTTGTCTTTCTTGCGACATGAGTATATTGAAGATGTTGTTTGCCCTCCATTTACAATCTGCAAACCCTTTAGTCTTGTGATTTTCCCATTTTCAATATCAACCTCTGAGGCAGTAGCTGTTATTCCATTGTTGTACGCAAAAAATCTTTCGGGTTCTTGTTTGATTGTATTTTTCAACCCTTTGTTTACATTGCTTCTAAATTGTAAAAAAGTTCTTACATTTTGTTCGAATAACCTTTGCCCATAATCCTCATATAGTTCAACTATTTGATCGCCAGAAATAGATGCCAGATAAGAGGAATATTCATTGTTTGATGAGTCTATTTCTAAACACGGTAACTCTGTGTGTATCTCAATCTCAACACCAGAGCTATCTGACAAATAATTAGAATATATATACTCTAAATCAATAACCCTAAACTCTATATCTATATCGCCAATCTTGTCGTTTTCGATAAATTTTAGATTTCTTGTTGCCTTGCCATTAGTTATTAAGAAGAATCTAAACTTGTCAACCATTTCAGCCCTAATATAACCCTTAATGTTATAGGCCATGTCGTAAACTTCATTCTTTACAATATCCTCATACTGGTCTTTAGCAACCATATCCAAGAATTTTCTCAATCTTTTAAATTTGGCATCAATAGTTCCTTTCGTCAATGTTTCAACTTGATCCTCATTAAAATATTCGCTCACCATTAAAGACAAGATTCTTCTATTTTCATCATAACCAAAACCACTGATTTCGACTCCAGTTTTTTGATAGAAAGCATAATCATAATTTGGAGTCAACTCACCATTATCAATAAGATCTTCATTAATAATTTCAAAGAAAGCCTGTTGACGAATTAAATCCCTAGATTGGGACTCAGATATTACTTCTTGAGTTAAATTTTCATAGAATTCCTCCAGATTAGCGGGCTTATCTACCTGCAATGACTCAAACTCAATTATATTATCTAGCCCTTGAATCTCTTCACTCATAAACTTTTTCCACCTATTGAAATATTATCAACATCAACTAAAAAATTACTACATTTTGATAAATCGACAGCATACTTAAGATTAAAAATTTCTGGAGGGGTATCTGTAGGTATTAATTTAGGAAATTCATCGCTAACATGGTAAGCTTTTTCGCTATCAACTATAAATTTAAGCAAAGGCGTATCTGACATATCTGGCACATAACCATAACCATCTAGTTTAATATTAAACACCTCAATTAATCCATTATCACCCTCTCCGATCAACAACTCAATTTCACCAATTAGATCATTGACAGACTGCCCGTTATCAGATGTTGTTAGAGCATAAGATATTAGGTATATCGGTTCTTTTTCACTATAAAGCTGCCCTAACGAAGAAATATTAGCAGCCTGGGTTTTTGATGTTCTGTAAGATTTAACTTCGAGTATGCATTTATCTAAAAGAAAATCCTGTTTATCAGCTTCGGGCCCCACCCAAGAGGTAATTGCTTGCTTAATTCCTATTTTAGGTTCTAATATATTCTTTAGACAAGTTAACTCAGTAAATAGGCCCATTTGCATTTCTCTGGACATAGATTTACTTTGCGTGAGCTTTAAAAGGTCTTGCCATCTTTTCAATCTTGCCTGAACAGCCAAAATAAAATTTTTATCACTATTGTGATTATGAGATGCACTTGTCAGGTCAGAACACAATGCAAAGAAGATCTGCCAGTTTTCTTTTTCCTCTAATAAAAACAATAATTGAGAGTGTTCGTCTATATTTTGACTGGTGACTGTAATACCCTTCAATCTTAACTGATTTGTTGAGTCTTCAAATACAGATTCTGACTCTATTAAATACCCATATTTTCCATAATGGTCTATCACCCATGAACACTCAAATTTCCTATCAAGGTTGTCCACACGCCGTTTGGTTGATATAGCCATATCTTTCCATGGATTATCAATCATCGTAATCTCCATCTTTTTTCTCTTCGTTATAAAAATCAGATATCTCATCACTCATAACTTTATTCATCCTTAATCGTACAGTTTTTCCACCACTAGAACCATCTCCAGAAAAGCTCACGCCAAACGCCGCAACAAACCCTCTATTATCTTCCTCATTGACAAGATCTAAAATATGTAGCATTAATAAATTATTTCTTCCAGGAGACTTTCTAGCTCTTTTTCTATCACTACCAATATGCACTCTATCTGGGGAAGATATTGACTCAGAAGAACCAGAGGAAACCTGTCTACTATTAACTTCAATATACCCATCTTTATCTTTAAAGCCTCTTTCTTCTGTTGCAAGATTTAGGTTGCCAACTTTATATTGCCTGCCCTTGCCACCATGTAGAGACACATCCCATTCTTCTTCCTTATTATTTAAAACAAATGCTTTAACAAACTCAATTGGCATTTTTGACTTAATTCCAAAAGGGTCTGCAGTAAATACATTAAAACTTTTTAGAAACATGTCAATATCATCCCAATTTACACCCCTCCAAAGGTATGATTTTCTTGTTTTACCCACTTCTTCACAACTTACTTTATTATTAAGATTCACAACAAAATCTGATACCGATTTAAGATTTTCATCTTTGTCTTTTTGATTCTTGCTCAACCATGCGGTTTCTTTAAGTTGACCCTCAAGCCTCATGTTGTGAAATTTTTGAGCCGTATTGTTCATCTTATTTCTCGCTGTAACTTGTAACGCGCTACTAGGATGCTCAACAACAGCCAAACCAAACTCATATGGTGTCTTTTTTTGATCGGCCATTTCAATAAATGAATCAAATAATTCTTTAGTTGCTTCATAAATATAAGTAAAGTAGTCCATCATATCTAGTGTCATATAAATGCGACATAAATCCTGATATCCACTTCGATAACCAAACCACCTAGCCATTTGCATCAATGTATCGTAAAACTTGGTGTTTCTAAGAAAATAGCTAACACTCAACCCTTCCAAAGTATATCCTCTAGATAGGCTAGTTCCACCTACAACAATAACATTTACTGGCTTCAAGTTATTATATTCAAGTGGAGTAGTTTTTTTAGAATGAACTTGTCTAATTATGATTGTCTCGATACATTGATGCAACGAATCTAGAACCTCACTCCAGTCATATTCTAAATCTATATTTTTATTAAGATACTGCTTATTAAACGTAATTTCCAAATCCTTGAAATGATCACTTTCTTGCTTGCAATTTGACATTCTAGAAAACGATCTTATCGCTTTTTTTACAGAAGAAACATACTCTTCTACCTCGCTTGCAACAGTGATATGCATAATGGTAAATCGTGATACATGCACCAACATGCTGTTGTGTTTATTGTTATGCCCCCTTAAATTCCTAATAGATACATTTAGAAGAAAGACTCTTATAGCGTCATATAGGGACGGAGGCAAGCCCTCTAAATTATGATCAATCTTATGTTTGACTGGCAGTATATCTTGATGGTCATCAATTTTTATTAGATACCTATCTGGATTTTCTATAAAAACCTCTCTACCTCCAAAATAATTTGTTGGAGCATCTAATGTATACAAGAAATCTTTAGGGAATAAGTCCTTACCATATTGACTGTTTTCGGCCTTGTAATCAATAAAAATATTTGCATAAGGGGTGGCTGTATAAGCAATATACGTCCTCTTATGAAAAAGACTCAATAAGGTTCTGATTTTTGAGTTTATTGAGGTTGGATCGTCAGCTTTCTTAGTATTGACTGATGCATAATCAGATTCATCATCAATTACTAACATCGCATGGTCTGAAATTACATTTTTATAGTTTCTTTCAAGCCACTCTGTCAGGTTTGAAAGAATAGATGCATTCTTTTTTATTACCAGAACGATAGGTGCAGATAGATTATCTAGATTAAGTGGCGCCAACCTTTCTGCAGTTTTTGCATCAAAATCACCAGTCTCAAGTGTTAAAGTAATAGGCTTCTTTTTTTTATCACTATCTCCAATGCCAACGCCATACTGTTTATTGCCATCGGACTCTCCAATAAATGTTTCATTGATCCTGTCTTGTGTTTGGTTTCTTAAGTTGTTTTTATCGCCAGCAATAATTACAAAAAACCTATACCCTGCATCAGCAGCCTTACAAACTAAAGCAGAGTAATTTCCAGTTTTTCCAGACTGGACGTGGCCAACAACCATACCGTACCGATCAAATTTATCATTCTCAGGATCACCGATATTGTTCACAATGATATCGGTATCTAAATCAACAATATCTACAATCGATTTGTTCAATCCTTTTAAAGTAAATTTTTTATACCTATCCCAATAATAATTTTCATTTTGACCTTTGACTCTATCCGTCCACCAAGTGGTATCTCTACCTTGCTGCTCTTCTCCTTGACTAATATAGCCTGCATCCCATCTTACCTCAAAGTCAGTCTTTAAATTCCTGTCTAACTTATCCCATTCACTTTCAGATAGATCACTATAATTAAATCCTTTAAAAACATGTTGTTTAAGGGCGTCTGGGGCGCTCGAAATGTGCAACAATATCTCTTTAAATACTTTAATTTCTTGCTCAATATCACCATCCTCTAGCCGACCTTTTTTAATATGAAGTTCTCTTATCTTTGATCTTATCTCTTCAAGTGTCCAGTTATAACTATTCATCTAAAAACATCTCCTTAACAAACCCCTCTGAATGAATAAAACGCTGTATATCGTCATCACTCATTCCTTTCTCTAATAAATAAGCAACAAGCTCCTTGATTTCTTCTTCGGTAATTTCTTTTTTTTGTTTAATCTCATGTGGATTGTGAATTAACTTTCTAGATATACTTTCTATTGGCAAATACCCCTCTAAGCCTTTTAAAAAAATTGAAATCATTTGAAACGACTCTCTACTAACCTCTTGTCGAATTTCCTCCAACAATGGATGCTCTCTATTAATTAAAAAACTAAATTTATTATCGCCTGGCAAATATTGCCAATATTTGGTTTCTGTTTTATCCTTTACCGCCCTACTTCGACCAGCAATAACACCTCGACCAGTTCTTGTTGCTTCTTTACATATGATTCGTAAATCTTTTCTAATAGACGAAGGTGGCGTTACTCCAAAGCCTGACTTGGTTATAGTAATACCCCACATGTCGTCTTGGCTATTAGGAATATCTACTTGAATTCTCACAAGATTATTTGCATCTTGATTCTTTATCAAGCCCCACCAAGTCCCATAAGTAACAAGCCTATCCGCCCTATATAAATAAAAACCCTGAGAACGAGAGTAGCCATTTAAAGTCGCATACTTTTCAAACTCCTCAGGAGAAGTTTTAGTATATGGAGGTAAAATATAAGGCCTAACTGCAATATTTACATTTTTAACCTTTAAAGGCGTCTCTTCCTCTGAAAGCGTTGAGGCATTAGCCTTATTAAAAGGATCAAATGCTTTTACAGGTGTATTATTAATTGAGATATTAACCTTTTGAACATTTTTAAACCCATCAATAAACCTATGAAACACAAGCGACAAATGCTTATTAAGGTAGTCCAAATGCGTTGCCAAAGATCCGTATTTAATTCTATCAATATTTTGCCAAACAACTAGCGTGCCACTTTCTTGGTTATGTAACTTATCAAGCAAAGGAATGTCTTTTAACTCGTTAATTTCCAGCGAGTTTACAAGCCATTCATTAGAATCTATAACTTTATTCAAGTCCCACTGTTTTACAGACAACTCACTAGATTTAGATTTAGACACAACTGTCAATAATTTACACTGAGAAAAGGAAGCGGTTTTAAGACCTAATCCAAATCTACCCAAATCTTTATCATCTCTTTCTAGTTCTGGATCCTTTGTGGCTAATCTCATGGCCTCCTTAAGCTCATTATCGCTCATACCAAGCCCGTCATCTAAAATACAGACAACAGTATCAGGAGATGAAGATGCATGAATCTTAATATTACTTGCATTTGCTGTTAAACAATTATCCAGCAAGTCTGCCAATGCAACCTCAAAAGTATAGCCAATATCCCTTAATGACTTAACAAAACTAGAAACGTGTGGTGTTAACAATTCTTCTTTCATGGTTGTTCGTCAAGGCTAGAGATTATATTGTTGGCTATTTGTTCAATTACTGGTATTACAACTGAATTTCCTGCTTGCTTGTAAAGCTGACCTCTGCTAATATCAGGAAGAATAAAGTCATCAGGAAAGCCTTGTAAATTAAAACATTCTTTGGGATTAAGTCTTCTGATTCTTGAGCCGTCATGAATTATCGGAACATTATGTCCGCCACCGCCCATGTTAGCAGTAAGTGTTGGACAAACATTAGACTTATTTTGTCTCACATAGTGCCTTCTGTATTGATATACAGAGTCCCTGCATCCTGTGTTTATCGCATTTGCAACCTTTAAATGAATATGATTATCTGTTTTCTCATAATAGTCACTAGGATGAATAAAACTTTCATCTAAAAAACTAGCTATACGTTTTGTTTTTTTATTGCTTTTCTTTGGTATTAAAAATTTATTCGATTTGTAGTTAACATTCAAATCAAGAGAATTAATCTTTACAGGCTGCTCATAACTAAAGTCCGACTCGTTAATAAATCCGACTATATATAAACGCTCTCTTGCTTGTGGAATGTCACAATAATAATTTGACTTCAGCACAAAAGGAATAAATGAATACCCAGCTCCAATAATTGCCTCTTTAACTTTATTAAAACTTTCCCCTTTTGAGTGTGTGGCTAAATTTTTAACATTCTCTAATAGGAATGCCTTAGGTTTAAGATGATTTAAGAAATCAACAACTCGATAAAATACTTGCCCTCTGTCATCATCAAATCCTTTACGATGACCTGCTTGTGAGAAAGGCTGACAGGGGAATCCTGCTGTAAGAATATCTATTGGTTGACATTCATTTATATCAATATTATTTATATCCCCCTGCAATAGATTTGTAGACTTATGGTTAATCTGATATGTCTTACATGCATTACTGTCAAGCTCATTAGCCCAGACAATCTCACATTTAGCGTTTTTAAAACCCTGGCATATCCCGCCAACACCTGCAAATAAACTTCCAACTTTGTATAATCCTCTCTGACTCATTATCAATACACCTTAACTTTTGTATTTATCTATTTAAAGAAATAGGAGTGTCATCCATTTCTATATTTTATTAATCAATCTACGTTGATTTTATGCCTAAAAACGACTAATTCACACCTAAAAAACCTCTTAACCACTTCAAACGACTTATTCGTAAATTTTGCTAATTTTTTTATTATTCTTTTTCTTTGCAAATCACTTGTACAGTTGCCTCTTTAGCTTCAGTAACAATCTGACTGATTTCTTTAGCGCCATTAGACTTTCTAACTTGGTAATCAACCATATTTAAATCCATGAATATTTTTGCCATGTTAGATTTAATGGCAAAGTTTACGTTTTGAGCTGGTCTGCTGCCTGTGATCTCTGAAGATGTTTCTAGTCTTGATACAATAACACCAATGACGTTGCCATTATCATCAAGTAGCGGGCCACCTGAGTTGCCTGGCTGTACTGGTGAGGTGAGTTGTAGCTCAGCAATATTGTTTTTAAAGCCTGTGAGCGCTGCAATATTACCACTTGTCACTTTAAGTTCTGATCCTAGCGTTGAAGAGAATGGATAGCCCAATGCTAAAGATTGTTCGCCTGTTACTACAGCCTTGCGGTTTCTAAGGTATAAGAAGCTGTTGTTAGGTTTGCCTGTTACTAAGATTGATAAATCAGTTGTAGAGTCGGTATCTAATAATTTAGCACTTGACTTGTAGTCTTTATTTTTAACTTCTAGCTTGTCACAACCCTCTGTCACATGATTATTAGTAACAATATGGTTAGGTGTTACAAAAAAACCTGATCCAGAGCTTGTAACCTCTAGTGCAATAGCATTTTTCTCAGAATCATCTTTATTATTCTTGGCCGCTGTATAGTAATAATCA
>Ga0255752_10007096_pt1 | contig 10338 bp, 7 predicted proteins | sample 011ome_25_FD_179952 | JGI IMG/M metagenome (GOLD analysis project Ga0255752, IMG submission 179952) | Coastal salt marsh microbial communities from the Groves Creek Marsh, Skidaway Island, Georgia - 011512CT metaG (version 2) | ecosystem: Environmental > Aquatic > Marine > Intertidal zone > Salt...
CCAAGCAATACGGGAGATCGAAATGATGATCTCCATGGCGACGGTTGGAGTGACTTGGAGGAATATCTCAATCAATTGGGGCTGGTCGCTGGTGAGGCTCACTGAATTGGGGCTGGGTAACTCGACCAATGGACTTGCTTTTCGCTATCTTTTATTTCGAGGTGCCCTTCCAAATTCTTGCTGATAACGCTGGTTATTTCGCAAGCTGGTTGATTCCCTATTTTGTCATGCGTTAGTCTGTATTGATAAGACTCATGCCTCATTTCCAAATCGATTAGGTTTTCTAATGCGTTGTAATGATCGTTGTTGCCGGATGTTTGTGATTGCTTTGCTGCTCACCTGTTTATCCAGTTCTCTGGTGGAAGCTCGAGTCTGGAAAGATCAGACAGGGGTTTACAGTCTCGAAGCCGATTTAATTGGCTTTGATGACAAGACCGTTATCCTGAGAAGAGAGAGTAAGGAGTTGGGTTCATGCGAGATATCAAAGTTGAGTGACGCGGATCGAGAGTATTTGAAGAGTAAGGAGGCGCTCGAGATACATGATGCGAATTTGCAAAAGATTCAGTCGTGGAAACTAGAGAGTGGTGTGCATCTTATTGGAAAGGTTGCCGACTACGCGAAACGTGATATCACGATTCAGCGTCGCCGCGGTAAGGTTTATGCGAATAATAAGCCGGTTAATACTTTGCCAGATGAGTATCAAAAAATGCTCATGGTAATTTTGTCCAAGGAAGAAAAAACACCCATCACGAACGAAGCAGAACTCAATCAATGGATTCTTGGTCTCAAGGGAGAACCAAAGGAATACCATCTGGAGGGAGTTGTCATGGAATTTGAAAATGGGGAAGAGCACGCGATCCCATTTTTTATGTTTGTTCAACGCGATCGAGATTTACTGATGGGCGGTTTTGATGAGTGGCTGGAACACCATGCAGACGAGATGGAGGATGATGAGGTTCCTGATTTTACGAATCCCAATGAGCATCAGTTGAAGTTGCAGTCCCTCGCTGCCACCTATCATCAGGATCAGCAGGTAAATCAGCAAATTGCAATGATGAATCTACAGCTTCAGCAAGTGCAAGCGGGGCTAACTTCTCCATGGGAAGTGACACTGTACCCCGTTGCCGGCAGTCTGAATTCACCGCGTTGGGTGGTGGTCTATGCACGCGATAGCCTCACCGCAACTAATCTTGCAATACAGCGAAACCCGGGTTTTGTTGCTGGCCCTATTCGCCGTTTGAATTAAAGAGAAAACAAATCGGGGCGCCCTGTCATAAAAAAAGGCAGGGCGTCTCTTTGCGATGTTAGCGATTTGGATTCAGAGCGGTTTCCACTTTTGTTTTTACGAAGGGAGGATAGGCGGGATCGGGCAGTCGAGTAGATCAGCAATTCCTCGGAGTAATTCGGCTTCCTGCCAAGTGATATGCCCATCGGCTTCGACCGCTGCGGCGCACGCGTCGATCAAACGCCTTCTTTCGTGCGCAGAGGCTGTAGCGAGTTGGTCTAGCGCATTGTTGAGTTCTTTTAAACCGCCCGCCTTCATGTCACCAATCTGAAGTGCTAGTTCGGGCAGCGCCTTGGCACCGGCTGAAAAAGCTTGTTGTTTTTGGGACGCCGAGTTGCCGGCAGAGGAGATCGCGAGAAGAACCGTTTCGACGGCCTTTCTTAATTTGCTCAGTCTTAATCGGCCATCTGGAGCTGGCCTTGATTTGTCGAATTGGGGTTTTAAGTGTCTTGTGATGATCTGAATCATTACCCATTCGAACAGATCTAGCCGATTATCTGCCTTCGCCAAATCATTGAAACAACGAATGAAGCTCCGGTACTGGTTGTTGGAAAGCGACCTTAATGACGCGAGACAAAGGTCGATGATGGGAAGGCGTTTTTGGATTGCAAGTGTGTCGACGCTACTTTGCAGTTGCTTGACCAGTAGCTGGATACCTTTGCCTGATTCTTGGCCCACGATTTCGAGCTGTTTGTCGCGGATGGTTGGATCGGAATCCATGAGCAAGCAGAAGATCACCGCTCGGGCTCCATACGCTTCACGAGTCGATTCGAGCAGTTTCTTTGGGAGGTCGTCGATCAATGCCGCAGCGTACTGCTGGTGTTGGAGAGTAGGTTCTCCGACAAAATCAAGGCCATTGTGAATTGCTTGTGCCGGGACGTTGCCTGAGGTGGATGACATGACCGACGCAGCTGCAGACTCGGACCGTGCTGAAGAAGTTTGGCCTGCGAAGTTGGATGCTAGTTTTGATGCCTCGTTGGTCGCCGCTGTCGCTTGATTTTTCTGTCGATTCTTACCGCCTGATTTGATGAATTTTCCATCCCAGTTGGGATCAATCGCTCGGATCCGAACATCCAGCGGAGGATGTGTTGCCCATAAACCACCAAGTCCGGCCCAGACAGCTTGAGAAAAGAAAAGGTGACTAGCTTCGGATGCATTGGCATTTTGCAGCTGAGAGCCCGAGGCAACTCCACCGATTCGTTTCAACGCACCCGAAATGCCAGAGGGATCGCGAGTGAATTGTACGGCAGATGCATCTGCTAGGAATTCACGTTGTCGGGAGACAGCAGCTTTGATCAGGTTTCCGAAAAACACACCGATAAAGCCAACGATGATCGCAACCACAGCAACTGCGAGAATAATCAACACTCCGCTGCCGTTGTCTTTTTTATCACTTCGACGTCGAGATCCACCGCCGAAATAGAATAGGTTTCGCAGGATCATCTGCCCGGTTAATCCGATCAGCAAAATTCCATGGAGCACACCAATTAATTTGATACTCATTCTCATATCCCCATTAAGGATATGACTGAACTCATGAGCAATGACACCTTGTAGCTCATGACGGCTGAGTTGCTCGATGCAACCTTTGGTGACTCCCAGAACGGCATCAGCTGGTGAGTAGCCTGCGGCGAAGGCATTGATGCCTTCTTCGTCCATCATGAACACAGGTGGGACGGGTACGCCCGACGCGATCGCCATCTCTTCGACGATGTTCATCAACTTTCGTTCGTTGGGAACGTTTGTGGATGGCGAAATACGTCGCCCACCGAGACTTTCTGCGACAAGGGTTCCACCACCAATTCGCAATTGCGCGATCTTGTAGAACGAACCACAAAGAATCAACGCGAGTGCGCCAGCACCGGTCATCAATGGCAGTTTGAGCGATGACGAGCCTCCGCCTGTCGCCATCTCAAGCGAGTGGACGGTCTTCGGGGAGAGCACTTTTTCACTCACTAACCACGTTGCGCCCGAAATGGATGCAACGATTAAGATCACCGCCACGACAAATAGAAAAATCAGCAGCGTTGATGTTTTTTTTGCGTCCGCTTGACGCTGGTAAAATGAGGTCGCCATCTACTTGAACGAAACCTTTGGAGCATCCGCAATGACTTCACTGTCAAACTCTAACAGCTCTGCGTTGTTGGTGTGCCCAAACATTCCCGCCACGGCCACCGGTGGAAAGGTTTGTTTATAGGTGTTGTATTCGGTGACCGCATCGTTGTAGGCCTGTCTTGCAAACGAAACTTTGTTTTCGGTTGCCGTGATCTCTTCGGTCAACTGTGCCATGTTTTGATTTGCTTTGAGATCCGGATAGGCTTCGGACAACGCGAATAATTTCCCCAAAGCACCGGTCAAGCCTTGTTCTGCACCCCCCAACGCTTGGATTGCCGCCGCATTACTTGGGTCAGCTGCAGCGTTCTGTAGGCCTGCCATTGCCTGATTTCTCGCTTGGATCACTGCTTCGAGGGTTTCTCTTTCGTGAGCCATGTAACCTTTGACGGTTTCCACCAGATTAGGAATCAGGTCATATCGCCGCTTCAGTTGGACTTCGATTTGAGCGAACGCATTTTCGAATCGGTTTTTAAGTCGAACAAGCGAGTTGAAAATGCCAATGACATAAAACACGAGAATGATTGCTACAACAAAGAAAATCACTACCAAGACAACAAGGGTGGACGCCATGGGAAGCTCCCGGAGGTGTGAGAGGGCTTAAAGACCATCCAAATATATCATATTTACAAGACTTTAGCATTCCCAATCAAATCAGCATACTTACTCACATCATGGGTGATGCTGAGTGATTTGTGTTGTTTAGCGAGTAGGGAACGCTGCATTCCTAAAGCGATCCGCTAATCCGATTACTCGGACGGATTTGTTTCTCCTCGATCTTCGGCTCGTAGTGTTACTCCACTCTCGGTTAAGCGATCTTTGATTGTAGCCGCACTGCACTTGCTGGCATCGAACCACGCGTACGCTTTTCCGGATTCGAAGTCAGCAGTTGCGTGCGTTACACCATCGATGCTGACGATTAGGTCGTGTACCGCTAGCGAGCAAGCCTTGCAATCAAGACCAACGATTTCGATTTCTGCTTTCTCGAATTGATCATGTGGTATTTTTCCCAAAGTCTGGATCGAAAAAATGCCGCTCGTGTGTTGTCGAACACGTTGATTCAATCTTTCGGTGATCTCGCTGGTTGTTCCCGAAGCCAATGAATCAGCGTATTGTATCGTTGCTTCTGCTTTTTCAAAATTGATTGCGACAAGTCGTAATTCATCAATTCGTTGTAGCGCCTTGTTGAAAGAATCGGACTGCTCTTTGATGAATAATCCAAGCACCCTGACCGTCATTTGATCTTCCTCTTTGAATGTCATCTCCCTTTGCTTCTGGAGATCAGATGGGTCGGTTGTCGTGATTGTCTCGATACGTACTGGGTGTTCAATAGACTCTAGCGTCTCAGTCATCATGAAACGATTTTTAGCATCAGGTACCCGGTTTGAGACATCGTCGGACGTCGTGTCAGAATCTCTGGGCGGCAGTGCTTCCCCTGCAACGATTGGGTGCGATGTCTTTTTGGTTTCAAATGATTTTTGGTCCTGCTTAGGTTGAAAGAACAAAGGGCTTTGGATGATTTCTTCGATCAGTGTTCGGACGCCCGCTCCACGTGCGATCGTTTGAGTCACGATTTTCTCAAGTTCCGCTCGTTCACTAAACCGAATCGGTCGACCCGTGGCATAGGTCAGAAGTTGTTTTGCGAGGTTTTGAGTCAGTAGGTTGACATCGCTGGCGACGATTTTTTGGTAGTCAGTGATGTCATTGAAGCTTTCTCCATCTTTGAGCTCTCCGTGAGTTTCCACCTCTTTTCCTAGTCGAAAACTGATTCCGATCATTGGGTCAATGTTTCCACGCTCTGCCTGGTCACCCTCTCCGATGGAACGGTATCGATCTCGGTAGCCTCCGATGACATCAAATGATTCGAGCGCGAATCCTGGTGGGTCAATCTGCCGATGACAGATCGCACAGCTTGTATCCTTGCGATGCCTTTCTAGTTGTGCTCTGACGGTGGTGGTGCCACGCACATCAGGTTCAATTGCCGAGATGTTTGCCGGTGGCGGTAGGGGTGGAGTTCCAAGCAGTCTTTCGAGTACGAATGCGCCTCGGGGAACGGGGCTAGTTGTGGTTCCATTTGCAGTGATCTTTAGGATCGAACCCTGTGTAAGGAATCCACCGCGTGGGCAGTCCTCAGGTAATGGGACCTCTCGTAGTTCGGTTCCTGTGACATTTTTAATTCCGTAATGACTGGCTAGTTTTTGGTTCAGGATGAGAAAGTTTGATTGAATTAAGTTAGTGACGCTTCGATCGCGTAACACGAGCTCTCTAAAGAAGGCTCGCGTTTCAGCAACCATCGAATCTTGGAGATAAGGACTGAACTCCGGATAGATTTTGCGATCTGGGTCGGTAGCAGCGATATCATTGAGTTTCAGCCATTGTCCGATGAAGTCCTGAATAAAACGATCGGAACGTCTATCGGATAAGAGGCGTGCGACTTCACTCTTTAGATTTTCTTTATTTTCAAGCGATCGGTTTTGGCCCAGTTTTCTAAGTCGGTCATCGGGTGCTGAGTTCCAAAGAAAGTAGGCGAGTTGGCAAGCGAGTGCGTTGGTCGACTGCTCAGGTTCATTGTCGACGAGGTGGTAAAGAAAATCAGGAGAGACGAGAGCGTTGCGGTAGGCATGCCGCATTGAGGTTTCGAAACAATCGCCAGTCTCCAGACGCTGTCGAACAATATTGACGTACTGCTCAACGACCGTGTCAGGAACAGGTCTGCGAAAAAGCCTCGGTAAAAAGTCTGCCAGAAGTCGTTTCGCATCAAGCAACGGAGATTCGCTGTGTACCGACCAAATACCCGGTTCGGGATCCGGTCGATTCATTCCAGCACCTAGTTGTCTTGGACGCTCACGAGTTGGTGGGCGAAGGGATTGTTTCGGGGTCGGTCTGAACTCAATGATGGGTAGCGTTCCGAATAGCCGTTGATGACTCTTCGGAGGCCAAGTTTCGTACAGCGGACCTTCGATATCTAGCCAATCCACCACGATGCCTGGGCCTGTGAACTCCAATGCCCGCTTTTTCTTGTAGTAGTTGGCCGCCGGTGCAAGCGATGCGGTGTTGAATCCAATCAGTTCATTGTGGTTCAACCAAACATTCACTTCGTGTTGCATTGGTTGGTCGGCTGGCGCGTCAAAGTAGCCCAAGACATCACTTGGATGTTGGCCTCCCCGGCCATCGCCAGTCAACTTGACGACAGAAAGTCGGGCGGCCTCGGTTCCCCGGCCCCGCATCACGTTGCCGCAGTCCCATTGGAAACTCCAAAGGGAGGTTCGCACACGATACTGTCCCGGATAAATGGTGACGTGTTCGATGAAGTAGGGGCTAACCGACTCGTCTTCATGTCGGAACAATCCAACACTTGCCCCGTTTCGAAAAGATCCCCATCGCTCATGTGCACCTTGATTGAGATGGTTTTGCTCACCAGCGGGTGGGAAATCGGGGTCAGGCTGGCCATTCTTAAGCAGCACGCCGTCACCATTCATCACAATGTGTGCGACAAATCCGCCTCGATTGACCAATGAGATCCGTCGCTTCTGAATCGTCGGTGGAATGGGGCGAGTTGCAATCGCCATCTCTAAGATGTGATCTGCGGCCTCGAGGTATTTCGCGATGTTCACATGCGAAACGTCGAGTGCTTCGAAGGTTTTGTCAAACCCGTACGCTTCTCCATCGGCGGGTAGTTTATCCGCTAGGTCAATCCCCGGCATGTTGAACAGATCACGAACGGTGTTTTCGTACTCTAGACGAGTCAATCGTCGAAGCTGTGAAGACTGCAAGCGTTCTAGCTGTTCGAAGCTCAGTATCTTTTGTGCTAGTTTCGCGATCATCGCTTCTCGTTCGATACGAGAAGGTTGATCACCATCCCGCGGCGGCATCTGCTCATTCACGATTTGATCATGGATTCGAATCCATGTTGAGATGGAGGTGCGGTTGATGCCACTCTCGAGAATCATCGGCAGATTAACTGCTGAGCTTGGTTGTTCACCTGAATGGCAGTCGAAGCAGAAATTTTTCAAGAACCCGATGTCATCGAATGGTTCATGATTCTCAGATCGCAAATTATTTTGAGTGTCTTGCCCAATTGCCTTTTCGTGTTTCGCGCTGATCGATGTGACAATGATCATCGCAATGCAAAGAAGAGGAAGTCGCTGAATTGCTGAGGTGATCAATTTCATGAATTCAAAAACTCCAAGCCTCGCATGGTGCCGCGGCCCGTGGAGAATTCATCCACCTCAATTCCTAGTCTTTGCAGCATTGATACATACAGATTCGACATCGGGTAGTTGTTGTCGGTGTCGAACGCTAAGTGTTGGCCATGCTGAAACCCACCACCAGCAAGCAGCACCGGAAGGTTGACGTTGGAGTGGGAGTTCGCGCTGCCCATGCATGTTCCGTATAGCACCATTGTTTGTTGCAGTAGAGACCGTCCTGATTCTTGGTGTTCACTCAATGTAGTCAGGAAATCATTCAACGCATCAAATTGACGTTCTTCATGACCTTTGAGTTCAGCAAGCACTTCGGGACGATTGCCATGGTGTGTAATGTTATGAATCACCGTGGTATCAATAAACAGCGAGATGATTCGGGTCGAATCGGTTTGCAGGGCGAGGGCCATCACGTCATAGGTCAACTTCGAGCGTTCAACGAACTGACGCGGATCGTTATTTTCAGGAGGTGGATCGGCTGTGACCTTGGGTTTTGGCCGGTACTCCCATTCTTGGGCAGCCAGTAGTCGACGCTCCAGATCCCGAACCGCCGTTTGGTATTGGTCCATGGTTGATCGATCTGCATGTGATAGCTGCTGATGCAGACGTTTGGTTTGTTCGGTTACAAAATCAAGGGTGCTGCGTCCTTGTCGAAGTGATTCGACTCGTGCCTCAATCTCTCGGGCATCGCCCTGAACAAATAACTGCTGGAAAAGTTGTCGTGGATTTTTTTGAGAAGGGATAGGGGCACCACTTCGCGTGTAGCTGAGCGTCGCGTTTTCGTTAGTGATCGCCAGAGTCATCGACGGAAATCGGGTCTCGCTGCCAATTTGTTCTGCAGCAAATTGGTCGAGGGACACACCATTGCGAAAGCCGCCGCGTTCTGGGTGCGGTGTACCGGTAAGAAAACATTTCTGTGCCGCGTGGCCTCCGGTGACTCCCGGTAGGCTAACCCCAGAAAAAATGGTCGTCTGCTCGCGATGCTTTGAAAGTCGCGAAAGATAAGAACTTGCCTGATAATTCTTTCCCTCACCCTCAGGAAAAAAGTATCGTGGCAAAATACCCATGTTGGTTTCAATGCAAACCATTCGGCGAGGCAAATTCTGTTCTGCAGTGCTATTTTCAGACGCGCGTGATTCAAGCCAAGGAAGGGCAAGGCACACACCTGATGCCCGGATCGCGGAACGTCGATTCACCGCGATCGATGGTCTGCTGTTAGGTCGTGGTTCGTTCGCCATTGGAATTCTGCTTGTTGGCTGAAAGAGTTACCCGAAGCATCGGGTTTGTACGAGTTGGAGATCGACGATGCTCTGCGATCAAGGATTTCTCAGGTTAGCACCGCCGCTTCAGTTAGAGCGAACCAATCAGGTTAGACGGATCTGCCACAGAAGTTGTAACGGATTTACCATTTCGAGTTATCAAAACGGCTGAAAAGAGGAGCGGTTAGGGGATTGATGATCCTATAATGGTCGGTTCGAGTGTCCACGTGATCCTCCATTGTTCGATGTTGAATTTGAAGAAATTATGTTGGAAATACCAAATGCGAATGATGTTGGTCTTTAATCGCTTGTCACGGAGAGCTTTTTTCGGCATCACGCTGCTGATTCAGTGCTTTCTCGTGCAGTGCTTTTGGGTGCGCGGAAATTTGTTTGCTCAGAACTCCACCAACGTGGGTTGTGTTCAGGCGGGTCAAGGCTTTGCGGGGGAGCAGTTGTGGGGCAAGGTGATTGCAACGCATTGCCTGAAGTGTCATCGATCTGGTGGTGATGCGAAGGATTCTAGGTTGGTGTTTCGTGCCACTGGCTTAGAGACGGTTGAGGACCAGCAGGGGATCATCACCAGTAATCTTCGCACCTTAGCTCTTTTGGCAAAAGTTGAGGAGAATGGTAAGTCGATTCTGTTGCAAAAACCGCTCGGTGAATTGAACCACGGCGGCGAACAAATTTTTGAGTCGCAGAATAAAGCCTATCAACTTCTCGAGGCATTTGTTTTAAATGTTGCTCATGCCGGGGAGATCCGTTCTTCATTATTCGATGAACCGTCGGGTAGCTTTTTTCGAGATGTCGAGATGTTGAGCCCGCAGCGTTTATTGCGGAAGGCAACGTTGTCGCTTGCGGGCCGTCTACCTCAAGACCAAGAGTTGCTTCGTGTCGCTGAGGGTGACGATCAAGCGATGATTGGAGTCTTGAATGAAGTGATGCTTGAGGACGCATTTTTTGATCGACTGCGTGAAGGATTCAATGATGTTTTTCTTACGCAAGGCGTGGACGGGAATCCAGATTCAACGGTTTTGTCCTACGAGCATTTTGAAAAAACACGACTTTGGTATCAGCAGTATGATCTTAGTCACATCGAAGACGAAAAGGAGAGACGTCAGGCAGGCTATCGACTTGCGAATGAGTACCGTGCAGCTCTACTCGATGAACCGATGCGTCTAATCGAGTATATCGTCCGTAACGATAGGCCATTTACAGAGATTGTGACTGCTGACTACATCATGGTTTCTCCCTATACCGCTCGTGGTTATGGGGTCTACGAGGAAGTGCGTGAGCAGTTTCGGGATCCTGACGACCCATTCGATTTCATCCCCGTCAAGCTTCAGGCCTTGAAGGGACGAAACGCCAAAGAGGATCAAGATTCTGAGACGGGATATTATCCGCATGCAGGAATTCTAAGCACGTTTCAATACCTTAGTCGTTATCCAACCACCGAGACCAATCGCAATCGCCTGCGAGCAAG
>Ga0255752_10007115_pt1 | contig 10310 bp, 15 predicted proteins | sample 011ome_25_FD_179952 | JGI IMG/M metagenome (GOLD analysis project Ga0255752, IMG submission 179952) | Coastal salt marsh microbial communities from the Groves Creek Marsh, Skidaway Island, Georgia - 011512CT metaG (version 2) | ecosystem: Environmental > Aquatic > Marine > Intertidal zone >...
GTTCAAGATGTAAATATCTGAACTAGCCCACCTCTCAAAGCTCACTAGAACCCTTCATTCCTTAGGTCTTCCCAGTACTTTTCTTCGTTGTACTCAAAGTTTATAGGAGTTAGCACTTCGCCAGCACTATCCCAGAACATAAACTCGCTAGCCCTGTTCTTCTCCTTGGCCCAACGCTTGTGCATCGAGATAACTTCTTGAACACGCTTCTGCTCAGCTGAAGATCCAGCTTCAAACCCCAAGGAGTAGTCCCTTTGCTGGGCCTCTTCGTCAAAGCCACTAATGTCTACAATCGGGATTTCGTAGTCTTCGCCGTCCTCATCTTCTTCGCCCCAACCAGACTCATCAGTTCCAAGGATTTCTTCAATGTCATCAAAGCCAGTGTCCTCTAGTCCAACTTTCGAGAGAAACATCTGCCAAGTATTTTCGATAAAGAAAGCCCCGTTAGAGGAGTCTTCCTCATCGTCTTCGTCTACTGCTGTCAGCTCGACAACCTGATTATCCAGCATGTATGCCAGAGGAAGCCCTAGGTCGTTGTACTCAATAAAATCTTTCCAGTCTTCATTCTCCCTGTAGTTCATCCACAGGTAGGAAAGAATCCCTACTTTATTCTCAAAACTAGTCTCGGCCATTCTTTAATCCTCCCAGTTCGCGTTAGCTGGCTTTCTTCCACTGCGTTCCTTATTAGTTTCATACTCCCAGTATGCTCGTAGAAAGTCTCGGTAGTACACATAACGGCGTCTACTAATCTTGATTGGCTCGATATAGCCCATCTGAATAATACGCTTGATCGTGCTCTCGGATATCTCGGCTTTCTTAGCAAGCGTCTGTAGGCTTACCAAGTCTCCGCCAGTTTTAGTCGTCTTCGGTGTGGGGGAATTCATCTCTTATTCCATTCGTCATTTTGTAAAAAGTAATCTGATCTGCAGCCTGCCGAGCCATATCAGTCCCCATCTTTGTTAGCATCTTTGCTACTTCCAGCTTCGCGTAAATCTCCGCCATCTGGTCCGTCGTCCAGTTTTGCATACCTTCGTTTTCCATTTTTCTTTCTCCTTTCGCGTAGCTTGTCGAGGAGAAGTCCTCCCCAATCGCTGACAAGTCGATCATCCTGTTTAGCCAGTCTTTGAGCCACGTAGTTAATAGTTTGACCAGCTTCATTGTCTACTCCGTCCCAAAAACTTGCGTTTATTTTGTCACTGTACCATACCCAAGTAGAAAAGTAAAGCCCACAGTTGAAACAGACCGAGTCATCAGTCACTTCGTGGGACGCCAACATGTCGACGCGACCATCGGCTTCGACTATAAATTTATGGCTAGGGCACTTCTCGGGCTTAAATACCCGCTTAATCTTAGGAGCTTTAGGCTCTTCAGCCTTCTCCGCTACCTTCTTCTTCGCCATTCTCGATTAACTCCCTGAGAACCGCCAAGGCCATCTTGGCGTCTTCTTCGGAGTCTACCAGCTTGTTGTCAAACTTGTCAAGCAAATTTAAGATTCTTTTTCGTTCGAGCTTTTCCCCAAGCTCAAACCATGACTCTCCTGCAGCATCGGCGAGGGCGTCTATCGCTCTGTAAGCCTCATCGCGTCCAGCAATTGCCTTGCCAATACTAAGAGTAAAGAGGCTCATGTCCTCTTCTGTAAAGTCATTTCTATCCATTATGGAGATACTCTACTACTAATACTTATCCCAATCAACTTGGTCTTCGATCCCACATGCTTCCCCTTCTTGTGCAATCTCTAGCTCTTTTAGGTGGTTGTAGTGGTGTTCTTTCTTTCTTAGGTAAGTTCTTTCAAGTTCGGCCATAACATCAGACACCACATCAGAACTGTTCTCATAAGTGAATACAGTAGCGCCCACTTCCTCGGCTTTCTTTTTTATTTCGTCTCCATATTTAGAGATAAATTCTGGAGTAGTTAGGTGCAGCTCATAGTGTGACTTAACCTGAGGCAGAAATATTTTAAAATATTCATCAATATCCCCATCAATAAACTCAACAACTGTGTCGTGACCAGTAGAAGTCTCTAGCCACGGGTGGTCGTGACTAAAGGGAGTTTCTCTAGGGGTCTTCTCGTCTCCGTCTTTGATACAAGAAAAGTTTCCTTCAGGCTCCTTAAAATACAGGAACCTAATGTCTCTGTACCTCTCCTCTGTTGCATCCAACACATGAACCGTGTGGATTCTCACTGCGTCAACGTCAGAGTCTTTTTCTTTGTAGTAGTCAAGACTCTTGTACTTTTTCAGGAAATCTCTTCCCTTTTCTCCAAGTCCAAACTGGCAAACGCTACTCAGCATCTGGGTCTCCTCTTTCTCATAATCTTTTTCGCTATCTAGATAGCATTTACATTCTGGTATTTTTCCGTTTATAGGGGGCGCTAAATGAAAGTACAGTATCTCTACTTCTTTGTTTTTGGTGTTACCTAATGGCTCTCTGTGCGCAATGCCTGCTCCATATCTTGCAGTTATCGCCTGTCCAGCCTCTACAAAAGGTAATACTTCAATATGCCCCCCAGTAAAAATTAACGGCCAGGGCTCGTCTTGACTGATTATGTATTCAATTCCATAGCCACAGGACCCTCCAGGTAGGTAAGGTTTTACCTGAGATTCTGGCGAGTCAAACTTGTAATATCTAGCCGAAGTAATTTTTAAATCATATTCTAGAAATGCCTGGGCAGATATGTCTTCCATCTTAATGCGCCCAAAAAACCAATTAAGCATTTCATGTTTTATAACAAGAGCCTTCTGCTCATTGTCGTACCACTCATGACGATAGTATTCTTCGTCTCGTTCGGCGTTTACAACAAAGCGTCTAAGGGTTTCTATCTCGTTTTCTTCGTAGACATCACTCATAAACAAAGTCTCTCGAGGATCTTTGACGCGACCAGCTTCCATCCGCTCGAGTACCATTTTCTTTTTATCTCTCTCGGAGACCGTGAACATTCGATCTCTAGCTTCTTGCGCTAGTCGGGCAGCTTCGTGCATAAACTCGTCGCTAAACTCTACGGGAGTCCAAGGCTTACCGCCGTCCATTGCTTTACGCAGGTCTTTGACAATACGGTCTGCCGTTTCTTGAGGGCCGCCATTTCTGTAGATAAAAAGAGTCTGATCTTGCTTGAATAGGTAGTCAGTAAAAGTGTCTTGGTTTAAATCAATCTCATCATATTCGTTTGGATCGCCAGAAGGTATAGAGTTGAACTTAAGGGAAAAGCCTCTTTCTTTTGATTTTTCAATAAGCTCTTCCCAGTGTTTTACCACCAGTTCTTTACTGGGTACGTGTATTTCAGTTTCTTCACTTGAAGCTTCCATAACTTCTCGCATAAGCTCAACAGAAGATTCGTTATAAGATGTGCAATCAACAACCACATTTATTTGGTTAGTACGTATTTCTTCCAGCAGCCACTCTTTGTCGTACGCAACAGTTGTCTCGTACTTTCGGATACCTTGAAGTCCGTCATTGTAGGTCCTAGAAGAGTTATCTTCATCATCAGCTACTTCAATTACTAGGTTAGGACTATAAGAGAAAGAGTTCCTTCTGACATGAACAACATATATGTCTGCATATACATCTTTGTTTTCTTCTGCCCCATACTCGGGAAATCTTTTTACTTTGTCGACAACCGCTCTAGCAACAGGGCCGAAGCCAAGTACGGCTATCCTCAAACAAGAACTTTTCATAATTTCTTCCTGAACTACTCTCCTACTGGATATACATCCTCGCAGTGATTGTTATACCAATGATCTCTAGGGATAAAGTGGAAAAATATCATCTCAACTCTATCATTGCCAGTAGGACCTAATACATCTCTACTGTGGTAATCCTGAGTACCAGAATAGAAAATTCCAGAGTTTTCTCCACCATGATAGTCAATCTCGTTAATCTTAAAAGCCCAGGGCTTCTCCTGATAGAGGGTGTAACTGACGTTATAGTCGCAAGCGTTTCTGTCTTTGTGCTCTGGAAGATAAGAATTGGGGGTGTCATAGATGCAATAAAAAGCAAAAGCAATTTCTATGCTGTCATCACCAAAAACTTTTTGCACGTGGGGTTCTAGTTTTTTACCAAAAACTTCCGTCATTTCACGAGAACTAATCATCCAGCGTTTTGTGTTGTTGTCGTAAAACTTGCTGTTGTAGTTCTCGGAGTTGCCCAGTATTTCTTTAAGTCTTAGCAACTCTTCATTGCTATATATGTTTTCGATGATTACAGGGGACGTCATGATACGATCATACCACTATGAAAAAATCCAAAGGCAAAGAAGAAATGACCTTCGATGAGTGGCTAACCTATGGCATTACTCGCTACTGGGCGTCCGCTCCTGTATGTAGGACCCACGATGGCTCGCCTGACTTCAGCAAATACGAAGAATCAAACGAGTGCGTTCATTACATGATTGTCTACAAAGATCGAGAAGTTTTTGAAGATATGATGGAAAATTTTCCTCCATCGTATTATAGAGCACACACTAGAGGACTCCGCTGGGATGACTAGTAGATCGGAACTTCTCCACGCTCAGCTAAAACTTTGATGTAGTCAGGTCCTTCGGTGAAATACCAATGATCTGCTGGACAAAAGTGAAACATAATGTTTTCCACTAAAGCATCATCAGGTCCCTCTAAAAGATCACGTCCGTGAAGGTCTTCCCCGCCCATAAACGCTAAAGCTCTTTGCGGAGGTATGTGATATAGAGAAGGCGAACGGGGGTCTCCAAAAGTTAGGGGCCAGTCTATATTAGAGGCCACGCAATAATCAATCGTGTACACACAAGCATTGAAGTCTTTATGCATAGTCAAATGGGACCCAGCGCCATACGAAAGAAAGACACTATAAGTAGGTTTTAGGGTTTTATCTCCGAAAATCTCTTTAGCAACAGGCACTAGCTTTTCTGCATAAGCATTGAGCTCATTGAATCTTTTTATGTATCTGCTGTGTCGATCATCATTGTAGGACTTACGTGCTTCACCGCTTCTAACCAGTCCAGCTATACCAGCCTTGTCAGAAGCACTAAAGACATCTGATCTAAGTAGGACTGGCTCAAAATGCATTAATCAGTTCCCCAGAAAGCAACAAGCTTGGGTAGGGTTCCGCTTGAAAGCTTTCCAGCAGAATAACTATGGTCAGCCGTGAAAAACATTACAGAGCCCCAGGTTGGAGAGTACTCGTCTCCATCAAAGAGGTCCTTATCTCCCTCGCAAGTTTCGCCCAGCTCTCCAAAGTAAAAAATACCAATCCAAGAGGCACTCTCGGGAATTTCTCCTATATCTCCATCTTCGACAAATTTGACAGAAATTTGATGGTGCTCAGATTTAGAGTATCTAGGCAGGTGAAGTTCTCTAATAGATCTCACTACTGAGCCAATGCGTTCGTCCATAGGGGCATCGGCCTCGGTTCCGCCCGAAGCTTCAATGAGATTGTCAGCTCCGTTTTCTTTTAAAAATGGAAGAAAGTGCTCCGTGCAATCCATATAAGAAATGTAAGAGTCAAGATTTACTATCATAAGTACATTCTACCTCTAACTAAAAGTGTCTAAAACGTAAGCTGCTAGCTCAGTCTGCTCCCATGTGGTTAGGTCTATGTCAAAGTATCTCTCAAATAGGCTAGCAAACTGAGCACTACCCTGTTGTCTTACGCTTTCAGACATTCCATACCACCTAAAGTCAGGAAGCTCTTTTGCCATTGCAATGTTCCAGTTGATATAGGTGTCAACACCATACGAGTTAACCAAGAGCTCATGAGCAAGCGATCCCGCAAAATACCTAAACCCATCGCAGGTACCGCTTCTATCACAATTGCTCATATGGGCAGCTGTCTCTTCAACGGTAGTAGCAGTAAATTTGGTTCTATCGCGTCTATTAGAGTCTGCTTGTATCTGATCTCTCCAACTAGAAGCGCCCAAACCTGGTACCAATACTGTTGAAGCCAGTTCGAAGTAGGTTGCCTGACCTTCCATGTACCACCATCTCCAGTGGCCCAGTCCCTCAGTTATGTGGAATTGGTGAGTAGCTTCATGGATTGGAACTACTTTTCTAAATGTATTCCAGTCCATACTGCTGCCCAGCATTGTAGCAAGAACATTTTGGTCAACAGCTGTTTCGTTGTAGTAGTCCCAATAGGCCTTTGGGCAGAAAGCTTCAGAATCTGCAGCATAGCAGTGACCCCCGCCATCCGTGGGGCCAAACCATTCGGGCTCAATCTCCAATAGACCATCTAGCTGCTGATCCCACCAGGACTGCTCTTCTTCCATAAGAACAACCATTTTTAGGGGAGATAATCCCCCACTTACATACTTATCCCAGTAGCTAAGGCCGAATACGTTGTTGTTTATATACAGCTCTAGACTGTCCTTATCAACTCTCGGGCTGGCTACTACATCTACCAGCGAGTAGTCCATCTTGAAGTCAGAGCATATGTCTGTCAATATTTTTCTGTAGTTTTCGAGGTATTTGTGGCTCAGGGTTCCAGAATTAAATGAACCACACCCAACCTCAAACATTGTGCGTGTTCGCTCAGGCTCTTCTACAATAGGTGCGTCTACTATGACATTTTCGTCATACTCAGGCGTCTCACTTGGTTCAGGCTCAGAAACTTGTACATCTTCTTGTACAACTTCTTCCTCAACAATAGGAGCGTCTACTGGTTCAAGCTCGCCTTCATCAGTCGAAGGGGTGACTTCTACTAAGACATCATCATCGCTAGGACGCGTATCTTGTACAGCTTCTTCGGTTTGTACGGGAAGAGAGACGTCCTCAGTCTCGACAGACGAGCAACCAGTTAGGACCAAAAGCCCTGCAACAACTACAGCTAATTTCCTCATAGAATGAAAGTAACATACTTTCGTTTATATGTCAATTAACTGGTTTATAAAAAACTTTATTGATAGTGTGCCATGGAAATAGATTAAGCCTATTATTGTCTCCACCTATGATTACGTAGAGCCCGTAAGAAGCGTGCCCCATTACCTGCCCCTCATAGATAAGCCCGTCTACCAAAGATACAGATACCCAGCGGTGCTTTAATCCCTGGGCGTCGCCGCTTGTTATATAGTCCATGGTTAGAACGTTACTCCTCTTTTAGCTTATTGGCAAATGCTTCTGCGACATGGATGTGAGCATGGACGCCCATGTGGTGGCCATGATCTCTACCTTCATCCCATATCTCTTCGTGCTTACTCTTTAATTCAAGGTGACACTCGCTATCGCGAAGGTTTGTAGGAACCTTGCAGTATCCAGAAAGATCAATCCTTGTTCTAGGATCTGATATTTTTCTTTCAATTAATTCATTCATTGCTCCGTGCCATGTAGTAAAAATCAGTTTGATGTCAGCTGCTTTGCAGTATTCAATCAACATACTTAGGGCAAACATAGACTGATGTAGAGGAACCTCGTATGGCATAATCTCGTCTATTACGTGGGGACGTTTACTGATTAGAGGTATATCTTTACCTTCTATCTCCCTATAACCAAAATTCACATGAGCTATGCCAACTTGATCTGGACTGAACTTCCTCTCCTCTTTCGAGAACCTTCCAGCATCTGATATGGTGTTGTATAGGGGTTTTAATGCCAGTGCCATTCTTCCGTATCCAGGAAGATTAATTGCTAGAACTTTTGGTTTTCCATACTGCTGTATGTAGGACACTACAGATCCAACTATGCCTTGGACGCTTAAACCTGGAACTGCTATGTTTGCATACGAGTAGTTAAGTTTTTTGCTCAGAAGATAGGGCCATATCAGCTCGTTATCTACTCCAGCACCAAAAGTCTGAGAACAACCTGCCACTAAAAGTTGAACTTGCTCGAACTCGGGGGACCTAAAGAATTTAGAATTTAAATCTAATTTAGTGTCTGGGTCGCCTGAATCTTCTTGGCCTGACTTTGCCAGCTCTATTATGTAATCTGGTGGTTTAAGCGAAAGCTCCGTCATCTCAAAATAGTTACCTTCATTGAAAACTTGATTACTTATCATGCTCAAGGTCTCTTGGTGTTTGTCGTATTCAGGCTCCACTTACACCTCCTCCTCGCGATTAATGGCGTCCAAAAAAAGTTCTGCATAGTCCAAATGCCTATGAACTCCTATATGGCCAGCAAATTCTTTGGTGTGGTCTGCCCCCCTGTACCAGTTGTCCCCGTATCTCTCATTTTCATCTATATGGCATCCACATACATAGACACCATCTTCCATGTGTGTGTCTCTTTCATACTCTAAAAAATGAAAATTATCGACTTCTAGAGTCCTAAAAACATCAACGGTGTCGTCATCCCATGAAGACATAACTAATTTAATGCCCGCCTCGTAGCAGTAAGCTTGCAGCAAGTTTATGTAACTAAGACTTAGGTACAAAGGAGTTTCTAGAGAAAGAACTTCTGAGTAAACGTGCGGTCGCTTAGAAAGTCTAACTGTCTGAGAAAGCCCTCCCTCTCCTGGATCACTGAAAAAGATAGGACCATACGAGAGTAAGTTTTCCTGCCCTTCATATTTATCGGCATTTCTTTCATCTATCAGCTGGCTGTTTATGTCAGTTCTTTGCACTAAAGTCATTCTTTTGAAGTCAGGCAATAGGGCAACTATGTATTTAGGCTTTCCATGCTTTTTTATATACGCCATTGCAGAAAGTACACAGTCCATTATTGAAGCCCCTGGCATGCCAAGGTTGGCATAGCTATAGCCCGTAAGTTTTGAGAGAACTGATGGCCACGGAGTGTCGTCGGGCACCCCAACCCCCCAGGTGTGAGAGCAACCTATTGCTATGATGTCTGGGTTGTCTGTAAACTCAGGGGATCTAAACTTAAGAGAATTATATGTATAACTGTTTATAGAGTCGTGCTGTTGCTCATTACCTGGAACTATATGAAACAACTTAGACAGACTTTTGTCATTAAGCTTGAACCAATCTTGGATTCCTGATTTATTATTTTTTATGTCGTCAGGAAGATAGGATGGCCAGCTAGGCGGATTTATCTTCTCTGTCATGGCACTCACACTTACATTTATGTCCTGGAAACTCTATTCTACAGTTACCATGGTGTCCAGTACTACACCACCCAAACACTGTCCACGACTCTTCGCCTTCTTTGTAGACAATAGGGGCGTCTACTACTTTAACTTTCTTTCTTGGCGGCATCCCTTTTAGCTTTCGCGCTGTAGAACTCTTTCTCTCTCCATTCGAGCTCTTTTCTTTTCATAGTAAACACAGCTTCTCGCTCCTCATCAGTGAGGGAGACCCAGAGCTCAGCCCATTCTCTAGCGTTTAACACGTCCCTCTGCTGGGATTCGAACCCAGAACCCACCAACTAAAAAGCTGGCTACTCTGCCTGTTGAGTTACAGAGGGTCAGTGACTCCAGCGGGATTCGAACCCGCGCTGCCGCCGTGAAAGGGCGGTGTCCTAGGCCTCTAAACGATGGAGCCGTACTACCTAATTTCGTAGATAATTTCTTTGTGGTGCTTGACCTTGACTTCAGAGTCTAGCATCACCTTAAACCCATTCCGCCTAGCGTTGATGCAGAACGAGTAGTCTTCGCCAATGTTTGTTTCAAAGCCAATGTTTGGCCACTGTATGTTCTCGATAAAGAACCACGGCCTATCGCACATCTCAAACACACCACTCTTCATCGCTACGAATCCAAATCCGATTCCGTAGACTTCGTGAATAGTGGCGTCCATCATAATGAAGTCTTGCTCTCGTACTATTGTTGGAAATCCGTTCTCGTCAAAGAAAGCCACGGCGACGCGTCCGTCAGGGGCGGTTTGGTATAGCCCGCCAATGATGTCATGGTCTGATTCATATATCTTTTGGAACTGCTCTACGTCCCAGCCAATGTCAGAGTCAATCCAGAAAATCTTGTTGTAAGTAAACTCTCCACGCCCAATCTGAGTAGTTTCCCAGTCTGGGTTGTGCGAGTCTAAGGCAGTAAGTTCGCGAGTTGTTTGGACCAGTGACCCACTCTTGTTTAGCCACTTATATGTAAGACCCTGCTGATTTAGCCACTCTGTGGTTTTCACTAGGCTTTCGACATAGCCTTGATGAAGCTCTTTACCGGGAGTGGCAATCACTACATCGTAGTGGGGCCTAAGTTCTTGTAATGTCTCCACGTATTCTTCCATGTGTCGTTCCGTGAGTTCGATAGCCACGGTTTTGCCTTTCCCGCCCAGTGAACTATCAATGGGTCCTTTAACTCTACATCAGGAAAGATGTTTACCATGTAGTTGTAGGACATTGGTAGGGGCGTCCAGTTGTGCCTAAATATTATGTTTAGCACATCTTGGTCTGTAGCGCCAGTCCAATCTTTAAATTCTTTTGCAATTTTTAGGGCTTTCTTAG
>Ga0255752_10007128_pt1 | contig 10295 bp, 9 predicted proteins | sample 011ome_25_FD_179952 | JGI IMG/M metagenome (GOLD analysis project Ga0255752, IMG submission 179952) | Coastal salt marsh microbial communities from the Groves Creek Marsh, Skidaway Island, Georgia - 011512CT metaG (version 2) | ecosystem: Environmental > Aquatic > Marine > Intertidal zone > Salt...
ATGCCAACGACACCTCAGATCTGGTGCGAGAAGCACTGAATTTAAGGCGTGAAAAGGCCAAGCTTTTTGGTTACGAGAACTACTCGCAGTATGTAACCAGCAAGCAGACCGCCAAGAGTCCTGAGCGAATTCACGAGGTGCTGAGGCGTATTGCGCCGATAGCCCGTCGCAATGCTGAGGCGGAAGCAGGTGAACTGCAGAAACTTATGGAGCGAGAGCTCCCTGGTGAAGAGCTCAAAGCCTGGGACTGGGACCGCTACACCGAACAGCTGCGGGCAGAGCGATATTCGGTTGACACCTCGCTGTTGAAGCCATTTTTTGAGCTGAGGCGAGTCCTCGAAGATGGTGTTTTCTTTGCGGCCGGCAGGCTCTACGGACTCAGATTTGAGCCAAGAGACGACCTATCTGGATACCACCCAGATAACTGGGTCTATGAAGTCTTCTATGAGGATGGGTCGAAGTGTGGGCTATACATCTTTGATCCCTATGCAAGGCCATCTAAGTCTGGTGGGGCATGGATGAACAACCTGGTTGATCAGTCGCGCCTGCTTGGCAAGCTGCCGATTGTGGTGAACAACATGAACATCCCGAAGCCTGCAGCCGGCAGCCCCGCGCTCATGACCTTCGACGAGGTAAACACCCTGTTTCACGAGTTTGGTCACACCCTCCATGGCCTGCTATCGAGCGTCGAATACCCAAGGTTTAGCGGTACAAACGTCGAGCGAGACTTTGTCGAGTTCCCCTCACAGGTCAATGAGATGTGGATGCTGTGGCCAGAGGTGTTGGCCAACTATGCCGCACACTACGAAAGTGGCGAAAAACTGGACCCAATCTGGATCGACAAGATTCAGGCGACAGAGGCATTCAACCAAGGCTTCGAGACTACGCACTATCTGCAGGCCGCCATCCTCGATCTTGCCCTGCACGAAAGCGACAGCACACCAGAGGACCTTGTCGCATTCGAGCGCGAGGCGATTGCAGGTTATGGGCTGGAGTTTCATGCGGTGCCGACTAGGTATAGGACAAATTACTTCGCACACATCTTTGCTGGCGGCTACTCAAGTGGCTACTACGGCTACATCTGGAGCGAAGTACTAGATGCGGAGAGCGTGAACTGGTTCAAGGAGCACGGAGGACTGAAGCGCTCCAACGGTCAGATTTTTGCCGATGCACTGCTTTCACGAGGTGGCAGTCAAGACTCGATGGAGCTGGTGAGGAGATTCCTGGGGCACGAGCCCTCGGTTGAACCGCTCATGAAGCGCAGAGGGCTGCTGGACTAAGCGGACTTGTCCTTTAGGCGCTGCGGGAGTGGCCTAATCTTTGGAATCGAGTGATTCTCAACGTTTTCCGCAGTAATCACAACAAGTCCCTGCTCGGCAGAGCCTGGGAGCTCAAACATGATTGGGCTCAATAGCTCCTCGAGGATTGCCCTCAAGCCTCTGGCGCCGGTCTCCCTCTCCACTGCCAAGTCGGCGATCATCTCAATGGCCGCTGGCTCGAACTCAAGTTCAAAGCCATCGATTTCAAACATCCGCTGATACTGCTTCACAAGGGCATTCTTGGGCTCGGTGAGAATTGAAATCAAGGCTGGTTTGTCCAGCTGCTCAACGGTCGCCACCACAGGCAGCCTTCCGATGAACTCTGGAATTAGGCCAAATTTTCTGAGGTCCTCTGGCTGAACCTGACGGAAGACATTCGAGTCATCTGTCTTCTCTTTCAAAGGTGAACCAAAGCCGATTCCCTTTTTGCCGGTGCGCTCCCCAACGATGGACTCAAGTCCCGCAAAAGCACCGGCAACGATGAAGAGGACGTTTGTGGTGTCGATCTGAATGAACTCTTGCTGGGGGTGCTTGCGACCACCCTGAGGTGGAACAGATGCAATCGTTCCCTCAAGAATCTTTAGCAGAGCCTGCTGAACCCCCTCGCCAGAAACATCGCGGGTAATTGAGGGGTTCTCCGCCTTGCGAGAGATCTTGTCGATTTCATCGATGTAGATAATTCCAGTTTCAGCGCGCTTCGGGTCATAGTCGGCAGCCTGCAGAAGTTTCAGAAGGATGTTTTCGACATCCTCTCCGACATACCCCGCCTCTGTCAGTGCTGTTGCATCTGCGACAGCGAAAGGAACATTGAGTCTCTTGGCCAGAATCTGGGCTAGATAGGTTTTGCCACAACCGGTTGGACCAATCATCAAGATGTTGCTCTTGGCAATCTCCACATCGTCGTGAGGCTTGCCGGCATTTGTGAGGGTGCCGGTGGCACGAATTCTCTTGTAGTGGTTGTAGACCGCAACCGAGAGCTGCTTCTTTGCATCGTCCTGCCCGATGACGTACTCGTCCAGGAACGACTTGATTTCCTTAGGCGTCGGAAGTTCTAGTGACTCAGTCGACTCGGCGACCTGCTGACCAAGTTCCTCTTCGATGATCTCGTTGCACAACTCAATGCACTCATCACAGATATAGACCGAAGGTCCGGCTATGAGTTTGCGAACCTGCTTCTGGCTTTTGCCGCAGAAGGTGCACTTCAGCAGGTCACTTGTCTCACTCAAAGTCATGAGGAAAGCCTATATCTACAGCTGAATGAAGCTCTTAGGAGCTCTCGGAGTGTTTAACCCTTACGAGTTGTCAATACTTGGTCGATTAGACCGTATTCAACAGCCTGAGCCGCGGTCAAAATCTTGTCGCGATCGATGTCCTTGTTGACCTGCTCCTTGGGCTTGCCAGAGTGCTTTGCCAGGGTGTCCTCCAGCCACTCCCGCATACGCATAATCTCCTGCGCCTGAATCTCAATGTCAGATGCCTGCCCCTGACCGCCACCACCTGTTGCCGGCTGGTGAATGAGGATTCTCGCGTTTGGAAGCGCAAGGCGCTTTCCCTTTGCTCCGGCTGCCAACAGAACGGCAGCAGCCGATGCAGCCTGACCCAGGCAAACTGTCTGAATCTGAGGCTTGATGTATTCCATGGTGTCGTAGATGGCAGTTAGGGCCGTAAACGAACCACCTGGAGAGTTAATGTACATCGTGATGTCGCGGTCCGGGTCCTGTGACTCGAGAACCAATAGCTGAGCCATGATGTCATCCGCGGACGCGTCATCCACCTGCACCCCCAAAAAGACAATGCGGTCTTCGAAGAGCTTGGTGTATGGGTTGTGGCGCTTGAAGCCGTAGGAGGTACGCTCTTCAAACTCTGGAAGGATGTAGCGAGCCTCAGGCATTGCGATTCTGCCAGAACCGGTTTCGATAAAACTCATTTACTTGCCCTTCCCTACTCCGGTGGAACCGGAGGCAAATTCTTGGATGTGGTCAATGAAGCCATACTCGAGTGCCTCGGCAGCTGTGAACCAGCGGTCGCGGTCACCATCGGCAATAATCTGCTCGACGGTCTTGCCGGTCTGCTCTGCGGTCAGGGTTGCGAGCTGACGCTTCATGGACATGATGAGCTCTGCCTGTGTCTGAATGTCGGATGCGGTTCCACCGAAACCACCAAGTGGCTGGTGCAGTAAGACTCTGGTGTTTGGCGTTGCATATCTCTTGCCCTTGGTTCCACTTGACAGCAAGAACTGACCCATTGAAGCTGCCATGCCGATGCCTACTGTGACGATGTCGTTTGGCACGTACTGCATGGTGTCGTAGATCGCCATGCCAGCGGTAATCGAGCCGCCTGGGGAGTTGATGTAGAAGTAGATGTCCTTCTCGCTGTCTTCTGCTGCGAGAAGAAGAATCTTGGCGCAGATCTCGTTGGCGTTCTCGTCACGAACCTCACTGCCCAGCCAGACGATACGGTCTTTGAGTAGCCTCTCAAAAACGTTATTGCGCTCCATTTGTGGCATTGCCATCCAGTACTCCTTAGCTATCTAGTAAACGATAGCCACGAGTGTTGCGGAATTAGGTGCTTGTTCGCCTTGGGCGTTAGACCTGGTAGTCGACCTTGTTGCCCTTGGTATCGGTAATCTCCGCGTTTGCAACCAAGAAGTCAACCGCCTTGCGCCTTGCAAGCTCACTTGCATAGAGGGCAACCTGACCGTTAGAGGCAACCTGCTTGATGAAGTCGTTTGGGTCCATGCCATAGTTCTGGGCATTCATCGCAAGGTACTCGATGAGTTCCTGGTCCTCCACCTTGATTGCTTCAGCGTCGACGACCTTGTCCAGAATCAACCTGGTCTGGAAATTCTTCTGGGACTCCTCGGTGACCTCTTTGCGGTGAACGTCGTCTTCGAGGCGGCCCTCGCCCTCGAGGTGATTGTGAACCTCGCGCTCAATTGCAACGTCCGACATTGGAATCTTCGCCTTGGAAATAAGCTCCTCGACGATTTTGTCTCGTGCTTGAAGCACCTGCTTGCGGCCTAACTGCTGAGCGACCTTCTTCTCAATGTCAGCTTTGAGCTCATCGAGTGTGTCGAACTCGCTTGCTAGCTGTGCAAAATCATCATCAGCTTTTGGAAGCTCGCGCTCCTTGACTGCTTTGAGGGTAACTGCAACCTCAGCCTCTTTGCCCGCCTGCTCGCCACCTACAAGCTTCGAGCGGAAGGTTGTGGACTCTCCAGCGGTGAGAGTGTCTAGAGCTTCGTCAATACCGTCTAAAAGCTGATTTGATCCAATCTCATAGGAGATATCGCTGGCGGTGTCAATTTCCGCACCTTCAAGTGAAGCGGTCAGGTCAATGGTCGTGAAATCACCCATCTTTGCTGGGCGCTCAACAGTCTTTAGAGTGCCAAAGCGAGCTCTGAGGGCATCCAGCTCAGTCTCAATGTCCATCTTGGCTACCTTGACTGGGTCAACCTTGACTTTCATGCCCTTGTAATCGGGCGTCTTGAACTCTGGCTCAACCTCGACCTCTAACTCAACAACTAGCTCCTTGGTTGGCTCTTGAGCGTTTGGGGCGGACTTGATGTCGACCTCAGGAGCTGCGAGTGGACGAAGTTTCTCGCTAATGAGAGCCTCGCGGTAGAAGTCGTCGATGCCGTCGTTGATTGCCTGGCCAATGATTGCGTCCTTGCCAACACGCTGGTCAAGGACCGACGCTGGAACCTTACCCTTGCGGAAGCCCGGGATGTTCACCTGACCGGCGATGGTTTTATAGGCCTTGTCGAGGGCCGGCTTGAAAGCCTTCTCGTCGACGGTAACCGTCAGCTTGACGCGTGTTGGGTTTAGCTTCTCGACTGTGGTTTTCAAGTCCTACTCCAAGGGGTTGGTTGATTTACTGGTCGGGATGACAGGATTTGAACCTGCAACCCCCTGTACCCAAAACAGGTGCGCTACCAAGTTGCGCTACATCCCGGGGATTTCATAACTAGCGTCATGAACCCTGACACTCTATCCCATAGAATGGGGTGTCGTCTAACGATGCGCGAGTGTAGCTCAATGGTAGAGCCTCAGTCTTCCAAACTGATTACGCGGGTTCGATTCCCGTCACTCGCTCCAAAGAGTGCTACTCCCCCAAATCCATCAGCTGAACCGCCTTCGCAAAGTCCGGAACCTGCTTCTTCAGCTCAGCAAAAGTTCCTTGAGCGACAACCTCACCCTTGTCCAAGTAAATGATCTTGTCGGCATTCATAACTGTGGACAGCCTGTGTGCGATGAGCACAACCGTCATTTGTGAGCGTAGCGAATCTAGAACTTTAGAAATTTTGGATTCAGTCTCTGCATCCAAAGCACTAGTGGCCTCATCTAAAAAGAGAATTTTTGGGTCCCTGTAGAGGGCCCTGGCAAGACCCAACCTTTGAATCTCTCCACCGGAGAGCTGACCACTATCTGGAGTTACCTCCAGCTCCAGCCCCTGACTATCCACGCCTATGAACTGCTCAAGTCCTGCCTTCTGCAGGCACTCCGCAACTCTCGAGTTATCGGTTGACGCCGCGGACTCCAGCGAAACATTCTCGGCAAGCGTCCCGGTCACCAAATGAGGGCGTTGCGGGACAATGCCAATCACTCCGGAAGTTTTCTCAAGTAGGTGCCTGGGTGAATAGCCGGACAATGAAATTGAACCTGATGCAGGCAACCTAAATCCGGTAGCCAACTCAAAAGTGGTCGTCTTGCCAGCTCCGGAAGGGCCAACAATTGCAGTCTTTGAGTTTGCCTCCACGTCAAAGACAAGGTTTTTTACAATTGGCTTGTCGATGCCGGGGAAGCTAAAGCTAACTGAATCAAACTTCAGGTTCATTGCTGCCGGCAGCTTTTCAATTCTGACGTCCTCGAAATCGTCTGCTTGTTTCTGTCTTGAAATTTCCACGAGTGTTGCAAAGGCAGTCTGAGCCTGGGCCGCTGAAGCAACCATGCCGTTATAAGCAGCCTGCAGAGGAAGAATGGACGCGACCAAGCGGAGCCCTCCTGCCATAAAGACACCGATTGTGACTGCTTGGCTAGAAAGGTCACTAAAAACGACTATGGCGCCAAGGAATCCGAATATGCCAAGAATCAGTGATGTCTCGATCACATACCTAGGAAGACTGTTGATCGTGTAGTTCAATCCGTTGCCAACGGCAACTCTTCTTTTTCCGGAAACAATTTGAGAAAGCCAATCAGAGATATTTCCACCTGTGCGAACTTCGCGCCTGACGCCGAATAGATCCCGACTTGTTGATAGTGAAGTCTCAGAGCCTTCGATTACGTTCTTGCTGTTTCTTTTCAACCGAACGCTTATCACTTTGTTGAGGGCAAAGATTACGAGGACCAGGTAAACCAAAGTTGCGAAGGTTGCAATTGGGTTTATGAAAACGAAGAGGACCACAAGAGCAAAGAGGAGTGATGCCTCTGCCACAGCGGTGGTTCTGAAGTTCAGAAAAGAGGCAATTTGACTAGTTGCAACCAAAATCGAATTTTGAAACCTGGAAACCGTCTCGCTGAGAGTTCCCTCGAATGCAGGTTCGTTGGAGAAGAAGTTGTTGGTCAACCGTTCGGCAAAATCACCCTCAATCTCGGCAACCTTTAGAGAAGTCCTCAGGTTTAGCCAGATTGAAAAGAATGACTTGAGGACGAAGGTAAGGGCGATGCCCATCGCAATTACTACAGCCTCAACCTCGGTAATGATTACCTCACCGATTAGAGGCAAGACCAAAGGAGATTGGCGGGCTGTACCAGAGGCAATCGAGCCAAAGGCTGTCGCCAGCAGAGCAATTCCGGCCAGGCCTGCAAGATCTAGGCCATTTGCCATGATCCTCGCGAAAGAGAGAAGCCAGAGCTGATTGCGCTGGCGCTTGGGCAGAATCTTCGCTATCGAGCGGAAATTTAGTTTCTCCATGTCTCGAAAAGTCTAGTTAGCCGGGCTAGTTATCCCGCGATCTCTGAGATCTCTTTCAGAATCGAGGCCTGAGCTCTCAGACCCTCAGGCGAAGGTATCAGCGGATAAACATGAAGCGCACCGGGCCGAAAATGCAGGGCATTTTCAATCCCCGCTACATCCAGTTTTTCCTTCAGTGCGAGGCAGTCTTGATACAGCAGGTCGTAGTCGCCGACATAGATAGATGTTGGTGGAAGTCCACGCATGTCACTTCTTAGCGGGCTCACCTCAACCCGTCTGTAGTCACCGCGGTTAGACCAAACAATTGCGATGTATCGCAGTGACTGGGAGAGGAGCCACGGATCTCTGCTCTCATAAAGCCCGAAGTCCTCATAGCTCCATTCGGAATCAACCCAGGGTGCGATCAGAATCAGCCTTTTTGTCATCTGCTGCCAGGAGCTTTGCTGCGCAATCGTGAGAGCCAGTCCTCCACCGGCAGAGTCGCCAGCGATTACAACCGGCAGTCCAAGGCCCGCAACATCCTTACGAACAAGCTCCAGAAAACCAAGTGCATCATCGACGTTGTGCCGAGAGGCAAGGCCATATCGAGGCACAAAGACCGTGGACGAGGTCTCACGAGCAATCTTGCCAATTAGGTCCCAGTGCTGCTTTGCAATCGGCTGGACGTAGCCGCCGCCGTGGAGGTAGACGACAGCGCGCCTACTCGGGCTTGAGCCCTTAACCACGTGCAGCGGGAAGCCACCAACGATTGTGTTTTCAATGCTCAGCCCTCTTAGCTGTTTGCTTGTTGGCAGGGCAGGTGCCCGGGCGGGCCTGCCGAGCTTGGTGAGACCTAGCTTCTTTTTGGCCATGAAGAAAAGCCAAACAATTCTCATAACCGGACTCACTTCTGGCACCTTGCGCAGTAGTAAAGCTTTCTTGTTGCCATCAGCTCGAGGGTCACCTCATGCCCGCACTCCCTGCACGGCTGTCCCTCTCGCTTATAGACGTAGTAGCGGTCGGCGAGCTTTGGCCTCCCCTTTAGGTGACCCTCACGGGTGAGCATCAGACCGGTCCTAACCCCTATTGGCATAAGTGTCACGCTGTCTTGCCACATCTGCTCGGCAAGCTCCAGGGGCAAGAGGTTGCCTGGAGTGTGGGGGTTAATTGCGGAGCGAAAAAGAAGCTCTGCGCGATAGACATTGCCGATGCCCGCAATCACGCTCTGATCCATGAGCTGCTGCCCCACCGCAGTCTTTCTGGATGTCAGCTTAGAGATAAAACGCTCGCGCTCAAAGCCTTTGCGGTCAGGCCGCAGAGGATCGGGTCCAAGTCTTGATTGAACGCTTTTGATACCTGCCTTGTCGATAACCTCGCAAGCAGTAGGACCCCGCAGATCAGCCGTCATGCCGGGAAGTTCAAACCTAGCCCTGACTTGCCCTGTGACCTCGGGGGTGTCGCCGGAAGTGAAGCGCCATTTGCCATAAATGCCCAGGTGAATGCGAATTGCCAGGTCGTCAAAGTGCAAAAACAGCTGCTTACCCCAGGCATCGGCCTTGGTTAGTTCTCGGCCTGAAACGAGCTGAGCGTCGGTGAACCTGCCCTGGGGAGAGCTGATGGCTAACTTGCTGCCGAGGAATTCTTTTTGAAACCTCTTGGCGATGCGGTGAACGGTATGACCCTCGGGCATTGCTAATAAATAACTTCGCCCGTTGCCTCGAAGTGGGAAATCTTGCCAATGCGTCTCACGTGACGCTCGTCATTAGAGAAGGGCTCGTCGATGAATATCTTCACCAGCTCCAAGACTTCTTCCTTGCTGTGTTGGCGAGCGCCGAGAGCTACGACATTGGCATCGTTGTGCTCGCGAGCAAGTCTCGCGGTTGATTCATTCCAAACCAGTGCCGCACGGATGCTGCTGACCTTATTTGCGGCCATTTGCTCTCCGTTACCACTTCCACCAATAACTATGCCGAGAGCCTCAATACCTTCATGCCGATCATTGGCGACCGCCTTTGCAGCCGCAATGCAAAACCCCGGGTAATCATCGAGTGCGTCATACTCCTGGGGTCCGTGATCGATTAGCTCATGTCCGAGCGCTGACAGCTCAGAGACCAGGTAAGCGCTTAGCTCCATGCCCGCATGGTCGGTCGCAATGTGAATGCGCAACTATCCCATCCTCTTCTCTATCTCACTCAGCTCTTGATCAGCATTATCAGTTCGAACCAAGACTGTCTCGCCCTTGCTAGTCACAAGCTCAATAACCTCACCCGAGCTAGGCAAAAAGGCAACTTTCTTTCCCGAAACCCTCAACCCCAAACCTCCATAAGACTTCCAGCTGGCCTCGGTCTTTCGAATACTCTCAATGTCTCCATAGCCCACCCGAAACATGGGAATACCCCTGAGGTAGACAGTGAGCTCATTAGCCACCTCAAGCCTTGGCTTTGCGAGAAACAGAATTAGCAACACCGCAACGGGCGCGAGGACAACCAGATAAGGGAAAGTGAGCGTCGACTCACTGGCATCGAGCAGACCCACCTGAGAGTCAATTGCCACCACCTGAATACCGGCCATGGTTGCAAATAAAACCCCTGTCACCAGCATCAAGACAACTCTGATGGTCGAAGGAATCTTGGGATAAAGAATTACCAAGGCCCAGATAACGCCTGGAACCAAAAACGCAGCTCCTGCCCAAATTAGGTGCTCACTAAGTGGCACAAACGCATCAGCCTGACCGCTCGTGCCCCAGTGGGTAGCCACGGGGTCAGGAAGCAGTCCGCTTGCCGCTAGTGAATTTGCCCACCAGTAAAACCATGCGAAACCGGCTGCTGGAATCAGAGCCAAAAGGGTTGAGAGTTGTCTTTGCACCCTTCCAGCCTAGAGCCACCCTTAGGCTAGTCGCGGTCATTAAACCCGGTGCCCTTTGGGCCATAGACAAAGACGTATGGAGATTAGATGCCAGGTGAGAACCTAACCCGCGAAGAGGCAAGCCAGAGAGCTCAGCGACTAAGCGTTGAAAGCTACCTAGTTCAACTAGATGTCACGACAGATGACAAGACATTTCAGTCCAAGACCACTATTCGCTTT
>Ga0255752_10007129_pt1 | contig 10295 bp, 22 predicted proteins | sample 011ome_25_FD_179952 | JGI IMG/M metagenome (GOLD analysis project Ga0255752, IMG submission 179952) | Coastal salt marsh microbial communities from the Groves Creek Marsh, Skidaway Island, Georgia - 011512CT metaG (version 2) | ecosystem: Environmental > Aquatic > Marine > Intertidal zone >...
AAGGTACTGTTACTGTTTCTGCATTAATAGTAATAGAATCATTTTGTTCCATTTGTCTTATTCTTAACTTAGCATTAAAATCAGCTTCAGTTAATTTAATAAAGTCATTAGCTATTTCAGAAGTTAAATCACTTCTGTTAAGCCAATTAGCTATAGATGTTTTAAGTGCAGAATAAGTATTTAGTGCCATTACATTCTTCCTGGTGCAGTTCTAAAATATCTAAAATCAGAACTATTTAATTTTTCTCTTAATATTTTACTTCTAACTTCTTGAGGTAAAGCAAACCAATTATTAGTACCATTGTATTCTTTAGTCCAAATTTCTAACATTAGTCTTGGAATACTAGCTATACGTTTCATATCTTTAGATGGAGTATATCCATCATTCTGATTGTATAGCTCTTTATTTCTTTTTAGTAGATTGGTAACATTTTCAGTTTTTTTAACTGTTAGTTTACCATCAGTTTCTACATAATAAGAAGTACCATCTTTTTCTTTATCTCTTAGTATGCTCATTACTCAGTTAGTTCAGTAATATATGCGTTTACAGTTCCAATTACAGCTACCTTTTCGCCTGGCGATATTTTAAAATATTCATAATCATCAGCAGGTAAATATATTGATGAAGTAGTTGCTGTTGGGTTTATACCAATTTCTATATGACAAGCAGCATCTGCTGCAACTCTAACGTAAAAGATATTATCAGATATTGCTGAAGATTGTGTTGAAGTACCAGATGAAGTAACTTTTTCTGTTGATTTTGGTTTCATTGCTAAATGCATTATTTTCTCCTTTAGTTGGGGGTGTTACCACCCCCTAATTAATTATCTTCTAATAACAAATGTTATTATTGCTTCACAAGCTGTTGCAGATGCACCATCTGAAATCATTTCGATTGCATCACCTTCTTCAACTGAGTTTGCTGCTGAAGGTGTAGATGTGTCTACATCACCTGCTGCTGAACCAGATTGAGTTACAGTTATACCACCATTAGTGATTGCAGTTCCACCAATTTCAAATGATAAAGCTGCATCAGCAGTAGTAATAGCATTTTTAATGCTTGAAAAAATTTTAATAATTTTTCCACCATCAGGTACAGCAACAAATGTTGAACCAGCAGTAGAAATATCTGTTATTTTTGCAGTTAAAAAATAATCGTTAAGTGTTCTCATTTTTTTTTCCTTTTTATTTGCTTCGTTCCGACTTCAAAAATCTTCAAAGACCAAACAAAATTATTGTTAGTATGATGGGGGATTGCTCCCCCACCAAATTAATTATTATGATGTTGAAAGATCAAATACTCCACCTGAAGCACCTTCGTTTCTAGAGATCAAAGTAAGCTCAGCTAAGATCTGTCTTTTCTCAGCATCTCCAGTTTTTGAAAGTTCATGCATAGTGAAATCTCTTAAGAAACCAACTGACCAGTAATCCATATCTAGGACTAATGCGTCTCTATCTCTTGAGAATCTATTTGGAACAACTTCTAAATCTCCGAAATCAGAAGAATATACATCAATAGATGTGTATAAAGTTTTATCTTCAGACGCATCAAATCTAGTATTTCCACCTGTGAAACCAGAAATTTTTTGTTTGTTGAAAGGGCCAACCATGATTACTGATGGGTTACCACCTGCATTCCAAGTTCCCTTGATTACATCTTTAAGCATGTCCTCAGTTAAAGCTCTTTGAGTACCATCATTTCTAGCATCTGAACCATCAGAAGCAGTTGGATCAGTACCATCAGAAGCTTTGTTTGAGTTAGTTGCAATCCATGCACCCATAGAAGCAAATGTTCTAGCAGCAGAAGATGAACCAGCAGCTCTAGCTTGGTTAGTCAAAAGAGTAGACTCAATGTCTCTTTTTAATTCTTTAGACTTTTTAGCTATTTGGTATGCTAATTCAGAAGCTCTACCAGCTTTATCAACAGCTTCTTGTGTACCAGTAATTACAACAGTTTTATCCATAATCTGTGTGTAGTTACCAATTCTAGTAGTTGCAGTTGATGCATCTAATGTAGCTTCATCACCTTCGATTACAGCATTGTTAGTTACTGCTGCAGCCAAAGAATCAGTTTGCCATTCATGGAAAGTGTTTTTTACTTGCTCTCTAGCAGCTGCACTCATGAAAGGAGTTTCAGTTGGAGAGATAGAGTAAATAACATCTTGTAGATCTTCTCTAATACCTACTGCATCATAGGTATCAAATGTATTTGTTGCTTGTGTCATGTTATTTTATCCTTATTTATTTGAGATTATTTCAAGTATGGCAGATTGAGCATCCTGGATTTTACCAGATTTTTTCACTCTACCAAGTTTAGATTGTATGACACTTCTTTTAGAACTTTCAGTTTTTGCTGTTCCAGACTTAACAACTTTAGGTGCATTAACTACTTTCTTTTGAACAATAGGTTTTGCAGCTTTTAAGTTTCTATAATCCATAGCATCTTTTAAAACTTTAAGAAATCTATGATCAGCTAAACTACCAATCTCTTGATCATTAAATCCATAGTCAGATAATGTATTTCTCATTTTGACTTTTAGATCTGATGCTTTCTGAGGATTAGATAGCTCAGGTATTGCCTGTTCAGCTAGTTGTTTTTGTTCATTAAGAAATTGATTATATTGCTGTTGTTTAACAGCTTCTGATCTCTGTCTAAGCTCAGCTAGATTTTCTCTTTGCTGTCTCATTTGGAAATCTAATTTAGCAGCTGCTTGAGGATCTTCCTCATACATAGCTTTTAAATCAACTTCAGAACCTTGACTGATAAAACTATTTGCTGAATGCATTAACTCATCAAGTTCTTTTAACTTAGTATCATACGTTTGACGCAAAACACCTTTTTCTTCTTCAAGATTTTTTCTTTCTAAAGATAAAGAATGTGTTTTTTGTCGGTAATCCGAATCTCTTGAATAACCTGACTTAAGTTCATCAAGGCTAACCTCTAACTCTTGACCATTTACTTTTACTCGGTGGAGTGAAGGTTCCTCAACTTGTTCTTGTAATTCAGTTTCATTCTCATTCGTTTCTTGATTCTCAGGACTTGTAGCTTCTGTAGCAACTTCCTCAGTCTCGGTTTGGTTGCTTTCTTGAGCAGCTTCAACTGGAGCTTCTTGTTCAACAGCTTCAGGTTCGGCTTGTTCTGATGGCTCTACTTTAGTTGTAGGTTCTGATTGTCCTTCTTCAGGGTTCAGTATTCCTGCAATTTTATCAGCAGCACCTTGTACAGATTTATCTGTATTCATATGTTTCTCCTATAGTTATCGCTTCGATTAAGATTGGCGAGATTGGCTTCCTATTTTCTGGTTAAGCCATTTAATTGTTCTAGCTCGGCAGAAGCTAGTTTACCATTTTCCATGACAGACAATAAATGACCTTTTACTTTATCGATCATGTTATATGCCATCCAAAGAACTTGTCTTTGTTCATGGTCACTGTAAGAAGTATTGAAAATTTCTGACTTATATCTGTCAGCTAAATAATCAAATGCTTCCTTCATCAGGGGTTCGTCCAGCAGTTGCTGAGCTTTCACCCCCTCCGAAATCTGTTTGCTTAGATCCTTTTTCATTGAAGAATTGTTTTTGACCTTTCATTATCTCTTTAAATATATCCCCTGATTGTCTAACTTGTTGCTGTTCTATCATACTTCTATTACGCATTTCAAGCTCATTAATCTGAGTATTATATTTTAATTCCATTTCTTTGATTTGTAATTCAAAGTCAAGCAATTTCTGTCTCATTTGAGCTTCCATTTTCTTAGTCTCAACTTGAGCACTTAAGATAGCTCTTTCGTTTTCACCTTGTACTTGGGCTAATGAAACCTTTTCAAATTCAGTTGGTGGTTTAGGAGGAAGTGGTGGCATTTGAGCTGCACCTACTTCTGGATCCATAAAGTATGGTTCTGCACTTCCTAATCCAGTATTCTCTACTAATTTTTGTAAAGTTTTGTGAATGTTTTTAAGATTGACCATTGGGCCATAAACATTCTGTTGTAGATTAATTGCTTGTAATTGTTTCTGTAATATAGAATTTAAAAGAATTAGTTGTTGTTCTTTAGAACCTGTACCTAATCCTACTTCTACATTTATATTAACTCTATCTCTCCATTCAAAAGGAGTCATTGGTACAAACTTACCTCTAATTCTAACAAGCTTTTCTTTTTGTTGATACTTGCAAAGTAATTCAAATATTTTTGCACCTAAATCTTTAACACCTGTTTCAGCAAATATTCTAGCAATCAATTCCATTCTCATTTGTGATTGAGTTAGGACTTGGTTCATACCAGTTGCTGTATCAGTATTTAATGCATCAGCATTTAATCCTTGAGCTGTTTTAGTAACACCTGATCTTGCTTCTCTAACAGCATCTAAATAACCTAATAAACCAGAAGCTTGTTCTGTAATAGGTTGTGCTGTCATGACTTGCATAACATTTTGTGGTGGTTGTTTAGTTCTAACAATTCCACCAGGTCTGTTAGTTAAAAGATCATCAATAGCTACTTGTCCATCCTGGACAGCTATTCTGTTATTGTTAGTTAGATACATGTTATCTAACATTTGTCTCATAACAGTAGATTTAATAATTTGTATATCTTCAATTAATTCTGAAACAGATCTACCATAGAATCTGTGTGGCATGATAATTGGAGTAACAGAAACAAATGGCATTGAATCTATTTCTTGAACATCAAGTAATTTATAAGATCCATTACCAGCTAAACAAATTTTAACTAATTCTGCTTTACCATCATCATCAATATCTATTCTTGCATAACATTCATGAATTAAAACTTCATCAGTAGTTTCATCACCTCTATCTTGTGGAGCTGAAAAATCTGTCTCTTGGTGTCTAGTTTGTCTATCTTCTAAATAATATTCATGATCTCCAACAGGCATACTTTCAATAACATCTCTATCATATCCCATTTCTATTAATTGTGTTTTAGTCATATTAACTCTATGACAAACAAAGTTAGCTGAGTCTATTGACTTAGCTCTACGTTCAATTAAAAATTCTTCAGGTGGAATAGGCTCAATTCTAACTTGACCATATCCAACTGTCTTATGAATTACACAATCATGAAAAGTAATTGTATCAATTACCTTATCATTATCATCTTTAAATTCTTCTTCGTATTCTGTATGTTGTGAAACTTTAACTTCAGGATCTGCAACTAATAAATTAAATTCATCATCAGTTAGCTTTTTGTATTCTTCTCTAGTAGTCTTTTGAGAATCATCCCAATAAACTTTTAAGATACCATTCTTTTGAATTAACGCATCTTTAAACGCAGTATATAAAGCTTCAAAGCCTTTATTCTCTTTATAGAATACATGATTAATATAATCACTAGCTTGTTTAGCTATATCTTCATCTTCAGGGCCAACAGGCTCACAGCTAAATACATTATCTCCAGCTGTAAATATTTTCATTAAAGAAGGCATTAAGCTTTCAACAGTATCAGAAACATCTGTTGATATAACTTGTGATCTACCTTCTACTTCATTACCAAATGGTTTACCAAGATAATACTCTAATGATTTTCTTCTTTTAGAAACTATTTCTCCACCAATATAACCTGATGAAGCTCTTATCTCTCTATTTAAAATGGATATAATTTCGTTATCTGTTTTTTTCATATAATATATTTAGTTGTTACGTCTATTGGTCTATCCCAGTCAGTTGTATCTACAGGATCATGAACGCATCCATATCTAAATGCGTCAGCTGCATGTGAGCACCAATCATGTAGAGGTTTGTTTTTAAAAACTTGATTTTTCTCATCCCATTGTTTTCGATATTGTCTTAATGCATCCAAACCTAATTTGCATTTTTCTCTATCAAACCAACAATTCGGTAAAGCATTCCTAACAGATTCGATACCATGATCAACTTCTAATTTTGGAGCTACTTCAAAATCTATACCTAGATCCTGAGCAACTTCAAGTCTTGATTTACCAGTTCCTAATTCTCTTGCTTGAATATCATGAGGTGCAATATGTCTTTCATAAGCATAGTTCTTTTCATCAAGAACATCTGCATAATGTGCTAAACTCTCACCTGAGTTTTCATAATAGTCAATCAAATGTATTTCGTCATTAACTCTTTGTGCAAACCAAATTGCAGTTGAATCTCCTATGCCCAAATCCCACCACGTCTCAACTCCAACATGTTCATCAACAGGCACTTCACCAATTCGTTTTTCTTTTTCTGCTTTACTAATTAGCTTACCAAAATAAGCTCCTGAAACTGCTGCTGTAAAAGAACATTCAAATTCCTGTTGGAACTGTTCTTCTGTCATTATATCCCGAGCTTGTTTTAATTCTTCGTCAGGAATAACTTTAGTTTCACTAGCTCTATATAATTGACCAAACCAATCTTTATGACCTCTTAAAGCAAAATCATATACTTCCCAAAATTGATTATGGCCCATTGGTGTTCCAATAAACATAACCCAACCAAGATGATCAGATATAGCAGGTCTTATAATTTCTGTCCAAACTCGAGGAGCCATTATGGCATATTCGTCCAGGACAACTCCATGAAACCCCATGCCCCTCAAACTATCTGGATGGTCAGCCCCAAATATTTGTATTGCTGATCCATTAAACAATTCTATTTTTAATTCTGTTTCGTTCTTACTTCCACCAAGATACATCAATGGTTTGGTATATTGTTTCAAATATTCCCAAGCGATACTTTTTCCTTGCCTGTATGTTGGGGCAACAAATGCACATTTAGACATTGGTTTTGATACAGCTGTTTTAATCAGTTGATTAATAGCTAATACCGATTTTCCAAATCGTCTATGACAAACAAGTACATTAAATCTTTTTAAACTATTATGTACTTCTCGTTGTAATGGTCTAGGACTATAAGGTATTGCAATAGTCTTAGTTTTCGTCTCCCCACTTGATGTTGATTTTGATTGGGCCATCAGATCCTAATTTTGTAGTCGTAGTCGCAAGTTTAGCATGAACGTAAGGTGCAGCTTTTTCTGCTGCCATCATTTTTCTTTCTGGTGATGACATGGGATTATTAAGGATTGAAAGCAAATAGTCAAGTGGAGAATGATTATATTTTTGAGCTAGATCATCTAGCATCTTCCACTTCTTTTTTTTAGTAGATCCTTTTGGTCTACCTGCTCCTTCTCTTTTTCCACCTAATGTAGCCATTATAAGTAATAAGTCCTTTTGCTTGGTTGATCTAAAATCATATCTCTTAGATCTCTATTCTCTCCTGGTTTAGGAGCTTTTTTATATCTTCTGCTATTTGTACCTGCAATATAACCAGCAGCTGTTAAAGCTAATCCAGCACCTGTTAATCTTCCAACTTTACCAATCATTTTTTTAGCTTTGCCAAGCATAGCTCTTGGTTTTGAATATTTAGTTGGTGCGTAAAATTTTTGTTTAGCCATTATTTCTTTCTCCCTTTGGCAGCCATTTTTTGAAATTTAGCTTTGCCATATTTTTTTCTACCAATAGCTGCTGCTAGTGCTTTAGGATTTTTAACCCCTTGTTTTTTAAGCTTAGCAGTAAGTTGTTTAAATCTTTTTCCAGATCCTAGCTTTGGTTTTTTTTTCATTAGTATTTTTTCTTAACTTTCATTTTCTTTTTTTTAGCATATTTTTTAGCAGCTTCTTTGCCTTTCTTAGTATATGCAAACTTCTTTTTTCCTACCATTGGCATAGTTTATCCTATCTATTTAATAAACCCTGCATTCTAATATCTCTTTGAGAAGCAACTCTTGGCATTTGTGTTGGTTGTCTACCCATTTGAGCCATAGCAGGATTTTGTTGTTGTTGTAATAAACCCCTTTGTTTTTCAACTTCAGGCATTAGTTTAGCTTTAATGATTATTTGAAGTCTTTGAGCATCTTCTTTAGATAAACTCATAAGATCATTGGCTAGTTGTTCTAGTTTTTTTTCCATAATTAAATTTTATCATCTTTTCTGCTTAAAAATAAACCAGCACCAACAGAAGCTGTTCCAGTTGCAGCATATGGTGCTACATCAAGAGCTTTATTAATTCTATTTATTCTTCTTTCTGTTGATTTTGGTTTTTTATAAGCATATTCTATTATTTTACGTTCTCTAGTTTTTCCTAATCCTTTTCTTTTTGAAAGAAAACTTTCAACATTTTTTTTTCCTACTAATTTAGAAATTCTTTTTTCTAGTTTATCTAGTTTTGATGCTAATTTTATTGTTTGAAACATATTAACCTCTATATAAATTTATTTGCATATTCTAAAATTTTAGTTTTTTGTCTAAATTTTTTGGATTTTAAGTCTTTGCTAAACTGTTTTCTTTTAGCTAACTGTTTTTTAATGTTTATTTTAAACATTGGTGTCTGTAAATAGTTACTTTTCATTATCTACCTTGTCCTTTGTATCTTGTCAATTTCATTTGACGTTTTTCGTGTTTATTTTTTGATTTTTTATGAACACCTTTTCGCTTTGGAGGCTTTGGTCTGGGTACATAATGGACAAACTTCTGCTTAGCCATTATAGATCGTCAAACATCTGTCCTATAGTGTATCCACCTAAAGCTGATGAAGTAACCTTTCTTCTTGTAGAAGTACCTAATGCTGCTCCATAGGCCTTTCTGTAGCCCTTATAAGCCTTTTGTGAAGCACCTTGTATGGCTTTTATGCCTTTGTCTTCTAAAGGGCTCATTTTAGCTCCTGTGAATGCTTTTTGGGTAGCCTTATCATAAGCTGGTTTCAATGCTTTTTTAATTTTGGAAGGTCTAATTTTCTTTGCTAGGCCATATCCAAATCTTGCTAGTGCTGCGTACATATTATCTCCTTGTTATAGGGGAAAACCCCCCCTGTTTGTATGGGAGCTGTAGCTACCTCCCTTTTATTATTTTATTCACTTTGCTACATTTCGCTTGGGGTTGATTTAAAACCCCTTGTTTTGCTGTTGTCAAAGCTGTCGCTTTGGCTCTTACAACTTTCTCACATTTTGCACAGCTGTAGCTCTTATGAGCTACGCAAAATGCATATATATTTATATTTGTCTATCAATAAGTAAATGTTTTATGTGGTTTGTTCGCTAATCGCCCTCACTTGTGAGGGGATTACCTCACCTTGTATCCTATGTTCAAGTAACATTGGGCTAAATCCATTGATTATTTGAATATGGGATATGAATTAAACTGTTGTTTTTATTCAAGAAAGGAGAAATTACAAATGAATAAGATACATGAAAAGAAGCCTAATCAGCTAGTATTTGACTTCAGATATAGCGACATAGGTATTATTCCAACTATGAAAGAGTTAAGCCAAGATGAGATATATAGAAAGTATATTAGAAGATCATTAGCTTGGTATAAGTATACACAGAAAGGAGACAAATAATGGACTTGTTAATAGGTATTGTTCTTGTGCTACTAGCCGCAAAATTAATTATTGAGCTAGGTAGCATGTTTATTGCATACAAAGGTATTAAAAGTATCTTTAAAACCAAAGACGATTAATGGTTGCATATGTTATATTCTGTATAATTATGTCAATTATAATCTTAATATGAGGATAATATGATAACATTTATAATATTGAGTCTGATTATGTTGCTTATGTTTGCTGCTTTAGGCATCAAAGCAACAGATGAGATAATAGAGTTTCATAACCAAAAGGAGGATAAATGGAAACAAAGCAAGAAATAAAGATCTATAGAAATGGTAAGACTTACGAAGAAAATGTGAGATCTGGTGTATTTCTACCTAAGAAAGCACTAGATAACCATAAAGAAGTAATGACTGAAATAGCTGATTTAAAGGCGATTGTCATGAAATTACTTAATAATATGGATAGATAACAACAGATATGTACGAAGCCCTGCCTAGTGTGGGGCTTCTACATTAGAATAATTATAAACTGAAAGGAGAATATATGGGATTAGATATGTATTTACATAAAAGACAATCCGAAGAAATAGGGTATTGGAGAAAGCATAATAGATTACATGGTCTATTTGAGCAGATGTGGAGAGAACGACATCCAGATGCACAAGACGATTTTAATTGTGTAGATATGCTTTTAACTATGACTGATCTTGATAAAGTAGAAAGAGCAATCAAAGATAGACTATTGCCCAAGACTTCAGGTTTTTTCTTTGGTCAAGATAGTTACGACTATTATGATGAAGAAATGCAAAAGACTGATCTTGAAATAATTAAACAAGCCAAAGAAGCTACAGAAAATGGTTATGACATTGTCTATAGTTGTTGGTGGTAAGGAGTAAATATGGAAGATAAAAAAATAATAGATCTAATCAATGACGCAGTTATTAAAACA
>Ga0255752_10007140_pt1 | contig 10289 bp, 10 predicted proteins | sample 011ome_25_FD_179952 | JGI IMG/M metagenome (GOLD analysis project Ga0255752, IMG submission 179952) | Coastal salt marsh microbial communities from the Groves Creek Marsh, Skidaway Island, Georgia - 011512CT metaG (version 2) | ecosystem: Environmental > Aquatic > Marine > Intertidal zone >...
ATCTGAAGCTTTTGCTCGGCTCCATCTTTACTGAACTGGATAAGATTAATGAACAAATTCAATCTATGGGATCCAAGAGATCTCGCTCCTCTAGTAAGAAGCTGGAAGCCGGAAGTGACGCCCAAGACGACTCCTCAGGAGACGCATGAGCTGGCACTGATTGCTCAGTGGACTGAGGAGATCGCCACTCGCATCGAGATGGAGTACAGGCGACAGAATAAGGACAACAACAATGGCTGAAGAACCAGAACGATTCGAGACAGCCGCACTCAAGTCTCTCTATAAGAGAATGTCTGATCATCACCTGGCCCGGGGCAACTCAGTTGTCCAGCGTCTTACTGGTGTGCACGAGAACAAACTCAGTGCGATCCCGGAAGACAGCATGGCTGAGCTCCTCGGCCGACAGGCCGGTGGTCTCACCAAGGCCGATGAGATCCTCGGTGGTATCAGTGGTGAGAATCGCTTCTCCTCGAGAGGTGAGCATGCTGCTGCAGTTGAGCGAGGCATCCAAGATAAGATGCGCGCCATGGGTATGCTTGATGAGGCCATGGGGAACACCCCCGGGGCCACGCCTATGATGGCTGACTATGTCGACCCCGTCACTGGCGAGGTCGTTAATGCCGACACGTTTGACAGCTCTTCCGCTCTGGCGGTGGACCGAGCGAACCGGCAGGCTTTCGAAGATGCGGGCGCTGGCATTGAAGATCCTTTTGGATATCTCAGCCGGGACCTGAATCAGGATACATTCTGGGAAGACGCCTTTGGCGCAGAGACCGGCGCTCAAATGAGAGCGTCAGCCGATGCTGGAATCATCGACCCCTATGAGGTGTTCGGTGGTCTGAAGAATTTCCAGAACAAAATGACTAACCAAGTTCGAGACATGTCCCTGCAGGCTATCACCGACGAGCGCACGCTCCGAGCTGAAGCTGCACGGGCACAGGCTGAGTCCTTCCAGAACCAGGAAGCTCAGGCGCAGCTGAAGTCTGACGCTCTCGCTGCTGAAGCAGCCAAGGGCAAGCAGGCTATTCAGAAATCTATTGAAGAAGATAAACAAAACCTTGCTCGACAGAGCCACGGCAGTATCGATGGGGGTCAGAAAAAGACCCGCATTGACTACGGCGGCGGCAGCAGTCGACCAGTCTAAGGAGGTACACCATGGGTGGTGGACCAGTTAAAGTTGACGGCGGCATGACTGAAGAGCAGTACCGCCAGCTGCAGCTCGAGGAACAGCAGTTCCAGGCGCGGCTTGAGGATGAGAAGTACGAAAGGGCTATGGAGTACGAAGCGTCACAGCGTGAGTACGAAGAGGCCCGTGAAGAAAAGCTCGCCGCTCAGAAGGGCGCCGAGGAACTTGCCATCCAGCAGGGTGAGCTCGCCATCCAAGGTGAGATCACGGCGCAGGATGAGGAAGAAGAGGAAGTAGATAATATGACTGCCGGGGGATTCGCTGAAGCTCTGGCAAAGAACACTTCTATTAACCCCCGACCGGAGTAATAACTAATGGCGAATCTTGCAGGTAACTATCCTGAGGATACTCTCGCCAACCGCTTCACGACTATGGACATGGACCGTAGGGCTAAGCTCGTTCGCGCTCGCGAATGCGCTCAGCTTTCTATCCCCCAGCTCCTGCCGCCCGAGAACTGGACTGAACAGTATGCACTGCCTCAGCCCTTCTCGTCGGCTACAGCTAAGGGTGTTACTGGTATGGCAAGTCGTATCCTCAGCGCGCTGATGCCGCTGAACGATATGCCTTTCTTCCAGTTCTCCCTTAAGGATGGTACGGAACCCGATCCTGAAGCGTATACCCTGATGGAAAGCCTGAGCTACCAGGTGTACCGCAAGCTCTCCTCGGAGAACCTGCGGAGCACGGTGTTCCAGCTTCTCCAGTCTCTCATCGTCGTCGGCGATGCTGTCCTCATCATGGAGGATGACTTCACCTACCGGCTGGTCCGTCTGGATCAGTACCAGGTTCGACGAGACGTCAAGGGTATGGTCCGAGAGATTATGTATCTTGAATATGAATTGGCAGATCCAAGCGAACCTGCGGGTGACTACGATCTGCACTATGGCGGAGGCGGAGGATACTCCGGCGACGCTCCTTTCTCGCGCACCGGCTACAAGACTATCTTGTGCCGCTGGGTGCACGACGAAGAGAATGACGTGTGGTACTCTCACAAGGAGTACTCCAATGGCACGTTCATTGATGAGGGTAAGTACTCTGTCTGCCCCGTCATCCCTCTCCGCTGGTCCGGTGTGATCAGCGAGAACTATGGTCGCTCCCATGTGGAGGAGAACTTCGGGGATATCCAAACCCTCGAAGCTCTTACTGAGACCATGCTCCAGGGGCAGGCGGCTTCGTCTACCTTCTGGATGATTATGAACCCCACCGGGCCCTCTGAGCTGGACGACGTTGTCGGTCAGCCCAACGGTGCCTGGCTCTCCGTCCGTCCTGATGACGTGACGGTCCTGTCTCCGGCTGACACCCTGCGCTACCAGATGCAGGCTGTCTCTCAGGCCGTGCAGGAAATGCGTATGACTGTTGCTAAGGCATTCCTCAACGAGTCGGGCCAAGTCCGACAGGCTGAGCGAGTGACTGCTACTGAGGTTCGCATGGCTGGACAACAGCTCGAAGAAGTTCTTGGCGGTGCCTTCTCGGCTATCGCTAAGGATCTCATGGAGCCCATCGTCCGACGTGCTGTGTTCCTCATGGTTGAGAACGGTGACATTGATCCCCGCCTTGCTCAGGAGTTTACTCCCGAGGGTAGGTTGGAGGTTAGTATTACTACCGGTCTCCAGGCTCTGTCCAACGACTCGGATCTTCGGAAGCTCATGCAGCTTGGTGAAATGATTCGTAACCTCCCCGAAGATGCAGCTGCGCTGTTCCAGTGGGAAGAGTACGGCCGAGCTCTCGTTGGTGCCCTTGGCTTCGACCCCCGTAACTGGGTGCAGTCGAAGGAAGAAATGCAGCAGGAACAGATGGCTCTCCAGGCACAGCAGATGCAGCAGCAGGCTGCAGCTGGCGTTGCACAGCAGGGCCTCGGCGCTGCGGCAGGAGTCATGGGCGAGGCAGCAGGCGCTGCCGGTGCTGCTCAGGCTGGCAGTATGATTACTGACCAGATGAACCAGGCTGGGCTTACCCCTGGCATGCCACAAGGAGGTATGTGATGGCTGATAAAGCTGGCGGCAAGTCTAAGTCCGCTAAGTATTATGCAAAGAATCCTAAGGCCAAGGCCAAGAAGGCGGCGTATGATAAGAAGTATCATTCGACTCCGGCCCGTAAGAAGTACCGCGCCGATCTCAATAAGAAGAATCGCGAAGCAGGTACCTACGGCAATGGTGATGGCAAGGATGTCTCCCATAAGAAGGGTGGAGGAACTACCTCTGAAGCCCGAAGCAAGAACCGAGCTCGCCAAGGTGCGGGCGGAAAGGCTAAGAAGAAATAATGGCTAATTTTGTTTTTAATAATGTTACCACTTCTCTGGTAACAAACAACACTACCAAGAATGACATCTTGGAGACCTGGCTGGCTGCTGACTGTGATGCGCTTGCTGCCTCCGTTGGTAACACCGATGTGGATACCCCGGACATTGAGCTTGACGACGACGACACGTACCTTGCCCTGCTGGCGCAGGCCGAGGCGGACAGCGTCTATGATATCTCTGCCCTCGCGGCTCCGCTCCAGACGGACGCGGCTTATGCCTTCGAGAAAATGAACTCCCAGGAATGGGAGGCGATGAACCTCTCCGCTGGTCTGTTCCTGGCTGATACCGTTGGTCCTACCTATGCGATCGCTAGTGCGGCCGAGCTTGCTAACATCCTCACGGTTGCGGCCGAGGGTATGTCCATTATTAACTACGGTGCGACGACGGTGGATGCCGAGACTCGTGCCGCAACTCAGAAGCTAAACAATCGAGACACTGCGTATATTCTTACCGAGGCTGGAAATGCTGACGTCACTGGTACAATCTATGACGTGGCTGACCAGGCTGAAGCGGATGCAATCATTGAACGCTTCTTTGGTATGATTAAGAAGAAGAAGTAATAGATTTTTACACAAGGAGATTATATGTCTGAAGAAACCCCTACCCCGGAAGTCACCGAAGCCGCACCCGTTGCGCCCTCGCCTGGCACACCGGAATATGATGCGGCTATGGCCGCTAAGGGCACCGCTCACATGGAAGGTGTCCCCTCGAAGTTCCAGAATGCCGATGGTTCGGTGAACATGGAAGCCTTCGCTAAGAGTTACATGGAGATGGAGAAGCAGTTCCACGCTGGCGCAGCCGCGCCTGCTGAAGAAGCTACTCCTGAACCAGAAGTCGCACCGGAGCCGGAGGCACCTGCCCCGGAGACGCTGCAGATCTCTGAGCCCGAACCCGAGCCGGAGCCTGCCGCCGAACCTACCGGTGTGTCTGAGGAAAAGTGGGGCCAGTGGAAGACCGAGATCATGCGTGGCGGTGACGTCACCCCTGAATCTCGTGCTGAGCTAAAGGCCCTCGGTTTTAACGATAATATTATTAACGACTTTGTCTCCGCCCACAAGAGCCAGCTTAAGCAGGGAATGACTGCTGCTGCTGAGGTGGTCGGAGGTGATGAGAGGATTGCGAAGATCTTTGGTTGGGCGTCGAATAACCTGGACGAGACCGCACGTGAGCAGGTCAACGCCGGGCTCGCAGGCCCAGCTTGGGAAGTCACTCTTCGTGGCCTCGAAGCGCAGTACGATCGAGCAGCAGCTTCTGCCCCTAAGGCGCAGGAGATGACGCACAAGGTTACTACTGCGAACCCCGCAGCAAGCGAATCGATCCGTGGCTTCGGCTCGGTCAATGAGTTTGCTGCACTGCGTGCCGACCCAAAGTATGGGAAGGACGCGACTTTTACTAATCAGGTCAACAGCCGAGCGGCGATGACTGACTGGACCAAGATCAGCTGACATGCTGGGCCGTTGTGCCCGAGCCCCTGTTCGCTGGTTGCGGAGGGCCCTTGACTAGGATAACCCCCAGCCACCATCAAAGTATAGCTACTAATCAGATTACTTTATTATTGATTTAATGTTTCAACTAAGGATTAACTACAATGGCAGTTTCCCCCTCTTCGGGCGCCGGCACTAACGTCGCCTTTGATGTCCACAACGTCTTCGGACGTGACGCGGCCGCCGACCTTTCGTCCACCACCGGCGGTTCCGCCGGAACCAACAAGCTCTGGCTCCCCATCTGGTCGGGCGAAGTGATGACTGCGTATGAGCAGTACCGCGCCTTCGGCTCCGCCACCGAGAGCCGCACCATCGCCAGCGGCCGAGTCGCCGAGTTCCCAATCATGGGTACCGTCGCTCTCAAGCCCGCCTGGGGTGCTGGTGAAGAGCTGGTTGGTAACACCAACGAGCACACCTCGAAGACCATCGCGGTCCAGCTGGACGCCCGTCCCATCGCGACCCACTTCGAGCTTGACAACATCGACCTCATGATCAGCCAGTGGGAGTACCGTTCGGAACTCGCGCGACAGGCTGGTCAGACCCTCGCCAACGCGCGTGACCTCCAGGTCGGTGCGTACCTCGTCCGTGCGGCCGCCGAAGGCGTCCTCTCCGACGATCCCCGCCTCGCCTCGGTCGCTTCCGGCTGGCGCAACTCGCTCGCCGACAGCCCGCTCTACGCGGACGCGGACTTCGCGAACCTCGGCACCGGTGACGCTTCGGCGGCGCTGCTGCTCCTCAGCAAGCTTGAGGACTTCATGGTCCACCTCCAGGAGATCGACGCCGACACCGGTTCCGTCTTCTGCGCGGTCGATCCCCGTACCTTCCACGACATCCGCGCGCTCGGCGTGGCCCGCGAAGCTGCCGACCTCGTCGGTGGTGCTGGCCGTCCGTTCTTCGGTGGCGTGGCTGATGCCGGTGGTCTCGGTGCTGGTCTCCGTGACGGCATGATGAGCCTCTCGGACCGTCTCGAGTACATGGGTGTGACGATCATCAAGACGAACCACCTCCCCAACTTCGACGCCGATGCGGCGATCCAGGACGAGATCGGCGAAGCCCGATACAACCTGAAGTTTGGTACCGCCGGCGTGAAGGCTGTCATCTGGCAGCCCAAGGCCGTCGCTCAGCTCAACAGCACTGGCCTCAAGGTCGACACCGTTGACGACATCCGTCGCAACACCGTCTTCACCGTCGCCAGCATGATGGGTGGCACGGGTGTGCTCCGTCCCGAGTGTGCTGCTGTCGTCACGACCGCACCTGGTGGCTCGATCACCAAGGCTGCGCTGCGTTCCGACCTCAACATGACTCAGGAATACATCAACACGGTCTGATACTATTCTCTGTTAGTGCTATGGGTATTTCTCCATTACACACAGAGAGTAGGTGATCAACGTATCTAGCGGGGCCCGGGGGAAACCTCGGGTCCCGTCTTTGTGCCAGCTACCATGGCTGGGTCGCTGCTATCTAGGCGACTGGGACCCCCGTCGCTAAGCTCCTCTTAAGTGGGGGGCTTGGCTTTTAAATTTATTATAAAGGAGTTTCCTTATGGGAGCTATGACTAGACTAGATGCAATCAACTCCATGCTTCTTTACAGTGGAGAAATGATTGTCGCCGACTTGAATAACCAGAGCGGCATTGATACCAGCATTGCAGAATTCTTGCTGGACCAGAAGACTGCTGACTACCAGCAGAGAGGGCTCGCAGAGAACCAGCTCGTTGAGCAGGTGTCTACGGACCTCACCGGACGAATTAAGCTTCGCATTGATTCGATCGACTGTACTATGCTTAACCCTCCCAAGGCCGTGACCGAGCCTCAGGTTGGTGCCATCTGTCGTGTCGTCTCTAGAGGCGGCTACCTCTATAACCTGACGGATGATACTGACGTGTTCCCTCACAGTAACGGCGAAGTGTACAACCTTAAGTACATTGTCGCCATGGACTGGGAAGATATGTCTACTGCAATCCAGAAGGCAGTCGTTATGCAGGCGTCCCGAGAGTACCAGATGCTCTCCAACGGTGACGCTGGTACGGACAACTATCTCGCTCAGCTCGAGATGAAGTACACGGCCAAGGCTAAGGGCGAGGACGCTCAGGATAAGTCGTACTCTATCCTTCGGGATGGTACGCTGCCTGTTCTCAAGATGCTCTACGGCCGTAACCAATATTATAACACGGATCAGTTCCGAACTGGTCCCAACGATCCTACTACTTGAGGAGGTGAGCCTTGCCACCTGTCAACTTGTTCATCCGTTCTCTGAAGGACGGCGTGGGACGTCAGGCTGCTACTAAGCGCCTCCCCACAGAAGCACAGGAGCTCATCAACACCGTCATCACGGTGGAGCGGTCAGCTGAGAAGCGGCCGGGCACTCGCCATGTTCCTTGCAGACACGTTAATAATACCACCTTTACAACTAAGGGTGACCTGGATCTTCCGGCTACGTCGGAGGACATGTTCCACTACTGGTTTGATCTGACCCCGAACATAGTGTATCTTATCTCTATTGACTACAAGTCATCGCCTGGAGATCCTCTGATCTTCGTGCATGAGATGACGCACAACGGCGGCAGTCCTACTCTTAGAGAGATTGTTCAGATCACGCCCGACGTTGGCCTGGCGGAATACATCCGCTATGGTAATGGTACCAACGAGGCAAAGGAAGCGTTGTCGATCATCTCGATCGGTCCCCGCCTACTGATCCTCAACAAGCTGGTGCACACCGGGTACAGCTCGGACGCTGACGGTAAGCTATTCGGCCTCGATGGTGTTGAGACTGTCAACGACGATGTCCTTGGTAAGCCTGTCACCTACGAGTCGGCCTCTGCTACGGACCCCGAGGGCACCGCCCTTATCTGGGTTGAAGGCCGAGCCTACGCTGGCGGACAGGAAGTCTATAAGCCTGCTCTGGGCACTGGCGCTACTATCTGGCGCGCGAAGGCTGACATCTCCTCGACGGATAACACCGATGCTAACTACGGCGGAGCCACTCACTGGGTGGACTCCGGCCGGGTCACGGATCGGATCTCTGTCCAGGACTTCCGGTACCCTGACTCCTCGAAGGCGTACCTCGGTCAGTCCCTCCCTGATATCAGCCACGTGAAGCTGCCTCCTCCGGGAGACGATGTGCTGGCGTGGAATGGTGCTGAGACTATGCTTGCCTCCCTGTATGTCGACGAGCTCGGCGAAGGGGCTAACGGCAGAGGTGTCGGCGATGGTGGTAAGGGTAAGATTTATTATTTCGAAAATGGATACGGCGGATCTGAGCCGGGCTACTACATCGTACGCTCGTCCACTGAGTCCCCATATCTTATGAAGATTCGTTCTCCAGATGCCTTCTCTAGGCTGGACGACAACCGCATGCCCTGCGTGCTCATCCCTACCAACGGCGGTAACACCTGGAGCCTCGAAGCTGGTACCTACGACACTCGTGTTGCAGGTGACTCTGACAGCAACCCCGGTCCCACGGCGTGGAAGAACGGAGCTCAGGCTCCGATCACCGCCATGGCTATCTTCCGTAACCGGCTGTGGTATGCCATCGGAGATACGGTGTTCTCCTCGGAGACGAACGACTACGGTAACTTCTTCCTGGCTGATCCTTCGTTGGTGGTGGACACTGATCCCATTGACGTCCAGCTGTCCTCGAATAAGTATACCCCTGTGGTCTCGCTCACTCCCTTCGAGTCGTACATCTTTGTCAACACTGGCGCTGATGTTCAGTTCGCTCTTGAGGGATCCGAGAACCAGATCACTCCGTACACTGCTGCCCTGTCCTCTGAGTCATTCTACTCGACCTCGTCGGTGACTGACCCGCTGCTCATGGGTAACCAGGTGTACTTCTTCGATGATAGGAGATTGTATATTTACATGCCAAGCTCTGCTGTGACTGTGCAGCGAGCGGCTGAGGTCTCAAAGCATGTGCCTAACTACCTGCCGGTGAACTACGGTTCTCTTGCTGTGTGTAACTCATACGAGACGCTGCTCATGACTGACAGCGACAACCGAGGCCATGTGTACTGCTACACCAACCGCTTCCAAGGCGACCAGCTGTTGCAGAATGCTTTCTTCCGTTTCAATTACGACAAGAACATTGAGTCCATGAAGGCTCACGAAGAGGAGATCTACTTCCTCACCAAGGATGAAGATAACATCTACTCCATGTACTCCCAGCGGTTCCGAGAGGATGCTGGTAGCCATGTGTGGCTTGACGATGCTGAGACCTTGATCGTGGAGGAAGGCGTTACGTCTACATACGACGCCTCTACCAACACGACTGAGGTTGTCTTCCCTCATACCGCTGATAAGGACAACGATGTTGTCATCACGGGCTACGAGCCTACCCCCGAGGGTATGCCCGAGAAGTTCAATGAGGGCGGTATCATCCTGACTACTAAGGAATTCAACCGGGACACCCCGGGTGAGACTCATGTCAAGATTTCCGGTCGTCTCGATGATGGGCTTACGCTCTATCTCGGACGAAACTATTCTATGGTCATTACTCTGTCTCCACTCTACCAGAGGGACCAGCAGAACAACGTGATCGACGGCCTCCTTAGCTTGAGGTCTATGCATACACAGCACTCGAACTCGGGCCAGTACTCTATTGAGACTGAGATCCGTGGTCGACGCCATGTCCCGACGACGTTCACTCCTATGGAGCTGGACGAGACGCTGGGGCTTGATCCTCTGACTATGACTAACCGCGAAGTACGCGGTGAGAGCATAGCCAAGATCTTTGGTAATGCAGACGAGTCACTCATTGAGATTGTCTCGACTACACCGAACCCGGTGAACATTACTCAGATTCAATTCAAGGGTATCTTCAACGAGAAGTACTCTTCATTCAATCGATAATAGCCGGGGCCTCCTACCGGGGGCCTTGGTTTTTAACTACAAAGGAGGGCATAATGCCTCATACTGAAAACCTACAGCTCGAGAAGGTGTTTACTTCCCCCGAGCCCGGTCACACGTTTGGCTATGCCGAGGTGGACCGTACTGATGCTCTGGCCGATTCGGCCCAGATCCAACTTCGATGGGAAGTCACTACTGTTACCGACCCCGGTGACCAGCCGGTCGAGGTTTCGGAGCTCAGCGCTGCTGAGCGAGAGCAGATCTTCGTAATCGATCCTATTTATTATACTCTCAACCCAGGCGCCTCTACGCTGACGGTCGACAGTATCGCTCTCTCGTCTTCCACGGTTACCGTGTACGACAGTGAGGGTACCCCTACGGATTACGTCCGACCGGACTTCACCGTTATCTCTGCGATCTCCCCCGTTAAGATCCGGCGCTCCATTGATGTGAGCGATGCGGTGGTGGAATTCCAGAAC
>Ga0255752_10007142_pt1 | contig 10287 bp, 5 predicted proteins | sample 011ome_25_FD_179952 | JGI IMG/M metagenome (GOLD analysis project Ga0255752, IMG submission 179952) | Coastal salt marsh microbial communities from the Groves Creek Marsh, Skidaway Island, Georgia - 011512CT metaG (version 2) | ecosystem: Environmental > Aquatic > Marine > Intertidal zone > Salt...
GCCGACATCGAGGTGCCAAACCCCCCCGTCGATGTGAGCTCTTGGGGGAGATCAGCCTGTTATCCCCGGAGTACCTTTTATCCTTTGAGCGATGGCCCTTCCATGCGGAACCACCGGATCACTATGCTCTACTTTCGTACCTGATCGGCTTGTCGGCCTCTCAGTCAAGCTCCCTTATGCCATTGCACTCTACACACGATTGCCAACCGTATTGAGGGAACCTTTAGAAGCCTCCGTTACTCTTTTGGAGGCGACCACCCCAGTCAAACTACCCACCAAGCACTGTCCCCCGTTAGGGGTTAGGCTCCGAACAAGCAAAGGGTGGTATTTCAAGGATGACTCCACTACACCTGGCGATGCAGCTTCAAAGTCTCCCACCTATCCTACACATTACTTGTCCAAAGTCAATACTAAGCTATAGTAAAGGTTCACGGGGTCTTTTCGTCCCACAGCGGGTAAACGGCATCTTCACCGTTACTACAATTTCACCGAGCTCATGGCTGAGACAGTGTCCAGATCGTTACACCATTCGTGCAGGTCGGAACTTACCCGACAAGGAATTTCGCTACCTTAGGACCGTTATAGTTACGGCCGCCGTTTACTGGGGCTTCAATTCAATGCTTCGCCGAAGCTGACATCTCCTCTTAACCTTCCAGCACCGGGCAGGTGTCAGGCCCTATACTTCACCTTACGGTTTTGCAGAGCCCTGTGTTTTTGATAAACAGTCGCCTGGACCTTTTCACTGCGGCCCACATTGCTGTGGGCGACCCTTCTCCCGAAGTTACGGGTCGATTTTGCCTAGTTCCTTAGCCATGAATCTCTCGAGCACCTTAGAATTCTCATCCCAACCACCTGTGTCGGTTTAGGGTACGGGCTGCCTCGCTTGCTTTTCTTGGAAGTCGATCCCCGGGATTATCGCCGCGGCCGAAGCCTTAGCGTACTATCAGGGCATTACTGCTCCCTTCAACGCACTATTCCATCAGTGCGCACCCAGCTTTCGCCTCCGTCACGTTTAGCGCGGGCAGGTACGGGAATATTAACCCGTTGTCCATCCACTACCCCTTTCGGGTTCGCGTTAGGCCCCGACTAACCCCCAGCTGATTAGCATAGCTGGGGAAACCTTGGTCTTTCGGTGTGCAGGTTTCTCGCCTGCATTATCGTTACTTATGCCTACATTTTCTTTTCTAGAAGTTCCAGCATGGCTCACGCCACACCTTCAACACCGCTAGAATGCTCCCCTACCACAGAATATTCTGTCCATAGCTTCGGTAATATGCTTATGCCCGATTATTATCCATGCCGGACCGCTCGACTAGTGAGCTGTTACGCACTCTTTAAATGAATGGCTGCTTCCAAGCCAACATCCTAGCTGTCTGTGCAGTCCAACCGCGTTTTTTCAACTTAGCATATATTTTGGGACCTTAGCTGATGGTCTGGGTTCTTTCCCTCTCGGACATGGACCTTAGCACCCATGCCCTCACTGCTGTGCATCATTTTATAGCATTCGGAGTTTGTCAAGAATTGGTAGGCGGTGAAGCCCCCGCATCCAATCAGTAGCTCTACCTCTATAAAACTAACACAACGCTGCACCTAAATGCATTTCGGGGAGTACGAGCTATTTCCGAGTTTGATTGGCCTTTCACCCCTACCCACAGGTCATCCCAAGACTTTTCAACGTCAACGGGTTCGGGCCTCCACTGTGTGTTACCACAGCTTCACCCTGCCCATGGGTAGATCACACGGTTTCGCGTCTACTACTACTAACTGTACGCCCTATTCAGACTCGCTTTCGCTACGGATCCGTACCTGAAGTACTTAACCTTGCTAGTAACAGTAACTCGTAGGCTCATTATGCAAAAGGCACGCCGTCACCACGAATGGCTCCGACCGCTTGTAAGCGCATGGTTTCAGGATCTATTTCACTCCCCTGTTCGGGGTTCTTTTCACCTTTCCCTCACGGTACTGGTTCACTATCGGTCTCTCAGGAGTATTTAGCCTTACCGGATGGTCCCGGCGGATTCATACAGGGTTTCACGTGCCCCGCACTACTCAGGATACTGCTATGTATTACTTTCTTTACCTATACCGGGCTATCACCGTCTATGGCCACGCTTTCCAACGTGTTCTAGTTCATCCAGCATACAATGTCGCAGTCCTACAACCCCAATCCTGCCGTAACAGAATTGGTTTGGGCTAATTCGCGTTCGCTCGCCACTACTAACGAAATCACTTTTGTTTTCTCTTCCTCCGGGTACTTAGATGTTTCAGTTCCCCGGGTTCGCCTGTCTTACGACATAGTATATCTTCAATATACTGGGTTGCCCCATTCGGAAATTCGCGGATCAATTCGTATGTGCCGATCCCCGCGACTTATCGCAGCTTATCACGTCCTTCTTCGCCTCTGAGAGCCTAGGCATTCCCCATGCGCCCTTAATTTGCTTATTGTACTTTTTGCTCTTTTATGAGTTTACTTATAGCTAAAGACTTAAAAAGTCTTTAACTGAAAAAATTGCTTTTCTCGTATTTCTTTTCCAATATGTCAATGAACGTTTTACATCTCATTACCGCGATTCAGCTAAAAACCTTGGTAGATCAACAATGTACTGTGGAGAATATCGGAGTCGAACCGATGACCTCCTGCGTGCAAGGCAGGCGCTCTAGCCAGCTGAGCTAATTCCCCAGTTAGTCCGCTAGGACTCAGTTAACAGTTATCAGTTAATTGATGACCTTATGCGTCAACTGGAATACCCAACTTCTAAAATTTCCAATTCAATAATCAATGAACATTATCGTAGTCTCAGGCAGACTCGAACTGCCGACCTCTACATTATCAGTGTAGCGCTCTAACCAGCTGAGCTATGAGACTGCATTTTTATGCGTGCTCACAAAAAAAACCGAGCAAACATATTATAAAGAGAAAAATTGACAGCTCAAACACAAAGAACACCAGATAAACCCTCGAAGTCCATCAAGGCACTTCTCTAGAAAGGAGGTGTTCCAGCCGCACCTTCCGGTACGGCTACCTTGTTACGACTTAGCCCCAGTTATCGGTTTTACCCTAGGCAGCTCCTTGCGGTCACCGACTTCAGGTACCCCCGACTTCCATGGCTTGACGGGCGGTGTGTACAAGGCCCGGGAACGTATTCACCGGATCATGGCTGATATCCGATTACTAGCGATTCCAGCTTCACGGGGCCGAGTTGCAGACCCCGATCCGAACTGAGACCGGTTTTAAGGATTCGCTCCACCTTGCGGTGTGGCTGCCCTCTGTACCGGCCATTGTAGCACGTGTGTAGCCCAGGACGTAAGGGCCGTGATGATTTGACGTCATCCCCACCTTCCTCGCGGTTTGCACCGGCAGTCCCGTTAGAGTTCCCATCTTTACATGCTGGCAACTAACGGCAGGGGTTGCGCTCGTTATAGGACTTAACCTGACACCTCACGGCACGAGCTGACGACAACCATGCAGCACCTTGTAATCTGCCCGAAGGAGGGGGTGTTTCCACCCCTGTCAGACTACATTTAAGCCCTGGTAAGGTTCCTCGCGTATCATCGAATTAAACCACATGCTCCACCGCTTGTGCGGGCCCCCGTCAATTCCTTTGAGTTTCATTCTTGCGAACGTACTCCCCAGGTGGGATACTTATCACTTTCGCTTGGCCACCCAGTCCGAAGACCGGACAGCTAGTATCCATCGTTTACGGCGTGGACTACCAGGGTATCTAATCCTGTTCGCTCCCCACGCTTTCGTCCCTCAGCGTCAATACGTTGTTAGTGATCTGCCTTCGCAATCGGTATTCTGAGCAATCTCTAAGCATTTCACCGCTACACTGCTCATTCTAACCACTTCACAACGATTCAAGACAACCAGTTTCAAAGGCAGTTCTACGGTTGAGCCGCAGAATTTCACCTCTGACTTAATTGTCCGCCTACGGACCCTTTAAACCCAATGATTCCGGATAACGCTTGCATCCTCCGTATTACCGCGGCTGCTGGCACGGAGTTAGCCGATGCTTATTCTTACGGTACCGTCAAGCCCCCACACGTGGGGGTGTTTCTTCCCGTACAAAAGCAGTTTACAACCCATAGGGCCGTCTTCCTGCACGCGGCATGGCTGGATCAGGCTTTCGCCCATTGTCCAATATTCCTCACTGCTGCCTCCCGTAGGAGTCTGGTCCGTGTCTCAGTACCAGTGTGGGGGATCCCCCTCTCAGGGCCCCTACCCATCGTTGTCTTGGTAAGCCGTTACCTCACCAACTAACTAATGGGACGCATGCTCATCTTGTACCGATAAATCTTTAATTATAATGTAATGCTACAAAATAATACTATGGGGCATTAATCCAAGTTTCCCTGGGCTATTCCCCTGTACAAGGTAGATTGCATACGCGTTACGCACCCGTGCGCCGGTCTCTATAGTGCAAGCACTATATACCCCTCGACTTGCATGTGTTAGGCCTGCCGCTAGCGTTCATCCTGAGCCAGGATCAAACTCTTCATCGTAGAATCTTAAAAATATTCATGCCAATAAAGATGTTCCTCAAAGGTTATATCTCAGGTGTTTTTGTGTTTGTTTGTTTCATTCATTCATCCTTTCGAAAAAGGATAAATCATGAACGCGCTGTCAATTATTTTCTCAATATATCAATGAACTTTTTTCTGTGAGATGTCGCGGAATTGAACCGCTAAAACTTCCTTTCATCTCTGCTGCTTACCGTATCTCTTTCGCTAAGCGGGTGCAAATATAGAACTAAATTTATTCTCTGCAATTTTATTTCAAAAAATTTTTAGAACTTTTTATTTGTTGCTCTGGGGAGGCTGTTTTGGACAGTTATTTCCTTTTCAAAGCGGTGGCAAAGATAAATGTAATTTTCACATTCGCAAACAAAATTATTTAGTTTTTCATCAATAAAAACGCAGTGTTTTCACAAGAGACTCAGGACTATTGACTTAGCTGAAAAAAGGTCAAAAAAAAGTTTTTACCTATATATATGTATGTTTTTTGCTTGCTTTCGAAACAAGCCTCAAATATTCCTTGTTACACCCCTTTGAAAGGGGTGTTTTCCAAAGCCGTTATATTGGATAAATCCTATTGTAAAACGCTAGAATGAATCTTATCTTTGCCACCTAAACTAAAGGCAATGATTGCAATTACTCTGCCCGACGGCAGTATTAAGAACTTTGAACCTGGAGTTACTCCTTTTGATGTAGCGATGAGTATCAGCGAAGGATTGGCCCGGAATGTCATCTCTGCGACTTTTAATGAGGGCGTGGTGGAGACCTGTACGCCACTCGAGGTAGATGGATCACTGACCCTACACACCTGGCAGAATGAAGAAGGAAAAAAAGCTTTTTGGCATTCCTCCGCACACATACTTGCACAAGCATTAGAACAATTGTACCCTGGTGTTAAGTTATGGGTTGGTCCAGCAATCGAACGCGGCTTTTACTATGATGTAGATTTAGGTGAAGAAAGTCTCTCTGAAAAAGACTTTAAGGCCATTGAAGACAAGATGCTGGAAATTGCACGAGGTAAACACGACTTTAAAATGAGGGCGGTTTCCAAAGATCAGGCCCTCTCCTATTACAAAGGGAAAAACGAATACAAGGTTGATTTAATCTCAAATCTCGAAGATGGGACCATTACCTTTTGCGATCATGACAGCTTTACTGATTTATGTCGTGGAGGCCATATTCCTAATACAGGTATCGTAAAGGCCGTTAAAATTCTCAGTGTTGCCGGAGCCTACTATAAAGGAGATGAAAATAACAAACAACTTACCCGGGTTTATGGTATTAGCTTTCCCAAACAAAAAGAACTCACTGAATACCTCGCCTTATTAGAAGAGGCGAAAAAAAGAGACCACAGAAAATTAGGCAAAGAACTTGAACTCTTTACCTTTTCCCAAAAAGTTGGACAAGGTCTTCCCTTGTGGATGCCAAAAGGAGCCGCACTAAGAGAACGGCTCGAGAACTTCCTCAAGGCTGCTCAGAAAAAAGCAGGCTATGATATGGTTATCTCTCCTCACATTGGAAATAAAGAGTTATACGTAACCTCAGGGCATTACGCTAAATACGGCGCCGATAGTTTTCAATCAATCAAAACACCAAACGAAGGTGAAGAATTCATGCTTAAACCCATGAACTGTCCTCACCACTGTGAAATGTATAACAGTAAACCTTGGTCCTACAAAGATTTGCCTAAGCGTTTTGCCGAATTCGGCACTGTATATCGTTACGAACAAAGCGGGGAACTTCATGGACTTACGCGCGTTCGTGGATTTACTCAAGACGATGCCCACATCTTTTGTACTCCGGATCAACTCGATCAGGAGTTTATGAATGTTATTGACCTGGTGCTTTACGTTTTTGGTTCACTCGGTTTTGACAATTTTACGGCACAAGTTTCTATACGGGACCCCAAGAATCCAGATAAATATATAGGCCATCTTGATAATTGGGAAAAAGCAGAGACCGCTATTATTAATGCCGCAAAGGCCAAAGGATTGGATTACGTCATTGAAGAGGGTGAGGCTGCCTTTTACGGGCCCAAACTTGATTTTATGGTAAAGGATGCTTTAGGCCGCAGCTGGCAGTTAGGAACAATACAAGTTGATTACAATCTCCCGGAACGATTTGAACTTACTTATAAAGGGAGTGATAATGAACTCCATCGACCCGTAATGATTCACAGGGCTCCTTTTGGAAGTATGGAACGCTTTATCGCGATACTTCTAGAACATACCGGCGGTAATTTCCCTCTCTGGTTAATGCCAGAACAAGTCAGTATTTTGTCCCTCAGTGAGAAATACGAAAAATACGCGCAAAAAGTTTTAAATTTGCTCGAAAATCACGACATTCGCGCCCTTGTAGACAATCGCAATGAGACTATCGGCAAGAAAATCCGAGAGTCAGAAATGAATAAAATTCCATTCATGTTGATTGTCGGAGAGCAGGAAGAACTGGAAGGTTCAGTTTCTGTGAGACAACACGGGATCGGCGATTTAGGAAGTATGAAAATAGAAATGTTCATCGACAAAATCAAAGAAAGCGTTCGTCAAGAAGTAAAGGAATTTAAGGAAGTTTAATTAAAATTATAGAGCCATAGCAATACGTCGTAAAAGGAGTAGAGGACCTGCCCGGATTATTAAAGAAGACCAACACCGTATTAACGGTAAGATTCGCGCTCTAGAAGTGCGTTTAGTTGGTGAGAATATCGAAGTGGGTGTCTACCCGCTCAAGCAAGCCTTAAGCATCTCCGAAGAACTCAGTCTAGATCTTGTTGAAATTTCTCCAAATGCCGAACCCCCTGTGTGTAAGGTAATGGATTACAAGAAATTTGTTTACGAGCAGAAGAAACGAGAAAAGGTTATGAAGGCCAAAGCCTCGAAAGTGGTGATAAAGGAAATCCGATTTGGCCCAAATACTGACGACCATGATTATGAGTTCAAAAAGAAACACGGAGAAAAGTTCTTGAAAGAAGGGGCCAAATTAAAAGCCTACGTGTTCTTTAAAGGGCGCTCAATTATATATAAGGACCAAGGGGAAATTTTACTTTTAAAATTAGCCCAGGAACTTGAAGAATTTGGCAAAGTAGAACAAATGCCAAAATTAGAAGGAAAGCGCATGACCATGTTCATTGCGCCGAAAAAGAGTAAGTAATAAAGCGAAATCATTATAAACCTAGGAAACGATGCCTAAACAAAAGACAAAATCCAGTGCTAAGAAGCGTTTTAAGCTGACCGGTACCGGTAAAATCAAAAGAAAGCATGCGTTCAAAAGTCACATCTTGACCAAGAAGTCGACGAAACGCAAGCTAGCCCTCACGCATGATACTGTCGTAGACAAGAGCGATGAGAGCAACGTAAAGCAAATGCTTCGCTTGAAGTAAGCTTACGTCGGTTAAATCAATTTATAACCCTGGAGTCAGGCTCAAAAAAGAGTTCAATATTTAAACCGCCTGCTACAAAAAATTTAAAGTTATGCCAAGATCAGTAAACTCAGTCGCCAAAAGAGCACGGCGCAAAAAAGTGCTCAAACAAGCCAAAGGATTCTTTGGACGTCGTAAAAATGTATGGACTGTAGCTAAAAATGCTGTAGAAAAAGCCATGCAATATGCCTACAGAGACCGTCGTGCTAAAAAACGCACGTTTCGTGCTCTTTGGATTACCAGAATTAATGCAGGAGCGCGCCAACACGGTATGTCTTACTCGCAATTCATGGGCAAATTAAAAGCTCATGATATTGAGTTAAACCGTAAAGTTTTAGCGGACCTTGCGATGAATCATCCAGAGGCTTTTGCCGCGATAGTAGACAAAGTAAAATAAGCCGTCAAGGTAAAAACTAACAATATTTCGCTTTAATAAAAACGCCTCCATTTTGGAGGCGTTTTTTTATGTCTTTTGTTTTTTCTTCTTAGCCGCTGGAAATAATATATTATTCAAAATTAGGCGATAACCAGGCGAGTTCGGATGCAAGGCAAGTTCCGTTTTTGGATCCCCTACTCTATGCTGGTAATCCTCAGGATCATGTCCCGCATAAAAGGTAAAAAATCCTTTGCCGCGTATTCCGTGAAGATACCGGGCTTCACCATTAACTTCATTGCGCCCCATAACCAATACATTTGGTTTTACCACAGATGGATCGAAGGCTGTGGTTTGCCCCATAAAGCCCTTAACCAAAGCTGTATGATTTTGAACGAGCATGCAAGGAATAGGATCCCACTTGGCACTGAAATCCATAAGTGTAAAATAATCCTTTTCTTTATCGATCTGACGTTTTGCCGTCATGTCAATACTTGAAAATTCATAAACCATAGGATCTCGTTCGAGCAAAAATTCAGTAAACGCAAAACTTTGGTTGAAATCAATTTGGGCCTGATAATTAGGAGTACTTGGATCTCCATCAAACATGGATTCACAAATATCTACATTTTGAGCCGCGAGTGCTATGTCGAAGCTGTCTGTAGCACTGCACATAGCAAACATAAAACCTCCGCCGATCACGTAGTCCCTTATTTTAAGCGCAACATCTCTTTTGGCCTCTGAAACTTTTTGATAACCCAAAGATTGCGCTAAGACCTCAGCATCTTTTTTTTGCTCTAAATACCACGGTGCCATCCGGTACGCGCGATAAAATTTTCCATATTGACCTGTAAAATCTTCATGATGCAAGTGAAGCCAATCATAGAGCAGTAGTTCATCGCTCATCACCTCTTTGTCATAAATGGTAGTAAATGGAATCTCTGCATAGGTCAGCACCATAGTGACCGCATCATCCCAAGGCTGCATACCTGGAGGGGCATATACGGCAACTTTGGGCGCCTTTTCTAATTGTACAGCCTCCATGTTCTGTGAGGGACTGCTTATATAGGTCAGTATTTGGGCCGCCTCTTGGTCAGAAATCAATTCAAAATCAACACCTCTGATACGACATTCCCGGCGCACTGAATCCGCATCGGGAATCAAAAAAGATCCGCCACGATAATTCAATAACCATTGCGCTTTGATATTTTGTTCGATAACCCAATAGGTTATTCCATAGGCCTTCAAATGTTGTGATTGCTCTTCAGGGCCCATCGGAATCAAGATATATCCCGCATGGACTTGAGTACAAACACTTAAAAACAAAATAAAAATTAGTCGAAAATACATAGGTTTAAGGTACGAATTTCAGTCCTCGATTCAGAAGGATCTACTGCTTTTTATGTGAGAATACCTCAGGCTTTTAAAAAGCAATGAGCGTTTTACCTAAAACGGAATATCGTCCTCTGGGCCACTCAAATCATCATTAAGGGAACTTCCAAAGGCCTCATCTGCAGATGGATAATGAGTCGGCTTGAAGGTATCATCATTGGCCGCGTCATTCATACGCGAATGAATTTCTGTAGGATAATCAAACAACTCCAAATTTTCAAATCGACCGAGATGTCCTACGAACTTAAGGCGGATTTCATCCAAACCTCCATTACGGTGTTTGGCTACAATAAATTCTGCTTGACCTTCCGTGGGTGAACGCTCATCGTCATCCCATTCATCAATTTTATAATACTCCGGACGATAAATAAATGAAACAATATCGGCATCTTGTTCAATAGCTCCAGACTCCCTTAAGTCACTAAGAATTGGACGTTTACTTCCTCCTCGAGTTTCTACGGCACGCGAAAGCTGTGATAAGGCGATTACCGGAACATTTAATTCTTTGGCTAAGGCCTTTAAGTTTCTGGAAATCGTAGAGATTTCTTGTTCACGATTCCCCCCTTTTTGTGATCCGCCAGCAGTCATCAAC
>Ga0255752_10007146_pt1 | contig 10283 bp, 7 predicted proteins | sample 011ome_25_FD_179952 | JGI IMG/M metagenome (GOLD analysis project Ga0255752, IMG submission 179952) | Coastal salt marsh microbial communities from the Groves Creek Marsh, Skidaway Island, Georgia - 011512CT metaG (version 2) | ecosystem: Environmental > Aquatic > Marine > Intertidal zone > Salt...
ATGTTCACGTTTACTCTTCTAATTATCCCCTCTATGCTGATATGAGTAATCGGGTGATGCAGCTGTTAGCATATTTATCCCAAGATCAAGAGATTTATTCGATTGACGAATCTTTTTTAAAAATATATCAAAAAAAATATTTACTATACGGCCAGTATATTCGGACCACGGTATTCAAAAATATTGGATTACCGGTTTGTGTTGGCATCGCAAAAACAAAAACTTTGGCAAAGTTAGCCAATTACATGGCAAAGAAATATCACATGTTTAATGGTGTGGTCTGTTTTGCAGAGACTAACCCCGAAATCTTAACTAAATTAATGCGTGAGATATCTGTCGGCGAGTTATGGGGGGTTGGCGTACGCTTAAAAAAACGATTAAATGAATTAGGCATACTAACCGTACATGATTTAAAAACGGCTAATGCAAAATGGATGAAACAAGCCTTCAGTGTCAATATAGAAAGAATGGTATATGAGCTGAATAATATTGAATGTTATCCGATTGAATCAATAAAGCCGGATCAAAAACAAATTGTATGTTCAAGAAGTTTTGGACAAAAGATTAATTGTTATGAGGATATGGCTGATGCGGTAGCGACTTTTGTACAAAGGGCATCGATTAAATTAAGAAGGCAGCAATTGACGGCCAAGGAAATGACATTATTTATGCGTAATAATCCATTTAGCAGTCAGCATAGAATACAGCATGCCATGCGATTAAAGCATTACGACTACACGGATAGCAATCAACAGTTATTGCGCTTAGCAATACGCGGGTTAGAAAAAATATACCATCAGGGCATTGACTATCATAAAGCTGGGATTATCTTAAGTGACTTAAGAAGGTCAATAAACCTCAATCAAGATGATTTAGCAGGATCCCAACGACATCATTTATCAAATACCATTGATGCGATTCGAGATAAATATCATGCAAATATCATCATGAGCGGTTGGCAATCCAAAGATGGTAAATGGCGCATGAAACAATCAAATAAAAGCTTGAGGTTTACAACGTCTTGGCAGGAGCTACTGGAGGCTTCCTAAGTTTGGATCTTGATAAGAATTAAGTTTAATAATCTGGTAATTTGGATTTAACCAGACTTGCCAACCTTGAAAAAAAACTTGAACACCGTCTGGGTTGGGAATATGAAGAGTAAAAGGAGCCTGACCCCTAAAGGTGAGCGGATTATTATCACCCACTGTAAACAATTTAACATCTCCATCGCCAGATTGAATACATAAAGAAATTTCTTGATCAGATTTTATGTGTACATAGTTGTCGGGTTTGTCAGGAACGTTCGGTGTACGATAATTCTGAAATTCATTTGACTCAAAAATATTATTACATGACGTTTCATTGACTTGCTCAAAATCTGAATCATTAAGAACGGTTAGTATTTGCTCTTGCTCTTCCTGTTCAATTGATTCAGCAGAATTTTCGTCAGCGGACTCAAATAAAGAAATTGGATCTTCTTCTGTTTCATCAGAGCTTGAACCATTATCAATATCAATTTCTGAGTTAGATTCATTTATAATATTTTCTGATTCATCATGTTGATTGGAGAAGTAAAGTGCCAACAACACAATCCCTATCAAACAAAAAGCAACTAGAGTTTTTATATTTTTTTTAATTTTTAACTGAGCGAATTGTGATCGATGTTGAGATTCTTCTGAAGTCTCCTCATCAGCAACATTAAGATCTGTTTCTTCGGAGGATGAATGATCACTGTTAGATAAAATAATATCTGTAGGATTAATTTTTAAAAAATTGATATATTTTCTTGCGCAGATTATCTTAAATTTATTATTGAAAAATCCAGCATCGGAATCTGTCTCCAATGAAAGAATTTGTTGAGAGGATAAACTACAAGCAGATGCAGCATCACTGACTGAAAGCTTAGCTTTCTCTCTTGCAGTCGAGAGAGCGTTACCATCAATATTTACTGCTGAATCTTTCAAATTAAATTACCCTAAATAAAATAATCGTGACTAAGGTCGGTAATAATGCCCCTAATAACAATCCCAAAGGACTAACAGCTTTATCATTAAAATATTTTTTTAATATACTAATTCCAGCTGGGTTAGGAGCATTGGCAATTACAGTCAATCCGCCACCTGTCACTGCTCCGGCCACTAATGAAATTTTGAAAGGTTCGCTCAAGCCATCAACAAGAGAGCCCAAGTAAGTTAAAGCAGCATTATCTGTAAAAGCAGTAAGGATTGTGGCGCCAAAATAAACGGCATTATCACTCATAGAAACGAGAACTGGCTGGAGCCACCATTGTTGAACACCACCAATCACCACAAGACCCGCTAGGAAGAAGGCTACTAATAGCGCTTCTTTTAAAATTAATTCAGATTGATAATGTTTGTATGCGGTGGTAATTCCCAGAAAAAACAAGAAAAGTGCCATAAATACAGCTGGGTGATGGGCAAAAATAACTACACCTAGCAGAAATAGAAGATGAATAACTGTAAGGGCAAAAGGAACACCTTTTTTTGTTTGAGAGTTGAAATTAATTTTAGATAACTCGTTTTTATAAAAAAAGGTTAGTGCTGATGCATTAATGAGAACCGCAATCGCTGATCTCCAGCCAAAATTTTCCATCATAAATAAGATATCCCAATTCCAAGTTCCAGCAACCATTAATACTGGAGGTGCAGCGTAAGGAGTTAAGGTGCCTCCAATTGAGATATTAACGAAGAGAACACCAAGAGTTAGATACTTAAATTTATTACTTAATTTATTGCTGTAATAAAGCCTACCTAAAAGTAATGCAGCAAGCGTCATGGCTGCCGGTTCTGTGATAAAAGATCCTAATACAGGGACAAAACTCAGCAAAAGAAAAAACATTCCAACTTCAGTCTTTATAGGTATTAATTTACTCATTAATACCACTATTTTTTCTGAAAACTCTAAAATAGGTCTAGTTGCGGCAATGACCATAATGACAAATACAAACATCGGTTCTGTAAAGTTTCGCGAATCAACGTAGCCAACTGCTGAGGAGCTACCCTCAAAAATAAACATAAAAACAACCAATACCATTGCCCAGAAGCCGAAAACAATTTCTACCTCACCAAGGAGATGAAGGATTCCAGAAAATTTTTTGTGGGTGTGTGCCAGATGTTCAAAATACTTTGTTGAAAAAGTATGTAAAATTGCAATAGCGAATAAGGCTGTTCCAATAAAATTTATAGTTGATATAGTTTCCATAGCGGCAATATTCTAGCATGTTAATTTTGATTAATTAAACGTAAAACAACAAATTTAATAACTTTACATAACAATGAAACAGTTTACACAGGCCGATATTGAAAAAATGATTGTTCTGCATAATTCAGGAGAATATTTGCAGGTCATTAAGTTAGCAAATAGTTTTTTAAAACACCACCCTGATCAAATTTTTCTATGGAACATCATGGGTGCCAGCTATGAACGAATCAATGATCTTGTAAATGCTAAAAATTGTTATGAGAAAGCTATTCGTTTGAATAATCAAATCCCTGAGATTGTTTTTAATTTAGGCGCCGTTAAATTTAATTTAAATGACCTTGATGGGGCATTACAAAATTATGATCAAGCGCTATTAATCAAACCAGATTTTGTTGAAGTTTTTTTTAACAAAGGAATTTTGTACCAAAAAAAAGGTGCATTCGATCTAGCATTGGAAAATTATCACAAGGCACTAGAAATTCAGCCAGGCTTTTATGAGGCACTCAATAATATCGGATCTGTTTATCAGCAATTGGGTAAATTGGATGATGCGATTGAAACCTATAAAAAATCACTAGCTATTTCTAAAGCATCTAGGACTCATTTTAACTTAGCAGGAGCTTTGAGGAATCAAGGAAATTTAAAGCTAGCTATTACTGAGTACACTAATGCAATTAATATTGAAAACGATAACCCAGAATTTTTTACAGATATAGGGGATGCACTTTGGCATGATGGTAATGTCGATGAGGGCAAAAAATTTCTTCTAAAAGCGATTGAAATTGATCCAGACCACCCCAAGGGAAATTATCAATTAGCTATTTTCTATTATGATCATGGCTTATTGGATCAAGCACTTCCTCATTTTGAAAAAGCTAATTTATTTGATTCAGATTCACGAGTATTACATTGCTTATATAAATTAAAATATTATCAAGACTTTGAGAAAAAATTAAAAAAAGTGATCGGGAAAAAACATACCTCACCACTCTTGGCCACACTCTCAACTCATTTTGCGATTAATTTTAACAAACAAGATATCTATAACTTTTGTCCCGACCCACTGAATTTTGTGATGCATACTCAAGTGCCAGAGTTGATTGATAACAATCAAGCATTACTAGAATCATTACTGAAAGACATTGAGCAAGCAGAGATATCCGATCGTAAGCAAAGTCGGCTTTTTAATGGAACTCAGTCGTCAGGTAATTTATTTCAACGTTCAGAAAATTCTTTTAGAGCATTATCTGAGGGCTTGAAAAAACTGATTAATGTGTACTTTCAATCAAATCAAGAGCAATCTTGTGCGTTTATTAAACTATTCCCTAAAGAGATCATATTTAGCAGCTCGTGGTATGTTCGAATGAAAAAAGGGGGTCATCTGACTTCTCATATTCATGAGGATGGTTGGATCAGCGGAGCAGTTTATCTCAAAATCCCTCAACACAGAGATACTATGGAAGAAGGTGCAATTGAGCTAAGCACTCACGGGGACAACTATCCTACCGAGCATGATAACTTTCCTAGAAAAGTGATTCTTCCTAAAGAAGGAGATGTAATATTTTTCCCATCTTCTGTTTTTCACCGCACCATCCCATTTAATTCTGATGAAGAAAGAATTTGTATCGCATTTGATTTGAAACCGAATCCTGAATTAATTAATAATAATTTTATTTAAGTTTTTTAAAATATAGTTTTGAAATTCTAGATCTTCATTTAATAATTTCTTAAAAGTTGAGTTGGGAATTTTAATGATTTTTGCCCAATCAGAAACAACAATAGCTTCCCCTAGCCTTTTTGTATTATTAATCACAGATAATTCCCCAAAATATTGATTATTGTGGAATAACCTTTCTTGACCATTGATTGTTGTTTTGATTTGACCATCAACAATAAAATAGACTGATGTCGCTGGCATGTTATAGCTAAATAGAACAGAATTTTTTTGGAGCCGAATAATGTTGGGCTGAAAAAAATTTTTTAATAACGGTTTGGAAGGCTGGAGAAATAAAGACCTAAATTTATAGACCTCTAAATTGAATATAAATGCTATTAATTCAACTCCGATTAAAAACCCAGCGATGTTGAGAAAAAGCCAAATTAATGAAATAAATAAATTTCTCATACTGCCATAAAAGATGCCGTAGGATTGGCTCATGTTCATAATAAAGTCAAACATTTCATGTAGAAAAATCCAAACAAAGCAAGAAGTAGCCGCACCAATGAAAAGTAATGATTGAGGTAATTTTTTTTCAGGCGTCATTATTTTGTAAAAAATAGCTATGAAAATGATGAGAGAAAGGCTAGAAAATAAAATTAGTAATACTGATTTTTCACTTATCGGAACTAGTGAGTGAAAGAATCCAGCCAGGGTAATAAGGTACTTAGATATAAAAATATAGCTAAAGAAAAGAAAGATCACTAATAAAAGAATAGTGACATCAATTAATTTATTTACATAAAATTTACGTTTTATTTTCCTATTAAAGATGATTAAGAAGTTTTTTCTTATAGAGTTTGCTAGTGGACTTGCTGCCCAAAAGAGAATGAAAAACCAAAACCAACCCAAACCTCTTGAGCCATCAGTAAACTTTTTGACTTGAAACATCATTTTTTCTGAAATTTCAGGCAATAAGTTAGACGTGATGTTCTGTAATTCATTAAAAATAACATCAGAATTTGAAATCCACTTACTAAGTATAAGAAAAATGAGAATGATGAAGGGAATTAAGGTAAATAAAAAATAAAAACTAGTTGTGGCACACAACGATAAAAATCGATGTTGACTAAGATTTTGTGAAAAGTGTGCTAAATAAAACTTACTTTTCCAAATAAAATCTTTCAATTAGAGATACCTTTTAAAGATATCCGTTGCATCAATTAAAGCATGAGTAATACCAGGCTCTGAAGCTGAGTGACCGGCATCTGGAACTAATCTGAAGTCAGCATGTGGCATTACTGTATATAAGTCATCTGCTGTTAGAGGAGGGCACACCATGTCATATTGACCTTGAACAATAACAGTTGGGACTTCATTCAATTCTTTAATTGAGTTTATGATTGAGTCTCCTTCGACAAAACACTTATTTTTTATGTAATGTAATTGCACTCTTGCTCGAGCTAGCTCTTCAGGATAATTAATGGTTGGCATTTCATCTTGGTTTTCATAAGTTAGCTTTAAAATACTTCCCTCAAAACTATTCCAAGCATGCGCCGCTTTCTCAGCGAGCTCTTTATCCTTACCGAAAACCAAACGGCTATAATCAGCCACAAGAGATGTTTTGTTTATCGCATGATGAAAAGATAATAATTTTTTATATTTTTTCGGAAAGAATATTTCAACATCTTTTAAAAACCAATCGAGCTCAAATGACCTGCTCAGAAAAATACCTCTTAATATTAAACCTTTTACTAAATCTGGGAATTTTACAAAATAAGCCAGTGCTAATGTACTCCCCCAAGAGCCACCAAATAAAAACCACTTTTCGATATTTAAATGTTTCCGAATTGTTTCAATATCATTGATTAGATCGTTAGTTGTGTTGTTTACAATTTCACCAGCAGGTGATGACTGACCACAACCTCTTTGATCGAACAAGATGATGCGATAGTGGTCTGGATCAAAAAAACGTCTTTGCTTAGGCCCTGTTCCACCGCCAGGACCTCCATGTAAAAATAGAATAGGTTGACCCGATGAGTTGCCAGACTCTTCTACATATATGGTATGTCCGGAATCCATTGGTATATGGTATGTTTGGTTAGGTTCTATTTCTGGATAAAGAGTCTTCATAAGCAAAAAAACTTTCTAAATTAATGACATTTATAACAACCCTATAAATTATATATGAAGAACCAATCTATGCTGAATTTTTAAAAAACCACTATATGTAGTGATGTTTAAATGTATGTATACAATATCTATTTATAAAAAATTTAAATCAAATAAATGTAACTAAATTGTAACAAATGTGTTGCAATTTTTTTTAGATAGGTATAAAGTGATTTCTAAGCACGTGAAGTTAGTGCTACAGTAAATAAAATCCACTGTGTAAATTTTTTATAGAGGGGGCTTTATTTGCTTCTTTTTTAACCCTTAGTTTTAACTATGGAGTTTTATAATGAAATTAAATAAAATCAAATTAGCTCTTGGTTTAGTAGCTGGTTTTGCTGCTGCAGCACCTATGGTTGCTTCAGCTGCTGCTGATCAAGAAAAAGCTATTGCTGATGCGAACAATTGGGCTCACCCACGTGGTAACCACTCAAACAATGGTCACTCAGCATTAACTCAAATTAACAAAGGTAACGTTAAGAACCTTAAAGCTGCATGGACATTCGCGACTGGTGTTAACCGTGGTCACGAAGGCTCACCATTAGTTATTGGTAGCACAATGTATGTTCACACAGCGTTCCCAAACAACGTTTACGCTTTAGACCTTAACAACGATCAAAAAATCGTTTGGTCATATTTCCCAAAACAAGATCCAAGCGTTCAAGCAGTTTTATGCTGTGACAACGTTAACCGTGGTCTAGGTTTTGGTGACGGTAAAATCTTCTTACAACAGAACGACGGTATCATGGTTGCTTTAGATGCTAAAACTGGTAAAGAAGTTTGGACTGCTAGAATTACAGATCCTAAAGTTGGTGCTACAAACACATCAGCTCCACACGTAATCAAAGACAAAGTTCTTCAAGGTTGCTCAGGTGCTGAATTTGGTGTTCGTTGCTTCTTCACAGCTCTTAACACAAAAGACGGTTCAGTAGCTTGGAAAGCATACTCAACAGGTCCAGATAAAGAAGTTCTTATCGGTGCTGACTTCAACAAAGATACACCTTTATACTCAGCTCTATCAGTTTACGAAGATGTAAACGGTGGTAACAAACAAGGTGGTTCTTTCAAAAAAATCCCAACTGACCAACTTAAAGGCGGCGAAACAGACTTAGGTCTTAAAACATGGTTAAAACCACAAGCTGTTAAAGATGGTTGGCAACATGGTGGTGGCTCTGTATGGGGCTGGTGGCCATATGATGCAAAAACAAACTTAGTGTACTACGGTACAGGTAACCCATCAGTTTGGAACCCAGACGTACGTCCAGGTGACAACAAATGGTCTATGACAGTTTTTGCTCGTGACTTAGACACAGGTATGGCACGTTGGGGTATGCAAATGACACCACACGACGAATGGGATTACGACGGTATTAACGAAGTTATCTTATTTGACAAAGGTGGTAAAACATACGCTTGGCACCACGATAGAAACGGTTTTGCTTACACATGGCAAGCTGACAACGGTGTTTTAGTTGCTGCTGAAAAAGTTCACCCATTCGTGAACTGGGCAACAGACGTTGATATGAAATCTGGTGTTCCAAACAAAGTTGCAGAACACGCAACTCACCAAGACTACAACACTAAAGGTACATGTCCAGCTGCTTTAGGTACTAAAGACCAACAGCCTGCTGCATACTCACCTAAAACAGGTTTAGTCTACTCACCAATGAACCACGTATGTATGACATACGAGCCAGTTGAATCTAAATACGTTGCTGGTCAGCCATGGGTTGGTGCGACATTAACAATGTTCGCTGGTCCTGACGGTGTTATGGGCGGTTTTGCTGCTTATGACCCAATGACTAACAAAAAAGTATGGTACAACAAAGAGAAATTCTCAGCTTGGGGCGGTGCTTTAACTACTGACTCAGACTTAGTATTCTACGGTACTTTAGATCGTTGGTTAAAAGCTCTTGACGCGAAAAGCGGTAAAGAACTTTGGAAATTCCAAGTTGGTTCAGGTGTTATTGGTAATGCCTTCACATACGGCCACAAAGGTAAGCAATACGTAGGTGTGCTTTCTGGTATCGGTGGTTGGGCTGGTGTTGCTATGAACCTAGGTCTAACAAATGACACAGACGCACTTGGTGCTGCTGGTGGTTATAAAGAACTAACAAAATACAACGCTGCTCCTGGCGGCGGTGCATTAACAGTATTTAGCTTATAATTCTCGAATTATAAGAAACTAATTACTAGTTAGTTAGTCTTACAAACACCCTACTTCGGTAGGGTGTTTTTTTTTGTGTATAATCACGACAGTAATTAAATTTAAGGAAAGTTTGATCATGTTAAAAAAAGGAATAATAGGAATTTTGGCTGTATTAGCATCTCCATTCTCGATATTGGATGTTTATGCTGATGATATTTTAAATGACGGTAAAATGGGTGAAGTAAGACGAGTTCCAGGCGATAAAGAATTTAAAGTGTGTGCCGATCCTAATAACATGCCTTACTCCAACGACAAGGGTGAGGGTTTTGAAAATAAGATTGCAGAGTTACTAGCAGCTGACATGGGCAAAGAATTATCCTACCAATTTTGGTTTGATCGCTTTGGTTACTTAAGAAATACCCTTAACGCATGGCGTTGTGATTATTTGATTGGTACCAATACGACTTATGATGCCGTGGATACAACAAAACCTTACTATCGCGCTGGACATGTTTTTATTTATCGTAAAGATAGCGGCCTTAATATCACGGACTTTAAATCGGAAGATTTGCGTAAAGTCGAAATTGGTTTAAAAGATAAGAGTCCGGTTGCCGTGGCTCTCGATGATAATGATTTAATGGCTAATGCACGAGCTTATCGTATTCAGCGTGACCTTACAGAATCACCAGGCAAATTAGTGCAAGATGTGATTGATGGGGTTGTGGATGTGGCGATTGAGTGGGGTCCAATTGGTGGCTACTATGCAAAACAATCGGGTGTTGATCTTGTAGTCGTGCCTGTTCCAGAATATGAGCAAGTCAAAAAAACCGGGAAAACGTATTGGAACATTTCAGCCGGTGTTAGAAAAAGAGAAACTGAGCGACGTGATGAAATTGAAGCTGTGATCATGAGAAATAAAGATAAAATTTTAAAGATTCTTGATGATTATGGCATTCCTCATGCTGAACCAGTATTTTCGAATAACTTAGATGGTTACAAGCGTCATAAGAACTAAACAAATGTAAATAATTTGTAAAAAAATATTGAAAAAGGGGTGTTTTTTCACCCCTTTTTTTATATAAT
>Ga0255752_10007164_pt1 | contig 10262 bp, 4 predicted proteins | sample 011ome_25_FD_179952 | JGI IMG/M metagenome (GOLD analysis project Ga0255752, IMG submission 179952) | Coastal salt marsh microbial communities from the Groves Creek Marsh, Skidaway Island, Georgia - 011512CT metaG (version 2) | ecosystem: Environmental > Aquatic > Marine > Intertidal zone > Salt...
GCATTCGTTCGTCCGTTCGTCTGAATCGTCGTCTGAATCGTCTGAACGGGATGGGAGAGATGTTGTGCAAGCATTGGTGTGATGATGTTTTCTTTCGTCGAAGGATAACTTTGTGCAGACAGAGGAAAAATTCGTTCTGACGTTTTTTGGTACGTTAAAAATTGTTGTGTTTCTTCTGCACGCTGTGAGTAATAGTATACATTTTGCTGCGTTAAAATCTCTCTCAAATCTCTCTCCATGTTTACGAGCGTTTACCTCTGCTCGCTGTACTCCCTTGCTTCCTTTTCACCGACGCGTTCGGTTTCGTCGTCGAAAAATCCTCGAACAAGTCTTCGGCCATTTTCTCTTTCAACCGTCGCGCGGCTTTTTCCTCGCGATCGAGAGCGGTTTCGAATTGCGCCAACGTTTCGTAGCCGTCCGTCTCGTACGGCCACGGAACTTTTTGCTTCTTATTCTTTACTTTTATAGCGCTCGGAGAAAACGATTCCACGCCGCCGCCATTTCGAGCGGCTTTTGTGGGTTTACCGTTTATCGTAATCGACTGCTTCTGGAATCGTTTTTTATTATTAGTGTTGTTGTCGTTGCTGCTAGTGTTTGCCACTCGTCGAAGTCGGTTTTCGTCGTCGTTTTCCTCCTCCTCGATCGTGGAAACCAATCTCGATGGTGGTGGCGACGAATTCAAAGGCGAGAGTATTTGCTCTCGAAACAACGACGCGTCTACGACCGTTTCCACTTCCACCTCCTCTCGATCTACGTTTACTCGCCCTCTGTTATTACCGTCCGTTTTCTTCTTCTCCTTTTTCGTTTTCGCGCGTTTCCACCCGACTCCCGCGTCACCGTCCTCCTCCTCGTGCACTCCTCCATCGCTTCCATCATCATCGTCGTCATCATCATCATCATCGCTTTCCGTCGCTTCTCCTTCCTCCTCCTCGTTTTCATCCGCCGCGTCGAGACCGTTAGTATTCGTCGCGGCGTTGTCCTCCTCGATGCATCTCACCGTCGCGGCTATTTTGCCAAACTTTAATAACCACACCTTTTTACCTCCTCGATCTCCTCCTCCTCCTCTTCCTCCACCTGATGCCGACGACGACGACGGCGTCCATATTAATGGCACTCTTCGCGTAGAATTTTTGTCTAATCTTTCGAGTTTATTCTTCTCTTCTTCGTCTCCTTCTTCTCTGCTGGTTGAAACGACGCTGGAAACCCGAGTGCCGAGTTTACTCCCGCAATCAGTCACTTCCAAAAAAGTAGTAGTATCACCCTCCTCTCCCTCCTCTTTTGCCATCGATTTCGCGTGTACACCGGCAGAAGAAGTAGCGACGACGACGGTCAAAATCGCGTGTTTTCTCGACACAGAATTCTCATTCTCGATGGGAACGTGCGCGATGGAAGGGTCCCGTCCTACGATTGTCGGCACGTTCGGGTGCAACGCGTAGGAAGAAAAGGAAGAGGAAGAATTGCTGTTGTTAATCTCCAGTCTGAACAACATGTTAACGTTGTTGTTGTTCGTATTATTCGTACGCGCAAAATCTTGTTTGCTTTCTGAGGGATTTTCAAAATTCGAGTGTCTTGCTCTTTTAATATGTGCACGCGCGCGGTAGTACATAAATAATAGTATTCAAAGAAGAAGTCTAATTCTAATTCCGAATGGTCTGATCCCGAATAATCTGATACGTGGAACTCTCTTATTGCACGTGCGACCAGCAAAAAACTCTCACATCATCATCATCATCATCATCACCATCCTCACCGTCGTCATAAAAATCAAACGCGTCCGTCTTTCTTCTTGACGATGTGTCCGCCTTTGAGCAAAATAGATCCTAAGTTGATTAAATCACCGAGAACGCCTCCAACGTTCGTATCTTTTTGCCGGACGGCTTCCTCGCTCATGCGACTGCCTTTCGCAAGTTCCGAGAGGTTTAGTTTTTTTACATCATCCTCACCTTCATTTCCGTCGTCGTTCGAGCTCGTGTTTATCAAATCTGCAAAGGCAGCCTCGGCGGATTCTTCCGCGGAGAACAAAGAGGAGGAAACGGAGGAGGACACACCACCATTTTCACCACCACCCACTCCTTTTACGTAGCCCGGGGAAAAGCCTAACTTTTCGTTCTGTCTCGCGGTTGCCATCGCGCGGGAGAGTTTACTCATCTCTTCTTCTTCTTTGTCTTCTTCTTCTTTGTCTTTATCCTCTGCATCGTCGTCCTTCCCTAAAGCCATCACGACGGTGCGTCGCGCTTCTCTTCTTTCTCCTCTTCTTTTCATATTAAAACCACCGAAACTCCTATTACTCGTATTCCTCCTGTTCCTATTCCTCCCGCTCAAAATCGCTTTTGCCTCGGTGTTGCCGAGCGTGCGAGAAGAAGAAAACGTGTGAGTCAACATATGTTCGTTTTTGTCGTCCTCGTTGTGATGCGACACGCCTATTTTGGAGACTTTTTTAGGGGAAGAGAGTTTCGTCATTGTCGCAAAGGTCTCCAGAGAGAGATATAGATGATGCGGAGGCAAACGAGCGGCGATTTTTACGACGCGGATGCGGAACCCGAGAACGACAACTCGAACAACAACAGAAACGTGAACGACGACAAAATGCGTACAAATGCTATGGATGATGATGACGACGATAATGCGTTTTACTTTGATGATGGTGAAGAACAAAATCGACATCGTCGTCCAGAAGTGATGATGACGACGACGACGACCGGGAACAACACCCCTTTTAAAATAGAGGAGGAGGAGGACCACCGGGAGCAGACGAAGAATAACGCGCAACAACAAAGAGTGTTGGGGACAACAGCAGCGGCAGAAAAACGATTCGTAGCGTTAAAACCATCGAAGAGGAGTGGACGAATAATAGATAAAAAGATGAGTAAAAAGAGAACGGCGGGAGTGGGTTTGAGGTCGCACGCCAGACTAGGTGTGTCGCCAGTGCGAGGAGGAGGAGGAGGAGGAGGAGGAGGAGGAACGACTACTACTACGACTGCTACTACTACTACTGCTGCGCTGTTGTTATCGAGGAAGAAAGAGAAGAAGAAACGGTCGATGCAGCAGAGGCGGGAGAGGACGAGTAAGCGGGAAAGGTATAGTCTCGGCGGCGCGGCGGCGTCGTCCGACGGAGGAGGTACGGACGACGAGGAGAACGGGAGGAGAGTTATCGGTGGCGTTTACTCGACGGCGATGGAACGCGAAGACGCCAAGAGGAGACAGATGCTTTATAAACGTCTGGATAGATTGAAACAGTTGCCATCGCAGAGCCAGTTTGCGAAAACGCAAATCGCGTTGGTGAATAAATGTTTGGAGATGTTGATGAAAGTGACGGTGAGAACGAACGAGGAGGAGGACGAGTTGGCGAAGTTGTTGAGCAGCGTGAAGATTTGAGGAGAGATAGGCATAGTAGTAAGTAAAAACAAAGTAGCATAGTCTTGTACAATACCAAAATTACCTTAATATAATAATAAAACATACTACTACACCGAATATCTTTTCACCGCGTCGGAGAGAATCTTCTTCTTACGCATGCGATACAAAATCGCCTGTCGCATTTTCCAATTCTCCCCGCCTTTCTCTTTCAACAAGCCTTGGTCTTGGTTATACGTCGTTTCCATCTCTTGTAATCTATATTCACACGCCATTTTCAACGCTAGCGCGGCTTTCTTTTCCGTTTGTCCGCCGCCTAATCGAAACCCGTCGCAGGATCCGCCAGCGTTAATCCATTCCGATTCGGTGGCGTAGAGACATCGCAAAGCCCAAGATAAGTTGGGTTCCGCGGTGCCATCGCTGACAAACGCGCCTCGCCACGCGGAATCTTCCAAAGTCAAATCTTCTAAGGACCCTTCGGGAATAAAGCGCAAAGCTTCGATGCGTTTCGGATTCTTCTCCAGATTTTCCTTCAGCGTAGGATCGTTTTGCGTCAAGTACGGGAGCAACCCTTCGAATTGGTACGTGTCCGCTACGTTTTGATCGTCCACGAATCCGTACCGCAAAAGCAACTCGTCGTTCGGCATCAAACCGTAACTAATCAACACTTCCTCGCCCTTTTTGTAACTCTTCGGCGATTTTAACGCAAACTCAGAATTCGTAAACTCAAACTCCGTTTTTAACATCGTCTGGTGATTGAACGCGTCGATTAACGGCATCAACACATACGCCGTGTCCGTCTTCACGTCGTTCTCCTTCGTCGAATCGAAAACAACTAAAGCTAACAACGCAAACACGCACAACCATTTCAACTCGGTCGTCTGTGCAGTCAAAAATGACGCGAACACCGTCCCAACCGATAAAGCTCGAGGTAACAATTTCCTCTGCAAAGCCTCCTGGTCTGCAATCTTTCCGGAAAAAACGCGCGACCGCACTACGTCCAACGCCCAAATGACTTCCTCCCTCTCAATCGTCTTCAAGCCGCCATCTCGCGCGTACTCCTGAATCAACTCGCACGCTTTTTCGTTCTCCAACCTCTGCTCTTTCGCGAACTTCTCTCCCACAGAGTATTGCAATTCTCTCACTTCCTCCTCCGTCCACGTGCCTAAATTCTCGAACGACTTTGGCAGTTGCTCGATGTACTCGTAAAACTTCGATCGAGAACCCAAGGATTTCTCGTACAAGAGTACCAACGCCACTCGCAACGCCCACCGTTCGTCCCCAGCCTTCGCCCATAACTCGTTCGATATATACTCTTCGTGTGGATTCTCCTGACCTTCGACGACGAGCATGGTTGCTTCTCTGGGCAGGCGGACTAAATCGTCCTCGCTCGCGATATCGCTCGTCGCTTTCACGCCTCGGTACAAATCGTCCCCTCCTTTCTCTTTCTCACTACCACCGACGTACGCGACTTCCACGTTTGGCGCGAGAATGTTGTTTTTCACGCGCCAGGCGGTGTACTCGCTTTGGAGGCGCTTCCATGCAAAAATCTCCTCGTCTTTGGCGCCGTCGGCGAAACAACAAACCCCTCCTGTTGTTCTCCCTGCGCTGCGACGGGTTATTCTCAAATGGGCGTACGAGGTCGAGGCAAGGGTGGTGGTGGTTCTGGTGGTAGCGTTGGAGGATGCCCCCGCGACGGCGGCGCAACATCGTGTCGACAGAGTCGCGTGATGGAGCATTTTTTCTTGTGTTGCAAATCTATGAGGGTAATTCGTCTTCGTGTGTGCGCGTTTTCCCTATGTAAACACATGACGATTCAATATTTACAACTTCTCGCTATTTATCTCTCTCTCTCTATTTCCAAGCTTTAATCACACCGTCTCTACTGGCCGATAAGAGCATTCGACCACCTCTGAACGCGTCGCCGGCGGAAGAGGAAGAGGAGGAGTAGGACGGGACCGTCGCCAACGCGGTGATGGCGTCGTGGTGGCCCTCGTTTCTGCTCGCGATGGAGTTTTCGCGAGCAGCCGCGCTGGAGCCGTCGTTGTTGTCGTTATCAGTACCAGCAAAACCACCACCACCGCGTCTTTGTCTCCCGGAGGAGGATGTCGATGATGATTGGTACGGAGAGGTTTCTTGCTGAATGCGAATGAACGTGGGACGTTGTTTCGCTTCGCCGACGCGGACCAGACGAGAGGTGGATTCTAGACGGGTTTCCACGTATCGAGGTCGACTAGAACCGTGACGAGGCGGGCCGGAGAGAATGCGGGACTTTGAACTATCTCCAGGAAACCACGCGCGTATGGTACAATCGGAGCCTCCCGAGATTAACACACCGGACGGCAAGGAGAGGAGCGATCGGAAACTGTCGTTGTCGAATCCCGATTCTTCGTTGCCTTCGTTTATTTCGACGTCGCTCCAATTAGAATCCTCCTCGCTTTCAACAGAATTCTCCTCTCTTTTTTCTCTTTCGCTGCTTGTTGTTGTCGCAGTAAAGTCGGCTTGACTGTATTTATTCGTTTGAGAGCGTAAAAAAGGGTCGCTCAAGCGCCAATCAGAGTCGAGTTTACGTAAACTCGTACCAGATGCCAACACGTTCGGCCGGGCTCTGCTCGCTGCTTCCAACTCAACGCCAATTAAACTAGAGTCCAAAGTTCGTAAAACTTCTCTACATTCGCCAGTGGATGCATCCCACAAGGCAATCTCGTTCCTTTTGTGTGAACACCAAACCAGAGGTTTCATCATTTTCATGGCGTCAGAAGACGGAGGTAAGAACGCACGAACACTCATGCATGAAATCGAGTCGGAGAATGTGCGCAAATTCCTACGTGGCTGCGTTGCTGCGGATGATGCATTTCTCGCGCTTGTTCGAGTCGGAGCTTTCCATCGGGCAACAGATGTCATAAATCTCGAGTCGATGAGCTCGACTTCACCCGTCGACGTCGATAAAACAAACCATGGCGAGGTTGAGAAGCCTTCTTCGTTAACATTCCCACTGTTTACGAAGGGAATAGAGCTAAAATCAGATGTCAATACTTCACCGTTTGCGTTTGCAAGAGAAGTAATCACGCCTCTTTTCGGATGCCAAGGTAAGGAGACAATCGCGCTTCTCCCGTCACCTCGGGTGGACTGCCGTAAATCCCAAACTTTACATCCGCCACGCTGCGTTGCAAAGGCAACAACGCTTGGCGAAATCGCCAGGGTGGAAACGACCGCACCTTCCGAAATATCATACGTGTATATTTGAGCCGCACCAGTGTACTTTTCAGCCGCACCGGTGTACATTCTTTTTCTGCCCTCTGGACCGTCTTCTCCGGTGCTCTTTGATGTTTTCGTTGCTTTTACATATTCCACGCGCCACACGTGCACCGACCCACAATCGGAGCCTGAACAGACTCTATTTTCAGATAACACGCACGCGCTTTTAATCTTGCCGCTCTGAGAAGCGTACGTCAGGCGCGAACGAAACGATACATCTCGTTCCAATCGTCTGGAATCCCAAATCTTACACGACCCGTCATCAGAGCACGATACAAAATACGGCACGTTTGCATTCGTAGGCGCCGTGGCGAGATGATTCACGGCACTTCTGTGCTCCTTCAAATGAGCCCAGAGCACACCGCGAGGAACCCACGATGCGGACGATGATATATTCCTTGCCGCAGTTGAAATCGCGGGGAGAGATTTGGAAGCGACAGAATTCTCAAAACCATCGTTCGTTTGCACAACGTCCACCACAGGTATAGACTTGCTCGGCACAACGAGGGGTTTGCGGAAAGTAGAGAGAATGGCAGACGCAGAAGTATGCTTTGATGCTGCGGGGGTTCCTGATGCAATAGCTACTCCCTCGCGTGATTCAAGAACCCGGGCGTTTTGTCTTCGTCGCGCCTCTAACGTTGCCAGAATGTAAGGTACTAGAGGCTGCACAGACTCCTCAATCGCTAAAGATTCTAAGATGACCGTATTTGCAAAGTTATTCAAATCATCAGCAGAAGCAAAATTACTCTGCAATAAAGAAGCAACAGCTCGGTCGTACGACTCGCTCAATGGTGGATCCCTCAAAGCGGCTCGTAAACTTTGAGCGTCTTGAAACGCATCCGGGCACGTTGCCCACAACAATACGGAATCTTTACTCTTATTATGTTCATTCGAAGACGAAAGAGAGGGCGACGATGATGGCAACGGCGCCAGTGTTTTTCTTTGAAATGGTTCAACTATTGGCGCGAGAAATGCAAAAGTATCGACTGGTCCAAGTTTCTTTGCAGCCGAGGCGAAGAAATCAATCGCTGCGTCTCGTATAGATTGGATCGGATGACACATCAACGGCGCAGATTTTGAGCACGCGTTAACAATGACAGATGTCTGCAAATCAAGCGAAACGGCGCTTGCGATTACATCATCTGAATCCGTATTCTCATCACTTTCATCATCAGCAGAGACGATGTTATGGAGACATTGTAATGCTGCCTGAACCACGTCATCATTTATATCTGTCAAGCACCTCTCCGCGCAGGGAATGACAAACGATTCTGTGACAGATGCCCCACATTCCATGGCAACATCTGAAATGTTTGATAAGAACGCACGCTTCGTCCGCCAATCGGATGCATTTAAGCACGTCACTAAGAGCGGCAATAAAAAACTCGTCGTCTCTTTGCGGCCGAAAAACTTTGCGATTCCCCCCATATTTTCCAACAAAGCCACCGTGGCATTTGGATGCGTGTTCAAGCTCGCAAAAATCTCCAATATAATTTGTCGCGCTTCGTTTCTGTGCGCTTGAATAGATATGTCGAATGAGTCACTCGCCGATGTTTTCTTTCCACCAAAAGTAGTATTCGTGTTCGCGCTTTCACCAAAATCACCTCCATTAGCGGTATTGTTTGGGTTCATTGAATTATTTTGATTGTTGTCCACATCATCGAAAGCGGTATACGTAGATGCATCTCCCCCTCCAATCTCATCCGAGTAAATCGTCCCAGACTTTACCGTCGTCAACTTTGCGAAATCTTCAGCTAAGCTCGCTTGGTCTTCATCGAGAACTTCTTTGCATCCTAGGGCTGAGCGCTGCGCGGAAAACCGAAACGCGTTTTGACAAAAGCGGGAGAGCGTTTCAGCTAACGTAACTTTCGCGTATTCGTTCCGACTTTCGTTGGCTTGTGCAGCACTGGACGATAAAGCTGCGAGTTGACGCAAAGCTGGCCAGACGTAGTCTTGGAATAACTTTGAATCTGATTTCTGCAAATCACACGCTCGAGAAAGCGTCGCCTCTAAAGTCCTAATCGCCGCAGCTTTCACTCGAGACGTCGATGGTGCGCTACTGTTACTATTCGTACTACTGCTGTTGATGTTATTCACAATAACGACAGTATCGTTATCGTCGTCGTTTTCAGAGTCTTTTTCTTTTATCGTTTCGACGCATCTTGGGACAATGAGATCGATTCTTGTCTGATCGTCGCAATATTTGCCGATGTACTTTTCAAGCAAATAAAATCCGTCTACCCGGACACTTTGTACATTGCACGCGCGTATAGCTAGACACAGATATTGCGCAAGAATACGCATACCAGGCGATCCGCCTTTCGATTTCGATGACGGTAGCCTTTCCTCCACTTTCCGAATCTTCTTGACGAGATCGGGAACTTCCTTTTTCAAATATTCAATCGTGACGTCTAAACTTGCGTTGGCGTTAATTATGTCACTTCCCATCGCGTGTAATGCGTCAAAATACGCAGGAAAAAACCCAGACGCAACGCACGAGTTGAATATTTCCTCCGCCGACGGTCTTTCGTACGGAACGCGTTGAATCATAGCTAAAATCAAGTTCAAAATTTCATCTCGGGCTTTCTTGTCGTTTGGAACTGATTTCGAGAGATTATTCGCGATGAAATGGTCCGGTTCGTATCCTTCGTTTTTGTCTCTGTACGCGAGCGCTTGCGCTAAATCAAACGTCGCCGTACCATCTGTGAACAGTTCACCGATAACACAACCTAAAGCGAACACATCCATCTCTCTCGTGATCGCATACTCGCTATCAAATTCGTCGTCCTCTTCTCCGTCCGAAGTATATCCTTTACTCCCTCTTCGCGCGCCTCTTTGTATTCTTTTTTCCTTCTCCATCTCCAACTCCTGAAGATTACTACTGCTATCGTTATTAATATTACTGCTGTTCGCGTTACTATCTACAAACCTTTCCGGTGCTAAATAACACCTTCTCCTCCCTCCAGCGTCGAAGTAAAAAGTAAAATCGGCTGGATTATCCACCGGCACCGACTTTGGTTTGAAACTCGCAAAATCTGACAAAAACACCCAATTCGTCGATGTCATCAGCACGTTCTCGCACTTGACGTCCCCGTGCGTGACGTTCCTCTCGTGCGTAAACTTCATCGCGTGTAGCAACTGATAACAAATCCATTTCTTTTCCAAAAACGACAAAAACGGTCGTTGATTTAATCGATCGTACAGCGTCGAAAACGAATACTGTCGCATCAAATACACCGCCCTTTCCGTTTCCTTCACCTTCTGAAACGGCCACACGTGCACGATATCTTTCGAGTTTGGATATTTCAACAGGGTCTTACCGATATCTCTCACTCGTTTCTCGTGTTTCTGTAAATCTGGAACCTGTCCTCGTTTCACGTACACTTTAATCACCACGTCCCCTACTTCGTTAAAATTCCCCCCCCTCGTCGTCGTCGTCTTCTTCCTTTTCTTGAGGATGACTTTTGAACGCGTCTTGTTGGTGGATTTTTCTTTCGCCTCTTCTTCTTCTTCTTCTTCTTCTTCTTCTTCCTCTTCGTTTGTATTTTTATTGGTGGCTTTTCTTCTCGTCGTCGTTCCTTTGTCTTCTTCTTCTCTTCCTCTTTTTACATCTTCTTCTTCTTCTTCTTCTTCTTTTCCTTCTTCTTCTT
>Ga0255752_10007173_pt1 | contig 10252 bp, 26 predicted proteins | sample 011ome_25_FD_179952 | JGI IMG/M metagenome (GOLD analysis project Ga0255752, IMG submission 179952) | Coastal salt marsh microbial communities from the Groves Creek Marsh, Skidaway Island, Georgia - 011512CT metaG (version 2) | ecosystem: Environmental > Aquatic > Marine > Intertidal zone >...
ACTTCCACAATTAATACATCTTTTTTTCTCGTGGTCGTGCCATTCATCGTACCTAGTATCTTCTCCGCATGAACTACATTTATCCATTATTCATATCCTCTAATTCTTCTAGTTTACCTTCTTCATCGAACATATGCTCTTCTTCATGATTCTCGAAAGCATCTTGAAGTATATCGTCATAATCCATAATTTCTCCTTTTGTTAATAAACCTATCTTATCACAATGGCGCCTTCGGCGCCATTGTCAATATTGTCGCAGGTTAATTTATATATAAACATTGATTATCTTCATCAAATTTAAAATTGTCATCATCCAAACCCGCATGAGCTTTTTGAATAACTTCTCTTAAATTACTTTTATTAACTTCAATATATTCTCCATCATCTGGAGCATAGATCATAACCCATGCAAACACTTTTTTTGCTTTTTTAATTTTTTGTCCAATTGTCATTTTTACTCCTATTGTTAATAAACCTATCTTAGCACAATGGCCCCGAAGGGGCCATTGTCAATATTGTCGCAGTTATTTTGATAGTTGAAGCATTTGTTTTGGTATAGGCAAATTGATTTTTGCTTCAGCCATTTTTTCTTTTAAAGCCGTAACCGTTGTATTAATATCACCGCCGGTATTCAAAATAATTTTGCAGGCAGTTTTTATTTGTTTTAGTTCGTTATAAACTTTGTTATCATCTCTAACAATTTTATAACACTCATCATAACACGCGGTTTTTAATTTATTATAAAAATATTCCGCGCCGTCTTCCCGACTATCCCAACTAAAACCGATATCCCAATTTCTAACCTTGGCAACTCGTTCAAGTTTGGTTTGGATCCTGTCGCCGATATCCTTAACCTTTTGATGAAGTTTCCGTTCCTGCTCATCCTTAGTTCTTATAAAAGAACGGTACTCATCATCTGCCTTTTGGAGATCCTTTAAGTCTTTTTCAACTCCCGATTGTTTCGGCATCAGGTCTTCTTTTTCTTCAGACATGGTTTGAGCGTCTTTATTTATTTCAGTTTCAATGATTTGTTTTTTAGTTGAAAACTCCTCATTGATAGTATTAGTCCAAAATTCTAACTCATTGGATCTAATTGGTTTCATTGTTGTCATTTTTACTCCTTTGTTAATTTTTGTATCTTATCACAATGGCGGGTCACCCGCCATTGTCAATATTGTCGCATCTAGTTTAGAATAATTCTAATGTAAAATTTATAGGGGTCTACTACTCCCGACCTCCCACCCCTATTATATCACGGAAAAAAAGAACCGTACATTCACAACATTGTCGCAGGTGTGACAGTATGCGCGTTGATGATGGTAGTTGAATTTGCTATAATGGATTTGTCTTTGACGGTAGGTGAGATTGTTATGGTTAACCCGCGCAAGTGTCTTTTTCCACTTACCTGAGACAGTCAGTAGTCGACAGTGGATTGGTCGGAGCCCTTTAATCCCGCTACTGATGGGATTGACCCAACGTCACACCGCATGTGCATGCCGTCTTCGTTGGGTACTGATCCCTGAACCGATCGTTATGTAAGGTTAAAACCTTCACCTGCGCAGGTTGTTCGGTTCTGGGATCAGTGGAAACATTGGTCAAGGATCTTTATCGTACGCTTTTTAGCTTTGATCGATACTAGATTTTGTTTTTTAATTAACATGGGACAGTACTTCATTAGAAGTGCTGATCCCTGGTCTAATAGGTTGGGTTGAACTACCCAAAATCGAGTTCACCTATTAGACCTGGGATCAGTTGCGATCAAGGAAACCTGGATAAGAAGCAGATGTCTTAGGACAGCTGAACCGCGCCAGGATTGATCTATGTTCCTTGTTGTTGGAGGGCATCAAGCGTCAAGCTTGATGCCTTTTTTTTGTGAGCCCCAAGCGACAAGCGGCTGCGACATTTTGTCGCATGACAATTTGTACAGTTGACTCAAACATCAGGAACCCTGCGACATTTTGGATAGGATATTTTTGAAATTAAATATGCATAATTATAAAAAACAACAAAAGGTAAAAAGTTATGAATATAAAAGAAGCATTAAAAATTACAGATAGCTTTACTCGAACGAGTAAAATGCCTGGCCTATCTTACAGCCTGCCCGCGTGGGAATGTAAAACAGGATGGAAATTAGCTCAAGTACCAGGGACGCCCTGCTTCAGCTGTTACGCTAAAAAAGGAAATTACACGCGTTACCCTGCAATCAAAAAAGCTCAATATAGAAGATTGAAAGCAATTGATCACCCGCTATGGGTCGAAGCAATGGCCACAAAAATAAAAAACCAAAAATGGTTCAGGTGGCATGATGCAGGCGATGTTCAATCAAAAGAGCATATGGAAAAAATTTTGAAAGTTTGCAGGTTGACACCAAATACTAAACACTGGTTACCAACTCAGGAAAGACAATTTTTACCAGATCCAAAAGACGTTCCCGAAAATTTGGTTATACGTTTATCTAGATCAAAAATTGACGGGTCACCTTCTAGCGCCTGGTCTCATGAAAGTGGCGTCACTACTACAGAGAATAGAACTTGCCCCGCGCCTGATCAAAAGGGTCAATGTTTAGATTGTAGAAAATGCTGGGACAAAAGAGTTCAAACGGTAGTTTATGGCAAGCATTAGAAGTAAACATAATAATTTATTAAACTATTTTTTGTATGATGAGAAATTACTTTCAAAAGCATATGTTAGAAAGTGCAAAAAATTTTTAAATAATTTAAATCAAAAATGCCCTGAGGCGCCTAAAGGTTGCGCGCCTCATAGCTACGCAACACCAGGATATTATAGAAAATGACAGACAAAGTTAATTTATATATTTACAGAGTAAACAACGGATCCAAACGAATTAAGAAAATTAAATTGAGTAAATTCATCAAGGGTGTAAACCAGGAATTATTTACTAAAAAATTTTTTGTAAATCGTAAAGAAGCAGAAGAGGACATAAAGAAAAATGGCTCATGAATTTAAACATCCTAAATACTACCAGGAGTTGAAAAAGAAATTAAAAAATCTGGGAGAGAAAGAGAAGGACGATGAAGCGTCAAGCGTCAAGCAACAAGCGTCAAGCGTCAAGCGACCCGAGACTGAGCAAGACAGCGATCAGGATTCATGAATCCTGGGCAGTGAAGAATGGGTACCAAGCGGCAAGCAGCTGCGACATTTTGTCGCAGGACAATTTGCCTGTTTACAAAGCGTCAAGCATCAAGCAACAAGCGTGATAACCAACGGCCCTGGGTTCCAGGGCCAGGCCACAAGCAACAAGCTCCCGGATTCTTTTTCCTTCATAAAGTTTTGGAAGCCTAAGAGAGGCATCCAAAACTAGGATAAATGTATTCTCAGGATGTTTAATATGGAAGGCTATTTGGTGTGGAGAAAATGTTACTTTGTTTGTCTTTGTAACTTTTAATTCTAGAGTGAAAAAGTGCCCAGAATTATTATAGACCAATAGATCAGGAGTACCGGGAACACTAATATTCTCAAGTCTAATGAGCGAAAAATCTTTAAAATATTTTTTAATTTGTGCATAGAATTTGGTTTCAGGTTTCAAGTTAACAGGCTAACCTATTTTCTTTAAAACTTTACCCATATTCCATGTCTCGGCTTTAACTGTAAATACTAGTCTGTGTGACTCTCGAACTCCCAATAATTTATTTTCTAATAATTGTAAAGAGGTAATGTCATAATATTTGCCATCCGGCAAACATACTTGAACTCTTGCTTCACCTGCAACAGGTGACTTCAACATCTTATCTAAAACTTGTCTTAATAATTTTCCATTCATAACTTTTTTATGGCGCCCCAGTATCAATTGAGGGAGTAAGACTCAACTTCGTAAGCCGAACGCCATATTTTATAAATCAACCATTGTTAGGAAGAACCAGAATACTTGTGTTAAATATTAATTTACCCTAACAACAGTTGATATAATATGATTGTTATGCTAAAAGTCAATACAAGATAAATTATGTCGCAAAAAGAAAAAGGAAGAAAATGGGATGGTAAATCAAGAGTATCAAATGATTTATACCGTAAAAATTTTAACGAAATATTTGGAGTAAAAGAGAAATCTGTATCTGAATTACTACAAGAAGGATTTGAAGAGGAGCAAAATGGGACTACCGAAGAAACTAACGGAACAACAAATTAAGTTTGCTAATTTATTAATTGCAGAAGAAGGTCGAAAGACAGCTACTCAATGTGCAATAGAGGCAGGTTATGCAAAAGATTCAGCAAGGCAGGCTGCAAGTAAATTACAAAATCCAAAATTATATCCACTTGTAGTTCAATACATAGGAGAGTTAAGAGCTGAATGGCAGAAAAAATTTGAAGTTACTTTTGGATCTCATATTACAGAGTTAGCCAAACTTAGGGATGAAGCTAGAGATAAAAAAGCTTGGTCGGCTGCAGTTAATGCTGAAGTCGCGAGAGGGAAAGCGGCTGGTCTATATATAGAACAAAAGATAATCCGTACTGGTAAGCTAGAAGACCTAACGACAGAAGAATTAGAGTCAAGGATGAAACAAATAATTGACGATTACTCACCAATCCTAGATGGTGTAGCAGTTGAAGACTTAAAAGAGAAAGTAAAAGAAGAAACGAAACTATATACAGATAAAAATCTAAAAGAAACAGATTCATTAAATTAATACCTTCTCAATTTTTTTAACACAGCCAATTGGAAATACATTTCTGCCACTAAATACTTCATCATCAACATCATAAGTAGAAAATGTTTTTAATTCTCTTTTGTTTTTAGAATATACAAATCCATAAGTGATCAATGTTGAATAATCCATTTTATCAAACTGATCAGGTGCAGCGTGATCTTCTTCACCTGTGATATCAATCCATGTAATTTTACATAAATAATATTTCTTTTTCTTAATTTTACATATGATTGGCTTCTTCATAATCTCTATATGCTATTTTTTTATGATTTAGTAAAACTAAAACTTCACAAAACCCCTTCTAAATTGGGTTTTTAGAACATAAAAAACCATTGATATATCTATGTTTTTTAAAAGTGTATGTTCTAAAAGTGTTGATATACTTATGTTCTGGATGTTCTGAGTGTTTTTCTTCAATTTATGTAATAATATCAATAGTTTGTTCCAATGTTCCAATGTTCCAGTGTTTGAAAAAATAAAAAAAATTTTTTTATAAAACCCTAAAAATATCCTTATATATGGAACATGACCCCTGAAGCCGGATGCCTGAACCATGACGCCTTTATTTAGACACTTTCTTGCCATAATATTCATCCACTCTTCTTAGCCATTGCCACACGTACCGGTTGAACTCTTGTCCTTCAACCACAAATCGTTGAAAATAGTTATCCTTAGTACACATTAAAACAACGCCTTTGTTAATTTTAGTACCATATATAGTGTTATGGGCCATGGCATATGCTACAAGTTGTGTGAAATAATCTTCAACATATTCACGTCTTTTAGGTTTATTAGATTGTTTAAAGTCTACAATAGCCTCTTGACCTTCATAAACACCTACTAAATCAGTGGCTCCTGCATACAATTCAGGATAGTACAAAGCCACCTCAGACCCCCATATTTCGTCCATACAGCCCTCTAGGCCCTCATTATAGATAGTTTGGGCCATTACCCCTGCTTGCTTACCTAAATCGCTTAAATCGGCATGTCTTTGGCCCAGTAAATAGGACTCTATGATATGGTGCATGATGCTACCCCTGTTCGCAGCAGTATTTTTTATCTGTTCAGCAACGGCCTCACCTTTTTCTCTCTTCCATTTTTCTAAGCTAGCTCTCTTCTCAGCGCTTTGTGTAGCAGATAATATAGTTGTAACACTAGGTAATTTTTCGTCATTAATTACATAGTGACGTTGGCCTTCAATTGCTTCTCTTATAGTCTTTGGGTATTCAAATTTTTTATTCCACTTTATCATTTTGCTCCATTCTGGTTTTAATTAATTCATCAACTTCTTTGTCATACTTTCTAACATTTTGTAGAATAGTAATAAATTTATCAGCCATATCTTTATAACTAATCGCTGAACCTTTTGCTTGATTAGACCAACCAATGACAGCAGAAAAATTATCTACAGTGTTATTAGTTCGATCTCCATCAACGTGATCTGCATGACAGGTTCCACTCTTAACACTAATTATTTCATTTGTTAATTTACAACGTGTGTAAGGAGTCATGATTGGTTTACCATTATCATATTTTAAAGGTTCTCCTGTCCATTGATTAACCGCTTGAAAAACATCTTTTTCATTTTTCATTCCAGGCCATAACTTATTTAATAAATCAAATATTTTTGTTTTTGCTTTTAGTTCCATAATACCCTCTCTGTATTTACCCTTTCTATTTCTTCCATATAGATAACTTCTAAAACATTTTCTAAGTAATCTATTGTGATTTAATTTTTGTCCTAAGCTTGGTTTACCAGGATAGTAACAAAATCTATGTAGTTTTGGAAAAGTTTTTCTACATAATTTTTTTTGTATAATCGATTTAGTATCTGCACCTAAGTAATATGCAACTGTAGACTTAGAACATTTAACTATGTCAGCTATATGTGTATACGCTAACATAGGCATTGAAGCTTTTACATGAAAAATTTTTTCTTTCAGTGATCTTTTAATAGATTGATTATTTCTCATTATAACTTTCTACAACTTCAAACTTTCCATTACGCCAGACAATAGCTCTATTAGTATTTTTTATAACACCATATTGCCAGGCCATTGCTTCAATAGTTCTACCTCTCTTCATTTTTCTTTTTGGTCTAAGACCATTCCAAACAAAATTATCACCAAAACTTTCTAACTTTTTTGATGCATTTTTATTTAAACTTATTTGCTTATATCTTTCTGCATACATCTTTCTAAACGGATCAGCCATTATTTTTTCTCCAATAAACATTTATTATCACCCATCTCAACTGTCTTAAAACCAAAGAAAGTTAAAGCATGTGCAATGGTACTCATTTGATATTTTCTATGATCATCAAACACAAAACGTGTATGTGGTGCACATCTATTTGCAAACCAGATTGATTCAGTTATCACATCTTTAGTCATGTGTGGTCCATCAAAATGCACAAAAGCAAATTTAGAATCTTTGTGTTTTGATATGTTCATAAAATCTTCATCAGTCATATTACACAAAGTAAATCTACCTTGTTGTCGATATGACATCATATCTTTTAACAACGTATCTCGCATCTCATCAGTATAATCTGCAGTGTATGCAGGACTATCGTCATAGTGTTGATATTTTAAATTGGCGTAAGGATCGACACCCACATGAATATAGTTATTAAGAACACCATCCATAATAATTTTGCTTCCCAGTCCTTCTCGAACACCGATCTCACAAGTCTTATAACCCTGACAATCAAAGTCTTTAGACCACTTCTCCAATAAGTCATAATCTTTACTATCTCCTCTAATCATTTTTTCTCTCTCTTAACTTAGATTGTAAAAATTTTTTCTGTTTAATTAACATATCAATTTCATCATTTTGTTTTTTTATAATTCCGTTTAGCTGTTTAACTAAAACAGATTCTAATGTTAATCTTTCAGTTTCTATTGATTTGCTTCTTTGTTCATCAATCATGATTTCTCCTTGACTGTTACATAGAGTACATTGTTGTACTACTTCTGTTGGGTTTTCTATTGATTCCTTTACTTTTATAAAACCATTTCCCTGGCATCTCGGGCATATTTTTTTTTGCATACTGTTTTTTCATCCTTTCTATTGCTTCGTATACTCTTTTTCTAACGATATCTGGATTTAGATCCGACCACTCACAAATTAATTTAAAGTCATTATTATGAAACCAAAGTTCTTCTAATGTTACTTTTTTATTATTATATTTAATTTGTAATTCTCTTTTTTTCAAAAAGTCTTCTATACCTACAATCAAAACATTTCTCCAAAGACTTCTCAATGGATTGTTTGCTTCATGTAGTTGAACTACTTTACTTACTAGATATTTGGAGTTTCCCATTTAATTTTCTTACTTTCTCGTTGATTAATATATCTAAAGTTTTTGCTCTAGAAACAGTTACATCAGGTACAATAACTTTCCTGATCTTATCTAATTTATCACAGCTCTCATGTGAGAGTGCGACCGATTTATATTTTAATGTATTCATAAATATGATATCCTCTTTCGTAATTTTTAAAATTATACATAAGATTATTATATATTAGCAAAGTTGTCAATGAAATTTTTTCTTACAATATACATATGCTCAGTTGTCGCAAATCAATGTGGAGAAGTGGATCAAAATAAATACGCATATAAACAGGTTTATGATACCTATTCTAGTTGTATAAAGAACGGATTAGGTGAGTCGTTTGAAGTATTATTTAATGGTGAATTATTTAAAGAAGATGAAATTAATCAGTATAAATTTTACCCAAAGTATTCATGTGTTCCTTTTCAACAGGAGCCTGAACTTGAGTCCTAACTTTTTCTTTTAAAATTAATTCTATAACCCATTTCCTCTTTAGGTGCATGTTCAGCAGCTTTTCTAACAGTAGCATACCACTGATCCCTGATGCCTGGATCCTTAGTCTTGTTATACTGTCTAGCTAGCTCGTCGGCCTTGACGGTTATATTTCTTAAAATCGCGTTTTTCATTTTTGTTCTTTCTTTTTTTGTGAACGCCTGGACGTTTCTTTGGTTTAGGTCTTGGAGTAAAATGTTTAAAAGTTCTTTTAGCCATTCTTATAATGTTGTTTTATAAAATTTCTATCCGACTCTGATAAAGACATATATCTTATTCTTCCATTAACATGTTGTTTAGTATCATGTCCACAGTTTGTGCATCTATAATACTCTTGAACAATTGCAACTAAAATTGCTTCTTCTTCACACTCTTCACAATGTCCATGCACTGTATCTATTCTTTGAAATAATTTTATTGTTTTTTTATCTATTGTCATACAAGATCTTTTGCTTTCGTTAAAACTGGTTTATATTTTGTTTTACCTTCAGACTTGTAAGCCCACAAATAAGATGCTCTTGGTGTGCCCTCAATCCAACTTGCATGAATCCATCCACTGTTAGGTTCACCTGGAGTATAGAATTCTAGGATCAATTGATCTGGTTGAAGGTTACTTTTTATCCAATCAAATAATTCAGCGTTGTCTACGCCAACACATTCAAAATCCGCCGCCTCTGCTTTCGCATGCTGACTATTGATCGAGCTGCCGATAGCAAGACACAATTCCGGAGACCTGAAGCCTGATGTCACCTTCACTCTGCCGAAGTGGTCACGTACCGGCTGTAAAATATTTTCACAAAGTAATTTTAATTTTTCTATTTGTCCTGCACTAGGATTATTGTTGATACCTTTCCTGATAGCGGTATCAGATTTAGTAAGTTCTTGAAGAGTAAAGTTACGTGATAGATTCATTTTTGTTTTTCTTTCTGTTATATCGTTTTTTATTTTTAATTACAAGTTGCCTGAACCTTGGTGTACGAAGCATTTTTGCGTGATTATTCTTCCTTAATAATTTTTTTGATTGACTTTGATCCATCGATGTTGTCCTCAAGTTCAGCCGTAACGGAGTCACACTGATAACGAACTCCTTCACTATACTGTCTTTCCGCTTCACGTTTGCCTTTGAGGCATTGACGCATTCCTTCGTTTTGTATTCTATGTTCTTTTAACTCTCCGTTTATAAACATACAAAGAGCTACTATCCCTTCAACTATCATTGTGGATAACTCCCATTGCCATTTGTATATTTCATCTCTCTGTTTGCATCTTTTAGTTTTTCAATATCTTCTAAAGCTTTTTTAAGTTGACCTTCAATAAATTCAATTTTAATTTTATTACTCATGTTCATCTCTTGGTTCTTTTGTATATGCTCTACCTGTTTATAGAGATCTTCGATAAGCATGAACTGTTCAGAATCAGCGGGCAATGAACCTAATTGTCCACGTGGCCATTTTATTCTAAAATCTGTATTTTCTGTAAGATCTTTTTCCATCAACTCTAGTCTTGTTGAGTGTTGATTTAATCTCTCAATCATTTGAAAATAGCCCATGGTGCCGAGTGCTACGATAACGATCAAACTGGCAACCGTCTTCATAGGCATCTGCACAGCTGCCTCTTCCGAGATGTTAAGTGGTTTATTAGACACTAGGTCCTCCACAGAGAGCTAGAAAAACTAACATTATTATTAACAAACCTGTAGCATAATAATTCATTCTGGCTATCTCCATTATACAAACCAACTTTTAATTTTTTTCC
>Ga0255752_10007183_pt1 | contig 10244 bp, 25 predicted proteins | sample 011ome_25_FD_179952 | JGI IMG/M metagenome (GOLD analysis project Ga0255752, IMG submission 179952) | Coastal salt marsh microbial communities from the Groves Creek Marsh, Skidaway Island, Georgia - 011512CT metaG (version 2) | ecosystem: Environmental > Aquatic > Marine > Intertidal zone >...
TAAGTGCGTTGTTGTGGGTATTTTACCAGTGACGTATGACGTTGGCTATGATAAAAATGCAAGTGACAAGGTTCACGAATACTACAGCAGTACGAAAAAGAGCAACGAGGTCGGCATCTCTTTGAGTACCAACCTTTGCTCCTAGGCTTTTCGCCCATAAAGTCCAAAATCTTTCCACTAGATTGTTTCGGATTCTGTTATCTTGCCCATCTTTATCAGTTCTTTGCGAATGACATCAGCAAGAGTTTTCTCGCTTGGCATTGAGTCGTCTTTATAGATTTCTCGACATTGCATCTCGAATTCTTCATCCTTTAGAGCTTTAAACTCATCCCATGAGAAAAATGTTTTTCTTTGGGAACACCAAAATTGTCCTTTGTATATATTGTGTTTCATTTTAACCACCTCGGTTCAGGCTGAAGTCCAGCCTTTCTTTGTTTTTGTTTACAGCGAATAGTACCCGCTGCCCTCTTTTTTCGCAGTTTGTCTGACTTTTTCGTGTGATACTGTCGCTCTCGAAACTCTTGGAGTTTGCCAGTCGCATCAACTTTTCTCTTGAAACGACGTAAGGCTTGGTCAAAACGACCTTTATCTACACGAACAGAAGTCAATTTAAATGTGCCTCATCTTGTTTTGTAATATTTGCCATCAACCTACCCAAGTCATTTGCGATACCCAGTTGGTTATCGAGCGTAACTTGCATAAACTTTACAACCCAAGCCATGTCAAACATGAACTGGTTGTTCTGTGTGTCGATTCCTCTTTTTTCAAACTCTTCAATGAGAAGCATAGATAGTTCTTCATTTATCTCTTTGCTTCTTTTCATTGTTGTATAGTATTCTCCTGTGAACTCGACAACATTGTCTTTCATTGGTTTCATAATATTATCTCCGAGTAGAGTCAAAACTCCACCCCTTTTTGCGTAATCGCTGTACTCTCCCTCGTATAGCGTCTTCTGAACGATTAAGTACGAGTGCTATCTCCTTGACAGAACGGTGACCATAATACTCTTTTAGGTGATAGTCTTCTTCCTGTGTCCAACGAGGGTTTTTAATTTCATACTTCGTAGTTTTTATCATTAGTTATATTATATCAATTTCAGGAAAGCAAGTCAAGAACTTTTTTCAATTATGTGGAAAATATTTCTTGACTTTAGTAGTAGAATTTGCTACAATATATGTTCAGGAGAAAAAATATGAACGAATATGAACTTATAACTTATCTGCTTATTTTAATCGGAGTTTCTTATACTTCTTTTAAAGTAGGCGTGTCCGAAGGAATTGCAGATGCAATTTATTATTTTGAAGAGAAAGGTATAATACACTTTAGAGAAGAGGAGTAAAAAAATTGTTCTTGACTTTCGGTCAAGTTTTTAGTATAATATAGTTATGAAAAGCTCAGATTTTATCTGGGCTATTTCCAGTACTGCATCAGCAGGGGGCGGGATAGAAAATGTACTCACTTCTTCGCAATGAAGATGAGAATTAGTCAGTACATGGGATTTTCATTAACCGAGATGCCGAAAGGGTCTCACAGGGTAGCCGAAAGGTACCAAAAGGAGAAATAATATGGTAGTAAATACATTACCCACAATACACGACCTTCACAGGTCATGGATTGGAGCAGATCGTTTTTTCGAAAGGTTCGCTTCAATGCCTACATACGAAGACAATTCGTATCCACGTTTTAATGTAACAAAAGACGGAGTAAACTATCAAATAGAGATAGCACTTGCGGGTTACAAGAAAGAGAATATAACAATCGAAAGGGTTGATGGTAGACTTGAAATTCGTGGAGAAAAGAATCTGAAAGATGTGGCAGACGAGTCATATTTACATAGAGGAATAACAAGAAAAGCCTTCAAGAGAGCTTTTACTATATCAGAAGATGTAGTAGTAGACAAAGCTGAATTTATTGATGGCATACTTACTGTTGACCTTCATGTAGAGATACCAGAAGAAAAAAGACCAAAAATAATAGATATCGTTTAACGGAGGCGTATAGGACGCCTAGATTACACAGGAGAATAGAAAGTGTTGCATAGAATCGCAAGTGGTGGTTCTTTGGAAACGTTGAGACATCTCAGACGTAAGTTAGTAAATGTGTTGTATATCTTACCAGCAGTAATTGGTGTATACGGATTTTTTACTTTCATGCTCTGGGCAAGTTAAGATAAACTAGGTCTTTTAGAGTTATATTTATGATAACAATAACAGAATTAGCAAAGAATAAAATCACAGAGAGGCTAGGGAGTGATTACCTACGCCTCTCTCTTTCTGGTGGAGGTTGCAATGGCTTCCAGTATATGTGGGATATATCCGAGTTAGCAAACAATGACGACCACATAATCGACGATATGCTAGTCATCGACATGCACAGTATGGGGTTTCTTCAGGGGTCTATCATAGACTGGAAAGAGACAATAGTAGAGACAGGGTTTGAAATACATAACCCTAATGTGATAAGTGCCTGTGGGTGCGGAATATCAATGGGATTTTAAATGAAACCAAGTAATGAATGTATAGAGTTAGTAAAACACTTCGAAGGGTTCGAAAGTGAAGCGTACTTATGCCCAGCTAACGTATGGACAATAGGGTATGGTCGCACAAGAAATGTAAAAGAGGGCGATGTAATCACAGAATTACAAGCAGAAAGAGATTTATTAGAAGAATTAGTAGAGTTCGGAGAGCAAGTACTGAGAGTAGTTGACGTTGAACTCACACAAAAAGAGTTTGATGCATTGACATCATGGACTTACAATTTAGGAGTTGGAAACTTACAGAGTAGTACACTTCTGAAAAAATTAAATGCAGGTGATAAGAATTCTGTTCCATCAGAAATGTTAAGGTGGAACAAAGCGTCTGGCAAAGTTTTAGAAGGACTGACCAGACGTAGACAAGCAGAGGCTGACTTGTGGGTAAGTTAAAGGAAAGAGTACAAGCTTTTTGGCTTTGGCTCGTTTCTAAACTATTCCCAAGATATACTCTCAAGGTTAGTTACAATAACACTTGGGGCGATCAAGACGATCAAGAGTTTATAGTAAAGAAGTTTCACAAAAGACAAGAGAAGTATCTAAAGTTCGTAACACACGAAGGAGACTTAGTTGAAATACGAGGAGCTGACGGACTAAATTATAGGATAGAACAATTATGAACCAATTTTTAATAGGGCTTATAGTAGTACTTGGACTTGGCTGTTGGTGGTTGTACGGAGAGAACAAAACTCTTTCAGCAAACAATCTCGCACTTGAAGGTGCAGTAGCAACACAGAAAGAAGCTATAGAAAGTTTGCAACAAGACTTCTCCCTACAAACCGAGGCTTTGAAAGCACAGACTTTATTAAGTCAACAAGCTCAAAGAGAATTAAACAGATACTCACAGTTCATAGCAAACTATGAGTTGTCTGCAAAGATACTGGAAGACCCAGTAAAAATGGAAAGGAAAATAAACAATGGAACAAAGCACATATTCGAGGAAATCGAAAAACTTAGCGGCACTGTTGACGATCTCGATGATGGTCTCCAGTTGCAGCATGCTGGGAACTAAACAGATAGAAGTTCAAGCCAAACCGATGGAACGTACAATCGTACAACCCGTCATGCCTCGTGAGATTGACCTCAAACAACCGAAGTGGTTTGCCGTAACAGACAAAAATTTAGATACATTTATCGCAGATATTAAGGAACAAGAAGGTGAAGTAATCTTTCTCGCAATGTCAATACCTGACTATGAAGTGATGGCGTACAATATGCAGGAACTCAAAAGGTACATTACAGAAATGAAAGATGTAGTAGTATATTATCGAAAAGTTACTATGCCACCAAAAAAGGAGAATAAATGAGCAAATTAAAGAGATTTCACAAAATGATGAAGTCTTCGAGATTCGAGAAAGTCGTAAAGAGTTTCTTACCAAAACCAAAGAAAAAAGAAGAGAAAAAGAAATGAAACAAGCATTTGAAATTAAATTAACAGTTGAAGTAGATGTGGAAAAGCATGGGCATCCTCGCGAGTGGGCAAAAAACTACGTACAAGGGGATAAGATTTCCACAGTTTACGGAGTAGATATAACACCAATAGATAAAGAAGACCCCATGCATAAATGGGTTAAGGATTTTAAATGACAAAAAAGACTCAAGTAATCAGAAATAATCTGATGATGGGGATTGCAGAACTCGAGCGTCAACTCGAAGTCTGTAAGAACGTAAACGAAATCGCTAGACTAGAGCTAGAGGTTAAGGAGTTGCAAATGCAGCTCGATGGAGAAATAGATGGATTGGATTAAAGACAGAGTGTCTGAGAGGACTTCTTGGGATGGTGCAGTAATAGTCGTAGCATGCGGCTTAGTACTTTTCACAGGAGGTTTAGCAAAGTGGTTAGCCGCAGCAGGACTTGTATATGGACTGTGGACTTGCTACAAAGCTGAGAACTAGGAGGCTGAACAATGTCAATGCCACCAGGACAATTCTCAGGAGACATGGATAGAAACGAGGTCGAAATTGACCTTAATAAGTTCATGGCACTCCTCCAAGAAAAGTCAGAACTTAAGGACAGAATAAGGGAATTAGAAGATTCAAAGAACAATAACCCATGGCAGAAAGGTATCTTTCTTGCACAGATGGTAGATAGCTGGAGGATATTTCCTCGAGCATTTCTAAGTATTTATATGTTTCTTTTATATTTCGCAACGTTCTGGTTCATGGATTTACCTGACCCTAGCTTGGAACAATCAGGACTAATATCCGTATTAGTCGGAGCAGGGGCAGCATGGTTTGGACTATACGCTGGAACCCACAAAGCTCCAACAGCAGGACAAAAAGATTAAACCCTTCAGCTACGCTACGCGCAGAGTATGAAGGAGGTGATCTTTTCTACAGAATGCACTCTGTTCTGCTGAAGCACACACTAACAACACCCATGCATTTGGGTGTTGTTCCTACCTTAGCACAAAATATTTCTTGACTTATAAACTTAATTTTAGTATAATACTACTATGAATATATTTATCTTAGACAACGACATTGACAAATGTGCAGAGTACCATGTAGACAAACATATTGTAAAGATGCCTTTGGAGGCAGCTCAAATGCTATGTACTACACATTGGATTGACCACTATCTAGGATATAAACCAAGAAAACTGGAGAAAAATGAATTACAATTATTACGAGAGGTCAAAGCTAAAGACCCCCGCTATGTGCCTTATCTCCCTACTATGCATAACCACCCCTGCACTATCTGGGCAAGGGAATCACTCGACAACTACGAGTGGTTATACTGCTATGCACTCGCTCTCAACGACGAGTATGGGTATAGATATGGAAAGACCCACAAGTCTGTGCAAGAGGTGGTACTTCGGTTACCCGACCTTAAACACCTACCACGACTTGGACTTACACCCTTTGCTATGGCAATGCCAGACGATCTTAAGTCCGATGACGCGATACAGTCATATCGCGACTTCTACCACTTTGACAAGGCAACATTTGCCAGCTGGAAAGGACGAGACAAGCCTGAATGGTGGGATGAGGAGTTAGCAGATTATGAGAATCGTATTACAAGATAAACCAAGAATAACAGTATGTTTTCCACCTACTTTCACTCAAGAAGATAGAGACAAGTGGTTAGAAAACTATAAAGAAGGAAGGAGAAAATTACATTAATGGAAAAAGCAACATTTGACGATTATGGTAATTTTGTACTGAGTACTACTTCTACAGAAAGTTTAGATACAAGAGTATTATCAGACAGGTTACTAGAATTAAGAGAACAATGCACGCAAGCACATAAACCAGTAGAGTTTTCGCAGTTACTTACTGCATCTATTGGTATGCAAGCTGAATCAGGAGAGTTCTCGGAGATAATCAAAAAGATTATCTTTCAGGGGAAAGAATACACACCCGATGAAAGGTTTCATCTCAAACGTGAGTTAGGAGATGTCCTTTGGTATTGGGTACAAGGTTGTACAGCACTAGGCTATACACCACAAGAAGTGATGGAAGAAAACATCAAAAAACTCGAAGCCAGATATCCAAATGGTTTCGAAGTATCAAAATCAGAACATAGAAAAGAAGGAGATATATAATGGCAAATCATGTATATTTCGGAGTCGGTATAAACGGAAATGAAAAATGTTTGAAAGCATTTAAAGATGTTATGGTAACAGAAAAGTCTCATTTCTATACTGACACTGACGGAAAGAAACATTATCATGATACAGTTATCGATATAGATAAACTTGGGTTTATGCCTGTCGGAACTTATGATGAAGATGATTATTTAGAAAACTCATGGGAGTACTACGTAAACAACGTTGGTGCAAAGTGGTGTCACATAGAAGACCTCGGAGAAGAATACTTTTCAGGGTACTCTGCATGGTCACCCCCAGTAGAGTTAATTGAATATCTAAGCACATATTTATTTCAGTTTGATTCTAACCACACAATTAAAATGTCTTATGAAGACGAGTTCAGAAACTTTATCGGAGTAGCCCATGTCGAAGGTGGTATCTCCTCAGTAGAAGAAATCGAGTGGGATGAAATATCAGAGTGGTTAACAACTGAGTTAGGTATTGAAGAGCTTGGAGAAGACTTTGATTGGTATGAACCAAGAGAAGAGCTTGGTGATACACCAGCGGATGAGTGGCTAGATTATAAAGTGTGTGATTGGCAGGAGGAAAATTAATGTCAGAGAATAAAATTAATTACAAGTTTAATGAAGACCATATATTGAAAGTAGTAAAAGGATATATAGACCTGACCTATGAACAACATTATGGTAAAGGAAACATTCAAACTACAGAAGTTATTTTTGACTCACAGCACGGTGAAGGATTTTGTATAGGAAACATAATGAAGTATGCCCAAAGATATGGTAAAAAACAAGGCAAAAACGAAGCAGACCTATACAAGATTATTCATTACGCAGTAATTTTACTAGGTATGCTCGACAAACAAGAAGAAGAAAAGTTTGCTGAGTATGAACAACAACTACAACTACACATGGATTAATATGCCAGCAATAAAATTAACAGAGCCAATGCCTAAAAGATTAAACTCTAAAGGCAAACCTTTTATAAAAGGAGACCCCTATGAACCAACAGGTAACAAAGAGCATGACGAGTTAAGGCAAGGAAGAGTTTTTGATGAATATAACCAATATCATCAGTTTTGTTACCAAAAACGTTCAGATAGAACGGGCAAGGAATATTTTTCAGGAAAAAAAGCACCTTGGTGCAGAGAAAGATGGTTTACTCGAGACGTTTTTATTAGAAGCCAGATAGCGACAGCATATGATAGGAAAGTAAATGACGCCAAGAAAAGAAAAATAGAATTGTCAATAACTAAAGAAGATTTTATAAACTACGTAGAGCAAGGTAAAAATTATGGGTGTAGGATATGTGGAGAAAAATTAAGAACTCCTGATATTCTTGCAAGACATTTTTATACTAATGACGAAGAAATACTACAAGACAATAAAGGGTTTAGTTTGGATAGAGTTAATAACGATGAAGGCTACCACACAACCAACATTCAGGTAGCTTGCAAAGAGTGCAACACTAAAAAAGGAAGTGGTACTCTTGACTTTTTCACAGACAAAGCTTTAGAAGAAGAATTAATAAGCAGAAGATTAAAGGAGAAGAATGGCGAAACGCGGAATTAGAACAAGAAGTCACGAAGACTTGAGTACTGCAAATATAAAAAGAGTATTGGCAGCACTCGAAGAAGGAGCTACAAAGAAAGTAGCTTGTGAAATGTTAAGAATTAGTTATAATACGACAAGACTTAACAACATTTTAGAAGAGTACCATGCCGAACAAGAAAGGATAGCAACTAGAAAAGCTATGAACAAGGGGAAACCAGCTGCGAAGCATGAAGTACAACAAGCAATTACAGATTATATCGAAGGTGATAACATCACAGATATTGCAAAAAGATTATACAGGTCATCAGCTTTTGTCAAAGGAATCATTGACAGAGTAGGAGTACCTAGACGACCTGTAGGAGAAGAAAAAGCATCAGAAGTTTTACTTCCTGATGTATGTATAAAGGAGGAGTTTCAAGAAGGTGAAATAGCTTGGAACTCTCAATGTCATATGCCCTGCATTGTAGGACAAGAGTGGACACTCGAGTGGCAAGAAAGTCGCTCAGGTGTCAAGCCTTTAGACTATGAAGAAAAGTATGGAGCAAAACTATACTCAGTCTACAACTATGGATTATATCATTATGACGAATCAATCAAGACGTTAGGTTGGTGGTCGGGCAGGAAGAAGCTCGGATACAACGGAGTTGCACTAGCGTACCGTCTAGGAAGTCTCGAGCATTTAAAAGAGTATGGAGTAACGTTCGAGTAATGAAAAGGAGAACATATGGAATCATTATATTTCTATTTGTTATTTGCTTTTTCAGGTGCACTCTCAACAATGGTGACAGTTTGGTACCCAGCGTTTTTAACAGCTAAACAACTAGACCCAGAAAATATTGTTTGCCAAAACAAAGGACTTTATTTGTTCCTTTGTTTTGCATTCTCTTTTATATTTGCACCTGCATTACTTATAATAATATTAAACACGGAAGAGTTCACAAAAGCATTTGTTAACTCAATACTAGGAAATGACAATGAAAGATAGATTAAAAGCCGCACTTGAGAAAAAGTACGAAGGTGAAATAGCAGCCGCAAATGCTAACATAGAAATTTATTTAAAGTACCCCGTAGGTATAGGGGAACATCCAGATGTTATAGCTGCAATCGACGAGCAGATTGGAATTGCCGCTACAGCAGAAGAGAAGTTAAAGTATATCAATGGAGTCAAATAGGAACCTAACCAGAAGAAAAATATTTCTTGACATTTGGTTAATAATTTAGTATAATAGAAAATATGAATGAAGATACCGACAACAAGTACGGAACTCCACAAAATGAGTACGAACGGGAAATCCGTGAACTCAATAGGAAGGTGTACAGTCTGTATCAGAAAGTAGAAAAACTATTAAAGGAGAATCATGAACTGTCCAAATTGCAACAGTCTCAACATAAATCAGAGAGCTGACATAGTACAGTATGATGTAGAGCAACGTTCAGTCGCTGTCATCGTACCTGTTATGACGTGCAAAGATTGTGGAGAAAAGTGGACAGATGAGAGAGCAGAAGATGCTTTATGGAGAGCATCACACTAAATATTTCTTGACTTTTATAGTAATGTCTTCTATAATATAAATATGGGAGACAGATTTTATCAACAACAACTCGAGGCAACAGGTTCTTACCCTGGCTATCGAGGTACAAAAAGGAGACGAAGAATGGCTTGGACAGACGAATCAAAAGAACAAGCAGTTAATATGTATACAGAAGCATCGCCTACTCCAGAAACAAGTATGGAGATAGTGAAGGACATTGCTGAAGAATTAGGCGAGAGCCCAAATGGAGTCAGAATGATACTTACAAGGGCTGGCGTATATGTTAAAAAGAATCCTTCAGCAGGTGGTTCATCAGGCGGCAGTACTGGTGGTGGTAGAGTGAGTAAAGATGCAATGCATCAGGAGCTTGCAGGAGCCATATCAGACGCAGGACAAGAACCCGACATGGATATAATATCAAAGCTTTCTGGTAAAGCTGCACAGTATCTAGCTGGAGTTATTAACGCAGTAAACGATTAACCCACCTGAGGAATGCTAGGGGTAGTGAGCTACTCCTAGCATTTTTACATTCAAAAGTTTTAGCATATTTCTTGAATTAAAATACTCGGTAGCGTGGTTTCTTATAACCAAAACAAGGAATCACTCGTGAAAAGAGACGAATTTATTAAAAAAGTGACAGACTGTGGTGATGCAATAATCACATACAGAAGCACTAATTCTCGGAAATTAAAGTACAATGTCTGTACTTTAGATTTTTCAACCCCATACATACAGAAAAAGCGTAACAGAGCACGCCCAACAAAAGATACAGTTCTTTTATGGTGTTGGGATACGGACTCGTATCGCCTACTCAGACCTGCCAACGTGACTAATATCACCCCTCTATCAAGTATATTGAGGAACACACGATGGTAGATATATTTCAGGAACCAGAATTTTATTCTCGTATTATTCACGAGAGCGAAGACGGCTACGAGCAAATACGCCTAGTCGTAAACACATTCTATGGAAAGGAATACTTACACTTCAGAAAATATTATTTAGATTTTGAAGGTGAGTGGCAAGCAACGAAACAAGGAGTTTCAATGCCACTCGACTTATCTAATTCAAGAGA
>Ga0255752_10007190_pt1 | contig 10231 bp, 8 predicted proteins | sample 011ome_25_FD_179952 | JGI IMG/M metagenome (GOLD analysis project Ga0255752, IMG submission 179952) | Coastal salt marsh microbial communities from the Groves Creek Marsh, Skidaway Island, Georgia - 011512CT metaG (version 2) | ecosystem: Environmental > Aquatic > Marine > Intertidal zone > Salt...
GATAAAAGAAGTTGACTTTTTTTCTTCATCTTCGGTCGCAGCAAAAAAAGGAGGCGAAGGAGAAGGAGGCGAAGGTGCATTTCTCACCGCTATATACAAATCGTTCACCCACTCTGGACTCTTCTTCTTCTTCTCACTCGTCGTCGTCGTCATTTCTTCTTCGTTTGTTGTTGCTATGGTGCGTGCGTGTGTGTGCGTGTGTGTGTGTGTTCGAACAAAAAACAAACCCCTACTATATATTAAATACTGAAGAGTATTTTAGACCGAGTGAAAAAATATGAACACCAACCAAAAAAGAGGGTGGGTGCCTAAATTCAAAAAATCTTCTTTTTCGTTCTTTCCCACAAAAATCATCTGTTGAACAAGTACACCACAAATCACAACAAACCATTCTCTCGAAGAGTTTTAAAAATGCCCGAGCGAGAAGAAGAAGAAGAAGAAGAAGAAGACAACGACGATGATGACATCAGAGGAAGAGGACAAAAACGAGAACAACAACGAGGAGGAGGAAAGAAGAATAAGAACAAGAACGACCCAAACTTATTCCGAATCTTAATCGCCACGGACAACCACTTGGGCGCGCACGAACGAGACCCGATTCGGAAAAACGATTCGTTCATCGCGTTTCGAGAAATCTTGGAGACCGCGAAGAAGGAAAAAGTGGACGCGCTGTTTCTGGGAGGCGATTTGTTCGACCAGAACAAACCGAGCCGAGAAACCTTGGTACAAACGATGGATGTTTTGAGAGAGTACGTGTTCGGGGACGATGCGATCGAGTTTGAAGTTGTGTCCGATCAGAGCATAAATTTTCCGAATCGAGGCATCGTGAACTTTGAGGATGAAAACGTGAACGTCGCGCTGCCGATATTCGCGATTCACGGGAATCACGACGACCCGTCCGGGCAGGAGAATTTATCAGCGCTGGATATTTTGTCCAGTTGCTCGTTGATTAATTATTTCGGTAAGCACGCTCTGAGTGGGTCGAACACGGGTGCGATTGAATTGAAACCGGTGTTGTTGAGAAAAGGCGAGACGAAGTTGGCCTTGTACGGGTTAGGATGGATACGAGATCAGAGATTACACCAGATGATGGCGAGTAAAGGGAACGTGAAGTGGATTCGACCGGGGAGTTCGGACGAGAAGACGCCGTTGGCGAACTGGTTTAATCTCATGTTGATTCATCAAAACAGAGTGTCGCACGCGCCGAAGAATTCAATTTCCGAGAGGCACTTGCCGAATTGGATGGATTTAGTCGTTTGGGGACACGAACACGAGTGTTTGATTGAGCCGCAGTTGTTCGACGGCGTGAGCGTTTCGCAACCGGGGAGCTCGGTGACGACGTCGTTGGTGGAAGCCGAGAGTGGGACGAAGAAGATTTGTATTTTAGAGTTGAAACCGGGGAAGGAGAAGAAAGATCCGCCGCATTGGCGGTTGTTGCCAGTTCCGTTACAAACGACGAGACCTTACGCATTTAAGAACGTCTCGTTAGCAGAACAGGAAGATTTGTTGAACGAGGAGGAAGATGGGGGAGGTCAGGATCAGGAAGCCATCGAGAACTTCTTGATGATTACGGTGAATGGCATGATTAAAGAGGCGATGCAAAACGCGGCGAGCGGCGTGAAAAAGTTGGCGCAGTTGAACCAACTGCCGTTGATTCGATTGCGAGTGGATTTGACCGGTGGTTTCCAGAGCGTCAACGTCCAAAAGTTTGGGCAAAAGTTTGTGGGTAAAGTCGCGAATCCTTCGGATATGTTGTTGTTTCACAAATCGAAGAAAAAAAAGGGAGGGAACAAAGACGAGGAAGACGAGTTCAACGAAGGGATGATGAAAGAAAATATAAACGTAGAAGATGAGGACGAGGATTTAGACGACGCGAGAGCAGGGCCGAGACAGGACCAAAAACGGATCGAACGGTTGATCAAAGAACGAATGGATAAAGGATTACAAATTTTAGACATTCCAAACTTAATGAACTCTTTGGACGATATGGTGAACAGAGACGACAACAAAGCGGTGAAAACTTTGTGCGAGTCGACGATGAAACACTTTCAAAGAGAGTTGGCGTCGACCGCGCAACCGTCGGAGTTAATTGAAGCGAGCGAAGTGCAGAGGAGAGTGCAAGAGTTGACGAAGAAGCACACGAAACAGCAACAACAACAACAACAACAACAAGATGGAGGTGCTCGTGCCAAAGCGAAGAAAGGTCAGCAAGCGGCGACGCAACAAACGCAGCGCGCGCAACAAGTGCGAGAGTTTCAAGACGCGGCACCAGCGAAGAAATCCGAAGCGACGAGACAGTTAGACGAAGAAGAAGCGCTAGAGCGTGTATTATTAGCACAGCAAAAAGAAGCTGCCCAGGACGGTCGCGCGCAAAGACCAGTTCCGGCGTCTCGCAGAGGAGGCGCAAAACAACCTCCGCCGCCGGTTCCGGAGACGAAGAAAAAAGGAGACGACGACGATTACGTCGTTTCGGATTCAGAGGAGGAAGACGACGACGTCATCCCAGCATCTGCGCAGCCAGTAGCTGCTGCAAGGCGTGGGCTAGCTGTTGGAGCGAAAAGTGCAGCCGCCGCAGCGGCGGCGGCAAAAAGGAAACAGCGACAACAATCGGATTCGGAATCTTCTCAAGACGAGGAAGTGCCTGATTCGGAAGAAGAAGAAGAAGACGAGGATTTCGCAGATGCGAAACCCGCACCGAAGAAGAGAGGTGGAGCTGCAGCAGCCGCAGCCGCCGCAACGAGAGCGACAAGACGTGGTCGTGGCGCGACGCCGTCGACGCAAACGAAGAGCAGAAAAGTTCCAGAAAGTATCGTCATCGACGACTCCTCGGATTCCGACGAAAAGGCCACACCTTCTGTCGCGGCTGGAGCTGGAAGAACATCTGCTGCCGCTTCGAGAGGCAGAGGCCGCGCGCGCGGTGCCAAAGTTTTGAACAATCCAACAACAAAATCGGCAGTTGGGAATAAGCGCGGCAGAGGTGCCGCCTCGTCGAAGCGAGGTGCTGGTAACAACGCGGACGACTCTGACTCGGAAGAACGCGCGAGACCGACGAGAAGAACGCGCGGCGCGCCCAGTACTCTTCCCACAACAGGAGGCACCCAGAGAAGCACGCAACGATCCGGGGCGCCCGGTGGCACGCAAAGGACTACCGGAACTGCCTGGGGTCGCTCCAAGAAATAACATTATTAGTGTACCAGAATATCAATAATAGAAGAACAACAACAACACGCGCATACACGTAGCGTGTTTTCGCGACGAGAGAGATACAACAAATACAAACAATGATACTACTCTACTACTACTAAATCATCCTCCTTTATTTTGACTATCGATGAGAACGGTCACCGGGCCGTCGTTCTCTATGTGCACGTCCATCATCGCCCCAAATTGACCTTCTTTTATTCCATTCTCTTTGTATTCCTCTCTCGCTTTTTTAAGGAACTCGTCGTACATTTCCTTCGCCTCTTTCGGTGTCATCGCTCGACTGAAGGACGGTTTTTTCCCTTTCGTGCACTCGGCGAGTAACGTGAACTGACTCACGAACAAGACATCTAAATTTAAATCGAGCAAAGACTTTGTCCACTGTTTGTTCTTTCTCTCTGCGTCGTCGTTATTATTGTCCGGCCAAAGGCGCACACTCATCGTTTTTCGTAAAACGTAATCGCAATCCGCGAGCGTATCTTCCGAACTGATGCCGAGGAAAACGACCGCCCCTTTTCCAATTGTCTTTATCGATTGCGGTTCAGGTTGCGAAGGATGGGAGGGAGGTAACGCGTGATTGTGCAACTCGGAGTGTCGAACAGAGACCGATCCCGAGTGCACGCGCTGAATCAACGCTCTCATTATTATTATTTGCTTTTGTTGTTCGCGCTTTGAAGTGTGTGAGGTGTGAGGTATTCGTCCAATTTTTAACGGTTTTCTACTCTGCGCTTTCTGACGATAAGGCGCGAAAGGCGTCGTCGTCCACGAACGCTTGGACGTCCCAAGCGTCCAAGAGACTGTCGAACAACAACACTCCATTATTGTCTTCTTTTTCTTCTCCTTCTTCTGTGTGGCTCCTTGTGCTATTGCTAGTATTCGTATTCGAGGAGGAGAAAGACCCCCGCAAACTGTCCAACGCCTTCTCGGCGACGACTTGCTTTACGCGGAGTTCTTTGCGCGTGCCTTCTAAAGCGCTCGCGCAAAGGAAGAGCCACTGTTCGAAAGACCGTTTGTTGTTGTTGTTGTTCATCTCAACGGTAGTGTTGGAGAGAGAAAAGCGAGTGGAAAGTGCCGCGTTGGGGACGTTGTGCATCCAGTGCACTTTTGGCGACGGCGCTTCGTCGTCGGTCTGTTCTTTTTTCGTCGTTTCTAGAAACGATAAACGCTTCGCGAGGACGACGGCTTCTTCCGCCTCGTCTTCTTTCTGCTCTGCTTCCTTTCCTCGCCGTCTGTCCCTTCCCCTGCTGCTTCTGCTTCTGCTCCTCCGTCTCCCCCGAGGTTCTCTGTCCCTTCCTTGTCGGCCGTGCCCTTCTTCTTTTTCTTCGTCTCTTCGCGCTAGGTGTTCCGGCGGATTCTTTTCTTCTTCTTCTTTAACTTCTTGAACTTCTTTTCCGCCGTTTTCAAACGCACTCGTAAAACTCTCGAACGTTTCCTCCATTCGTTTCGAAATACTTTCCAATTCTTCCACGATTCTTCGCAACTTTTCGCACGCTTCGTCCACGCGTTCCGCGTCCGCGGCGGAGGAAAAATTCGCGTACTTGCCTCGTTTCATCAAACAGTTCAACATATCGTCGCTCGGGAGTATCGATTTAATCTTCTCCTGGACTTTTACGTGGTACGGTGAAGAAGAAAAGTCCTCGTTTTCGTTCTTCTTCTTGTCCTTCTTTTCCTTCTTCTTCTTTAACATGGACGATAACTCCTCTTTCGCCTCTTTCAAAATCGTCAACGCTTCCGTTCCGCTCTCGTGGGCGACGAACCATTCTCTCGCTAAAGACGCCATGGTGTATATTGCGTCCACATCAATCTCAAATTCTTCCGCGCTGTTTGTGATGTTATTGTTATCGTTATTATTATCCACCGTAAAAGTCATTCTTTCTTTTTCTCTCAATCAATATACAATCAATTCAGCTCTTCGTCCTCCCCGATGGTCCTTTAAACACCTCCCCGCCCGGAACGCTTCGCAACGCGCTTTCGATCCGCCTCCCAACGTGTTCCTTTTCCCAAAGGCCTATATAATTCGTCGATGCGAATAAAACCGACACTAAACTTAAACTAAATCCCGTCGCCACTGCTAACGCTTTTAACCCTTGAATCGATGCTTTCGCGTGTACTCCTATTGGTAAATCTCGTTCTAACTTGTGTTTTCTGTTTTTCCAGTGCACGACAGACGCGGTAAACACGGAGGAGAAAACAGTCACGAGTGCGGCAGAGATGGCGAGGTTTGGATACGACACCTGGTAATACTTTTTTTTGTCGTCGTCCTTATCTGCTTCTATGAAGGATTGGATGAACCGGAAGCCTTCTCTTTTCGTCTTTGTCGTTTGTTCTTCTTCTTCTTCTTCTTCTTGTCGTCGTTGTTGTTCGTTCTTGGAAATCGAATCGGAAAGCGACGACACTTCTCCTTCTTTTTTCTTCGCGTTGGTCTTCTTTGAAACGACAACGACCGAGGGAGACGAGGACGAGAACCACCACCAAAAGAGCATATATCGCCGCAAGGAGACTTGGGAGAGTAAAAAGAGCTCGACGTCCGAATTGAATGTTAAGAGAGAGAGAAGTGACGAGTGCACAAAAATGAGGGAAAGAAAGAGCTCTAGAAATAAAAACATTAATACAACGAGCACAGAGTCAACATCTCTCTCTTCCTCTCTTCCTCTCTCTCTCTGTGTCAAACAAATTACCAGCTATAGAACGCGTCGTCCTTATCTCGTACGATTTCTTCTTTTTTCCGACCTTTAATCAATCCGTACGTCATGAGCCCTCGATCGAAGGCTCGATGCATGCGCTCGAGCGTCACAATCTCGCGGATGGTTTTGTACCAAATCCTGGGACCGGCGAAAACGACCGGCCACGGGTCCCAGACGCCGACCCAAATGGAGTGTCGCCACGAGGCGATGGTGTTTTTGACCCAGTTTTCGCCTTGAACTTTTTCCATGACGTGAGTGTTTCGCATTAATCGTTCGTATTCTTCGTAGGAGACAAAGTACGGGTGCGCCCACTCTTCGTATAAAAATTGTAAGTTTTTCTTTTCGTCTTCGGTGAATGGGTTTTTTGTTTCGTCGGCGTCGCGTTGGCACCAAGTGGCGACGACGAGAACTCCTCCCGGTTTCAACACTCGAATCATCTCTTCCACGTATTTCTTCTTATCTGGCATGTGTTCGCCGCTTTCGCACGCCCAGACGGCATCGAACGTGTCGTCCGGGAACGTCATCTCTAACGCGTTCATGACTTTGAATTCAGCGTTTGGAACGTTTTGTTCCTTGGCTAATTCAGTCGCGCGGTCTCTTTGGTTTGGCGATAAGGTGATCCCAGTGACTGTAGTTCCGTTCCCGTACCGTTTCGCCAAGTGTCTGCTCGCGCCTCCAATCCCGCATCCCACGTCTAAAATATTCGCAGGTTGCTTCCCGAACAAATCTTGAATGGACCAATCGCACATTTTATCCACGAACGCAAACTTAGCTTCTTTGAAATCCGTCACGTCGTTTCCTAACAACGTTCCAGCCCCGTTCGCTAAATCTTCGTCTTCGTACCACCCGAGATGGATGTGTTCCCCCCAATAGTACTCTAAAATGCCTTCCTCGGTCCACGCGTCGTATTCCGAGCCTACCGTATTCGCTCCGTCCACGTACGCTCGCGACGGCGTATCCAAAATCTTCTTAATCGTCACCGCCGCCAACGCGACGTACGGAAGGTAAAATGCCTGCGCACTCAACGCGTTCGCGTTGATGAGCGCGTTTTTTATCACTGAACTAGAATTTGCGGGAGTTGAAACAACGTTTTTCTTAGCGGCTTGAGCGGCAGCCAACTGCGAGACGGATTCGTTCGGTTTGCACAAAAGTTCTTCTTTGGATAATACATTTGTTGTTGGTCTTCTATTATTATTTGTCTGAATCGTTTGAATTATCGTCGTCTGTTCATCGTTTTGCGCTAAAATCGCTTTGTTTCTTCTTCTGTGTCTCGTTCTTCTTTGTCCAGTCGTCTGAATCGTCGTCGTAAACGAAGAAGACGATTTCATCATCGCGTGACGTCTTTGATTTTGATGATGATTTCGATGATTACTCCTCGGCGACTTTGATGAGAAAGAAGAAGAGGAAGAATGTAACGGAAACAACAGAGAAGAAGCCGATGTTGTCATCATCGAAACACTACTCCTTTTATTATTAGTATTATTATTATGTGTGTGTGTGTATATGTATCGCGTTTTAAAGCGTGCTCGGATGTGTGGTAAATTAAAAGCTTTTTTTGGTGATAAAAATCAGTCCAAAACGACTGTTTTGATGAAAGATTTTAAAGTACTAAAGTATTTTTTATTTACACACGCGAAAGCGGGAAAGCGCTTGCTTACTTCGACGAGAGCATCTCTCTGGCACAAACACACACACTCTCTCTCGTTCTTTCTCTCTCGTTATTGTTAGTACTGTAGTTATTATTTCTTACCGAACAAGTTGCCTAAAAATTTCGCGGCGTTTTCGTTGAAAATCGGTTCGTCGAACTTGTTCATCAACGGGGTAAACTCAGGACTCGCTCGGACGTTTTTCAAGCTCGGGTCGGTGCGAATCTTTCTGTAATCCGTCCACCCACTCGCCATGCACCTTCTCAAGGCTAACAACGACTCGTCCAGTTTACCGATGTTGGAAAAGCAGCAGGCGATGTTGTATTGGCACACTCGGTAAATTTCCGTGGTCGTTTCAAAGTTATCGCTCATGTAGTTCTTCGGCTCTAACGCGGCGACTTCTTCGAACTGAATCAACGCGTCGTCGAAATTCTTTTGGTTGTACAAAGCAATCGCTTCGTCGAACATGTCTAATCGTTCGTTCTCCAACTCTCTCTTCTTGGAGTAGTTATTCATCTGTTGTTCCTTCGTCCCGGCGCCGTAGTTCCCTCCCGCTCTTTCGGATTTGAACTGTGAGTTCTTCTCCACCTCCATGGCGCTGAAATCGCCAAACATCTTCTTCATCTTCAAATAAATGTCTCCGTTTCTGTTTTTCATCGCGTACATGACTTGACCGAAAGATTCCGCCGGCCATACCTCGTCGCCGAACGACGCCGACACGCCTTCTATTTTGTCTCCGATTTCAAACACCTCGTACTTTGGATCGTTCGGCGGGACGAACGCGACGTACGCGCCGCCGTCGTTCCCGCGAGCGAACTTCACGTCGATTGGTTTCGGCAGCGTCACCTCGTAAAACTCTTCCGTCGCGACCGCGGATTCCGCCACCTCGGACGCGTTCATAAAGATGACGTGTTGTTTTCTTTTCGAGATTGGGGAGATTAATGCCCCCGATGATGCCAAAGATCTCATCTTTTGTTGTTTTTGTTGTTGTTGTGCGAACTTTGACGAAGTCGTTTTCGTCGTCGCCATCATCGCGTTGGTAGTAGTAGCCATTATGTATTACGTGCCGTGTGCGATAAAAGTAAAGATCTCAATAAAAGCGCGCGAGACGAGACAAAACAAGTGACGAGACGAAAGGAGATGAATTTTTTTGCCAAAGTGGATATTTTCTCTTTTTGTGAGATGGATTCTGAACCACGAAAAAAACTTTTCAGCATCATCGTCACAACAACAACATCAGGAGGAGCAACAAAGAAGAGCGATGAGATGGAAAAAAGACGACGCTTTTTCCAATTTTAAGAGAGTGTTGTTCTTTTCTCGAAAACGGCTTTGTTGTATACACGCAAGAACGGTAGTATTATATATATATATATATTACTTCGATGATGATAAAAACCGATCTTTCTCGATCCTATTCGTGGCGAGATCCAACTGTCTATCGATGTGCTTCAACGCGCTGAGTTGATTGTTCAGCGCGGAGACTAAACTTCGCGTGGCATCGCCGTCGCCTTTCCGTAAACCTCTCTGCTCTTGCATGGCTTGGTAACGAGAAATTGTTTTGCTCGCGTCTCGCAAGGAGTTGCCGATTTGTAAAATCTGCCCGGAGACTTGCTCGGCTAATCCGTATAAACGAGCCGTGGAGCTGACGTCTCGATCGACGTCTAATGTTTCGCCTAATTGTTGGTACAAACGATCGACGCCGTTTTCCATGTCCGTCAACGCGCGTTCGGTATCTTCTTGGTGTTGTTCGATGACGCGAATTTGCCGTTCCATGACGTCTTGTTGGGATTTCGCGTTGACTAAATCGACTTGCATCTCGAACAGTTCCCTCCGCCGTTCGACGATTTGCTCGTCCCAATCTGCTATTATTTGTGCTTTTTTCTTAAAATCCGCGGTTCTTTGCGCGAGTTCTTTGTTCCAGTATTGTAACGTTTCGCCGACGGATTTGCCGACCAAGTCGGTCGGTCTCGATAAATTCACCGGCGGAGGCGCCAAGGCGGAAGATGTTGCTTTTGTCGTTGTTGCCGCCGCTGCCGTTGTCGTCGTTGGAGCAGCTGGAGTAGATGCCGGCGCTGCTGCAGCCCCAAAAAGACTACCACCTGTTGCAGCGGGTTTGGCCGCTTCTGTTGTTGTCGTCGCTGGTTTGGCCGCACCAAAGAGTCCACTTCCTCCAGCGGCTGGCGTTGTCGTCGCAGGTTTAGCCGCACCAAAGCTAAAGGATGGCGCGGCAGGTGTGGCCGCAGTTGGCGTGGCTGCAGGTGCCGCACCGAAAAGACCGCCTCCCCCAGTCGTTGTTGCTGCTGCGGCCGGTGCTGCTGGTGCTGCTGCTGCTGGTGCTGCGCCGAAAAGACCGCCTCCTCCAGTTGTTGTTGTAGCAGTTGTCGCAGCACCAAAGAGACCACCTCCAGTGGAAGTCGTCGTCGTCGTCGATGCTGGCTTCGTTCCAAAGCTGAACGATGGCGCAGCAGTAGAAGTTGTTGTCGTCGTTGCCGCAGGCGTAGCAGCCGTACCAAAGCTGAACGATGGCGCAGCAGTAGAAGTTGTCGTCGTTGCCGCAGGTGTAGCAGCCGTACCAAAGGAAGTACCACCAGCCGTGGGCGTCGCAGTAGGTTGAGCCCCCCCAAAGGAGAAACCTCCAGCTCCGGCCGGCTTCTTAGCTTCGCCACCGCCGGCACCAAAGCTGAACCCGGACATTGTTTT
>Ga0255752_10007200_pt1 | contig 10223 bp, 19 predicted proteins | sample 011ome_25_FD_179952 | JGI IMG/M metagenome (GOLD analysis project Ga0255752, IMG submission 179952) | Coastal salt marsh microbial communities from the Groves Creek Marsh, Skidaway Island, Georgia - 011512CT metaG (version 2) | ecosystem: Environmental > Aquatic > Marine > Intertidal zone >...
CCATCATATTCTTGGGTTCTTATTTTTCCTGTATATGGTGATGCAACTGAACCTATAGTTCTTATTAATTTAAAATTACTCCTAATAAAATTAGGTGTATTAGGCATTGTTATTATTTTAGCCACCTACTAAACTCCTTCTAAAGCTACCACCTCTCATAGCTGATTCTTGTACCGCACCTTTAGTCACTTCAGCAATTTGTGGAAGCATCTTAGTCACTTCTGCTCTTACTGTTGGAACAACACCTGTAGCAAAGTTTATTGATTGATTTATAACTGTAGTAGCACCACCGCCCATAGCGTTCTTTGTATTCATATTGTTTAATATGTTTCCATTAGTATGAGGTACGAAAAGTTCAGGACCGCGTTCTCCTACTATTGTAGGTACATTTCCATAAACAGAACCACCACCTGCATTCCTTGTTGGCACACCACCACCGCCTGAACTACCACCAACTGAACCTACTCTACCTTTATTAGATGAAATATTAAATGCACCTAATATTGCATCAACTATTGGTTGTATAACTAACATTTCCATAAATGATGATATAACTGCTTGTACTACGTTTTGTGCAAAAGATCTAAAAGATTCTAAAGCGTTTTCCCCATTCATTAATGCATTTGTAAGATCATCAGAAAAACTAGATGCTAAACCATCAACCTCATTACCAATTTGTGCCATAGCTTTACCTACAGGACCAGTAGTTTCTAAAAATTCTCTTAATTTTTGTGTAGCTTCTTCTTGTGTTATTTTTCCATTACTAACTGCTGCACCCAAACCTTCATACACTAATTCAAGTGCTTTAATGTTTCCTTCTGCAAGTTCTAAAACTTTATTAAAATCATCTAAACTTGATTCTCCTTTTTTGAAATCCCCAAGCAATTTATTTAATTCTGTATCTAAAGATTCTAAAGATTTCCCACCATCATCAAAGTTTTCAAAGTTTATACCTACTAATTCTCCTAGTTGCCCAGTTAAATTTATTATATTTTCTGCTAGTTCATCAAACTGTTTGCCTAATATATCACTAGAAGTACCTATGCCTAACATAACTGCTGTTACTAAAGCTAATACTGCTTTATTTTTTAATAATCTTGAATTTAATAAAAACACAGCTAAACCAACGCTTCTTAGTGCTTTAGCGGCTTTTACTGCCGCAATTGCTAGTTGTGTCATTTTTACTGCTACATTTAATGCAGTGAATATAGCTATAGCTACAATTAATTTGTCAAAGTTTTCTTTTAACAAAGCTACAGCTTCTTTTGTTTTTTCAAATGCAATTTTTAAAGCACCACCTACTTGATTAGCTAATGGTCTTGCACTATCCAACATACTTTTTGTAGATAGTGCTAATTCAGTCATTACATCTTTTAAACCACCCTCACCAATAGCAAAAAAGAACTCTGAAAAACTATCCTGCATATTTGATATAGCACCTGATAAGGTTTCTGCTCTTTCTTGTAATGCTGTTGGAAAAACAGTTTCCCCAATATCTCTTACAAATTCAGTTATAGCTTCTGCACTTTTTTCTATTGTGGTTGTAGTACCTTTAAAAGTTACATCTATAGTATCCTGATTCTGTTTTGCTTTAATACCAAACTGTTTCAACATTTCCATTTCACCAGTTGTAGCATTAAATATTGCTCTTGATATTTGTGTTATATCTTTATTAAAAGCTGCTGCTACATTACCAAAAGCAGTTAAATTTCTTGCTGATGGTTCTATACCTGCATTAAAAAGAGTTATGAATCCTTCTGTAACGTTTTCTAATTGGAATGTTGTTGTTGCTGTAAATTTACGAATTAAGGCAAAAGATGCATCTGCCGCTTTAGCACTACCAGTTATAGCACGTAAAGTAGCATCTAAATCTTCAAATGTTCTTGTAGTACCAATTACATTACTACCTAGTTTCGCTAATCCTATAGCTGCAAATACTTTGCTTAGATTTGAAAAAGTAATCATTGAGCTTTTTGCAGTTTTATTAGCAGTGCCTAATCTTTTATTTACATCATTTAGACCTTTTCTTAAAGATGCAGTTTCTGCTCTTATTTCTACAATTAATTGATCAATTGGACTAGCCATCAGGATATAACTCCATTAATTCTTTTAACCTATCTTTAGTCATAGGTTCTTCTTTCTTTTCTGCACCATTGAATTCCATAAAACCATCAATAGCCATAAAAACTTCTTTAGGAGAAGATTGCCAAAAATTATTAGGAGACATACCCATCATGCCCACGCAGATTGAAAAATAACGCTTAATGGGTAGGGAGTCACTTGTTATTCTCCCTCTACTTGCTTTCCCTCGTCTGTTTCTTCCTCTGAATCATCAGTTAAGGATTGTGCTAACAGGTTAGCAACGACGGCAGTTGCTTTTACAATACCTGCTTCTTGCACAATATTAATAACGTCTTTTTGTTGTATGTCATTACCACCACCCCTTAATGCAGGTAAAAGAACAGATATAATATTAGATAGTCTTATATCTCCTTCTGCCATGTTTTGTGCAAGTTTAATAATACCCATATTACAAGCATCTTCAATTTGCATAATTGCATTAACAGTTAATCTAGCTTTGTAATCTTTACCTGCTAAATTTACTGTGGTTTCACCCTTTAGTTTGTTTGTCATCTGACTTTTTCTCCTTTTTCTTAGGTTTACTTGCTTTTGCAAGTTTTATGTTTAATTTATCGTCTCTTAAATTTATTGATGATGATAGAACTTTATACTCTTTATTTTTAACTTGAATGGTATCACCAATGTTAATAATATTTTTAACTTCTAATTGTGATTCATCATGCTTTAAATAAGCATTTATCTTTTCACCATCAACATCAATATGTACTTTATTCCAAGACATTACGATGCTGATACTACTATAGTTTCTGCTGATTCAAAAGACATTGAATATGTAGCTTCTCCGTTGTATTCACCTGCATATTCTAATGATGTGATTTGAAATGCACCTGTAAATTTAAAGAAATTAGGTATAAAAAATTCAAAATCAGTAAAAGCTGGTGTATTAGATGTTGTACCATCTGCTTGAAATTGTAATTGACCTAAATAAGCATCTTTAAGTAGACCTTCAGTTGTAGAATCAGTAAAAACTCCTGAGCCACTAATACTAATACTGTTAACACCACCACCTGCTAATAATGTTCTATATCCACTGCTATCTTTAGTAGTTACATCAACAGATTCGTCATTTAATGTAATTGAAGATGATCTTAAACCACCAATGATATCGTAACTATCGCTACCATCCCATATTTTTATTAAGACCTCTTTACCTTTTTGTGCCGCCATAATTTTCTCCTATAAAATTAGCTTGTTCCTAATATTATTGCACGGAATCTCATGACACCATGTCTTGTCACACCATCTGGGTCTCTTAGTATATCACTGTATTCAAATCTGAGGTTAACTAGATTAAAACCTGACACACTTAAACTACTATCATGCAATAAAGTATGGATTCTGTCCATAATTTCCTTTGTTTCTTTAGCACCTTTATATTGTGACCATATATGTATATTTATGGTTGTTTCCCCACCATCTTCATTCTTAGTTCCATAATCTATGGTTGTTTCTTCTCCTAATGATACAAAAGGGTACGTAGCACCCTCTAAGACCTCGTCAAAGACTCCTGCACCTAAAGTTGATGTAAGTGTATTATCACTAGATAAAGTGCTGTATATGGTACTCTGTAGAGCAAATTGACCTATGCTCATTTTATGATTCCTTTTCTAAAAAGTGCTTCTATTTTGTTTTTATTTTTTTGTAATGCAGGTTGCATAAACGGTCTTTCAGTCATAGTGGTTGTACCAAATTCTAGTGCTTGTGAATAAGGTGCGGAAGATATTACTTGACCTACAACAACACCATTTACTTCTTTTTTTACATTCATGGTAATATTGCTAACTAAAAAACCTGTATCACTTGCAGGTGGTTGATTTGGTGCTGATGCTACATGTGTTCTTCTTGGATTGTACTTTTCATATGTTCTGCCTGTACCACCTTTTAAAATACTTTCTTTTGCAGTATTTTGTACCATCATAGTTCCACGTGTAATGTATTCTTCTACTTTAGTATCTGTAAGTTTTTTATTTAACTTTTTCTTAAATGCAGATAAGTTTTTTATTGTCATGTTGCAACTCCTTCTTCACAAAGAAGTTTTAAAAATCTATCTCTTTCGTCAACATTTATAATGGCTCTTATATTAAAGAGTTTACTATCATAACTAATACGACTTGCATTAGTAATATCAGTCCTATAACGCACTGTAATCTCGTGTGACACGCTTCCTACCACTTTACCTTGCTTATACACCTCTTTACCTGTTTTAGGTCTTATATCAGCGTAGATTGTAGCAATATTTGACCACCCTGAACTTATACCACCACCTGCATCTCTAGTTGTGCCTTGTCCTTGTAGTGTGATTGGGTGTCTTAGTTGACCTACTTTGCTCATTATCCAATAGACATGAGTTTAGAACTACCTAAACCACTATAAACTACATAAGGTTCTAATAACCTTTTAGCTGTAGGTGGTAAAGATGTCTTACCCTCATACATATCCCCTCTATGTTCATATAAAAAGGTAAGTATCTGATAAATAGCAAATTTTATTGGTTCAGGTACAGCATCAGCAGAAGAATATCCTGTGACATACTGTACTTCTATAGCATTAGCTACTCTTAGTGCTGTAGGGAATGTTTCTCCCTTTCTTAATACTATTCTTGCAGGTTCTCTTGAAGAATCTACATAATACTTAGATGAATCAAAAGTTGTAGCTGTATCTTCATCATCATAAGTTTTTACATGAGTAATACTAGAAACTACAGGAAAAGGTAAGTCTATGTAGTTTTTATAGTAATTTAGATCAGGTGCAGTTCTTATTCCTTCCCAAAGAGGGTCTTCGTAATCATCTAATGTATCTAAAAATAGTTGTAGCGTTTGCGACATAATTGCTCTTTGCATATGTATTTCGCATAGCTTTCTAGCAGTTATGATTAATGATGTGATTAAAGCATCATCACCTGAACTATCTACTCTTAAATATGTCTTTGCTTCTGCAAGTGTTATGGGTTCTGATGCAGGTTCTGTATGTACCTTTAGACCTGCCATGTTCCACTCCTAGTTAGCTTTCTTTTTATCTGCCTTTTCTTCTACTACTTCTTGTTGTGCGTTTTGCAACTCCTCTAACTTTTGCACTAATACTCTAATAGTATGTTGAGCATTAATTAACTCTTGTTGTGCTGTGTTATAAAGTTTTTCGTAATTTAAGTCATCTGACATAGTCTTTCTCCTAAAAAAATATTCTTTCTATTAATAAACCAACCATAGAGCCAATAATAAGCATATATAGTCCATACATAAGATTTTCTAGTTTATCAAATCGTTTTGAACCACTTTCTAATCTTCGGTCTATATTTTCATATCTTAAAGCACATTCTCTTTCGTGTGCTTCAAGTTTCGTTATGCTATCTGCTACTTTGATTGCCATTTCATTATTCTATGATATTAATTCTTTACATACAACAAAATAAATGAACCTGATACACCATGCGTATTAGCACTTGCTATACAAGTTAATTTAATGTCTGATTTTTCTGTTATAACTGTAGGTAGTTCTAGATCAAACTTTAAAGCATCTGTTGTAAATGTACCTTTTTCTTTTGTTTGATAAACACCTTCAAATTCTCTAATTTTAACTCTTGCTGTAAGATATACAGAACCTTGAACATTAGAGGAAAATTCTATTTGATATAAATATCCAGTATATCCTGCAGGAACAGTCCATACTGCCATTAAAGTTTGGTTTTCACCTATTGATATCTTAGCTATAGATGTTGCAGGTACACCACTAGAAACAGCACCTGTTCCTATATGTATATCTCCTGCATTTGCTCCACCTGAACCTGCTGTTAGAACTTTAGCTCTAAATACCCTTATATATGAATTTGTTGAATTTACAGCAGTTTGACCATTTAGTGTTATATCTTCGCTAATCTCATTATAGTTTTCATCTAAACCACTAATATTGATTGTTCTAGCACCTGTTCCATCACTAGTATCTGCTGTACTACTAGATGATATTTTTACTATACTTGGACTAGTTAAGGCATCATAGTCACTACCATTGTCTGAAATAGTGACTTCTGAATTACCTACAGATGAATTAAAACCAAATTTATGAATACCTTTAGTATTATGTACCTGATCTTTACGAACCTGCAATCCTAGTAAAGATTGGATTGACATTATTTTTTCTTAGTTGTTTTTTTCTTTGTAGTCTTTTTAGGTGCTTTACCACCTTCCCATGCTTCATTTACATCAGGTGTTGATGGGTCATCAGCCATTAATTGACCTTTATTATTTCTTGCTCTTTTAATATCAGCTTCAACTTCAACTTTTTCATCTACTGAATCAACTTTAACTTCTATAGCCCAACCATTATTTACAAAAGTTTCCATTGTTTCTGATTGCCATGATTCTTTTGCATCTACGATTTCATCATGTTTATAAAGTTTTATTTCTGTTCCTTCTTTATTAGCTGTTGCAGGTTTAGGAACTAAGATTTTGTATTTTTTTGACATTTGTATTACCTCTAAAAAAAGGGGGGTAAATACCCCCCAAATACATTACTCAATTAAGCGTTATGTATAACATTAGAAACTGCACCACTTCTAGGTCTGCTCTTAACAATCAATCCACTGATAGGTGTACCAGTTGAATGAGTTCCTGTTTTAGCTAGAACAAGTCTTACATATCTCTTTCCGCCAACATAACCAACTTGCCACTGACCACCTGTTGTATCAGGGTCTCCATCAGTAGTACCATCAAGTTTTAGCCATATACCACCTGAAGCAATAGTTCCGTTAACGATATCTGCTTGTACACAATCTGTATAAGTAGAATCATCATCAGAATGCTCTAGTGATACTTCAAAGTAAACAGAACCTGAAAGAGTATCTCCTTCTGCTCCTACGCTTACTATAGCTGTAGCTTCTTCAAAACCTTGTAAATCAATACCTGTGCCATTGGCAGCGGCAGTCTTTACTCCGTTTATAATTGAGTTTCCTATTGAAATATTATTTGATAAATCTTGCATTAGTCACTCCTCGCTTACGCTGATATTTTTTGTTTAATAATTGCTTCAGCTTGTACTACTTGACCACCTACTCTTCTTCTAGCAATGTATCTAACATTACCAGTAGTAGCTTGTGTAAATGGGTCTCTTAATACAGCTAAATTAATTCTATCTACAATCATGTATGCTCTTCTAAAGTCACCAAAAGCAACTGGATAAGCATTAGCACCAACATCAGGCATATCTGTAGCTTCAACATATCTGTATCCTAAAATAGTATTAGGAACACCTGCTTGTAAACTCATACCTGCTTGGAATACATATTGCCCTGCAGTATCTTTAAGTTTTCTGATATCAGCTAGAGTGCTTCTATTAAATACGAATACACCATTTCTGCCATATTCTGATTTAATGCCATGCACTAAACTTAAAAGACCATCAGCAGTTAAAGCAGTACCACTACCTGAGTTTACTTCACCAACTGAAGAGTTAGTTAAGATACCTTCAGGTTTACCAACTGCATTACCACTAACAAAAGCAGTACCTTCAGCTTTTGCAAATTGTTCTGCAAATTCTGATTGCATTTCAGCTTCTAAATCAAAAACTGAATCTTCTAAGTCTTGCTCAGAAATATCCACTAAAGCGTAATGCTCGTGTGCAGGGATTTCTTCTAGACCTACATTGTATCCAGTAGTTTCTGATCTAGTACCACTCTCTGAAACCCATTGTGCCGCAAATGTTGAAGTTCTTTTTGGAACTTGAATACTTCTAGCACCTGTGCTTCTTACTCTAGCAATGCTTCTAATTGGTGAGATTTCAGTCACTGTTTTTAACAGTTCTCTTACATACTCAGGTGGTGCTAAATAACCACCAGTAGAATCATTACTTACTGTTAATGCTTTTTTCTCCATATCAGTAAGACCTTCTAGACCTTTTCTGCAATATTGATCAAAAGCATTCAAATAATCATCAACCTGCTTACTTTCTAAACCTGAGTTTGGTCTTTTTACAACTGTTTCAAGTTTTTCTAGTTGAGATTTGATGTCATTTGAGTTCTGTTCGGCAAGAGTCACTTTTTGATTCATATCTTCATAAGAATCTAACTTAGCTTCAATCTTAGCTAGTTTCTCATCAACATATGCAGTACCCTCACCTTTTTCTATAGCTTCAAGTCTTTGATCATTTACTTTTTTAAACTCGTCAAAAGCATGACCTAAATCATTGATGCTATTCTTAATATCCTCAGACATAATTTTCTCCTTTATTAAGAATTTAAGGTTTTAGTTAATTGTTTTATGGCATCTACCAGTTCAGCATTTGTATCAACCTCGCGTTGATCAAAACACTTAGTCACAGCTTTTGCCGCAACTTTTGCTTCTGAACGAGAAAGATTGAAGGCATCACGCATCCCATTCTCCCATTCTCTTATGGATATTTCTTGTCCTTTTATTGAACGAACAGTTGCCTGTGGGTTCATTGGGAAAGTGACTAATGAAACTTCCATTAAATCTACTTCTTTGATAATACGCTTATTACCACGCTTATCGTAAGAAACTTCTTTTGGGTTTACTCTAAATCCTATAGATAGTCCATCTAAAGCACCCATCTTTAATAATTCATATGCTTCAGCACCTGCTTGTGTTTTAAGTGCTAATCTGCCTTTAATGTATAAACCATGATCATCTTCTTTTATTTCATCAAATACACCTATAGGCATATCTGATTTATGTTGATATAAAAGTTTTACACCTTTGTTTGTTCTTCTTTTTAATGATTTTTTAAATGCACCTTTTTCTATGACATCATTCCCTAAATCACGATTACCAAATACAGAACCATAACCTTCAAAAGTTCCATATTCTTTGTTTTCTTCCTCATCATGGTATGCTTTAAGTTCTGATTTTATTTCCAATACATCAGTAGTTTCTTTAGAATCTTCTTCATCATCATGATGTCCTGATTCTTCTTCGCTTTTGCCAAACTCTATAATATAAGAATCTTCGGTCTCTCTAACTTCTCTTATGTGTTTTTCGTCATTCTGTATAGAATCTTCTTTGTTTGAATCGTACTCAGTAGTACAGACAGCTAATCTTTGATCTGAATCTGTATATTCACTCGTCATAGTGTCGTCTCCCATGCATCTATTTAAAAAATCACGCCTACTTTCATTCGCTGTTGGTTTAGGTATAGGCATAATAATATATAGTATTCCAAATATTGTTTTAGTACAACATCTAGTGGTACATAAATTAATTTAAATATTATTCCAAAAAGGGTTTACAAAATTGTTAAAATGAATTATCATTATTTTATTAAATTGAAAAGGAGTAAAAATGATAAACAAACATATTCTAGAAAACGCAAGAACTTACGCTTCTGTATCTAACTTAGAAAAAGCATTAGATAAATACAATCTTACACAGTTCAGACCAATTATTGTTGGTGTACCTGAAACTACAAGAGTGACTGCAATATTTCAATTTCATAGAGTTGAAGATTTTGTAGTTCAAATTTGCAACAAGGGTTTTGCTGTTGTTTAACAGCAACCCTTTTTTTAAGGAGAATAATATGGAATTAAGTAAAAAAGAATTAGAAGTTTTATGTGGTGTATTAAATGGTATTAACACATTAACATCAACCCATAATCCATTTACTAAAAAATACAACATAGAAGAATATATAAATGATTTTTTAAATATGAAAGAAATAGATATATTACATGAGAAATTATGTAATCAATTGAAAGAAAAAATTAAAGTATGAAAAAACTAGAACTTACAGATAGACAATGGCATATATTAACTAATGCTATGTCATGTTATACAACTGGAGTTTATGATGAATTAGAACATCATAAATGGACTCATAATCAAGAAGATATTGTGACTGGTGATAAGTTTGACGAAAGAAAAGCCATATACGAATCTGCAGGTGAATTAAGGGTTTGTCATAATATTTTAGAAAAACTTACTGGTAGTAAATATCATTACTAGGTCATATCTTCTTCATCAGCGTAGATAATAATACACCTACAGTTGATAACATTCTTAGCACCACCTTTAGGGTCTCCTGCATAACTCATAGGTGTGCCATCTACTGTAAAATCTTCATTCATATCTACAATTTGC
>Ga0255752_10007207_pt1 | contig 10214 bp, 10 predicted proteins | sample 011ome_25_FD_179952 | JGI IMG/M metagenome (GOLD analysis project Ga0255752, IMG submission 179952) | Coastal salt marsh microbial communities from the Groves Creek Marsh, Skidaway Island, Georgia - 011512CT metaG (version 2) | ecosystem: Environmental > Aquatic > Marine > Intertidal zone >...
TTGTAGCAGTACCATCATAGTTTCCACTAACATCTGTAGCATTGCCATTTAATTGATATAAAGCTAAACCACCACCATCTGGAAATGGGTTGTATAAATCTACTGTATTAGTGCAACCACCGCCAGCGTTAGTGTTAATCAATTTGTTACCAAGCATGTTACTCTGTTATAGGTTCACCTAATAAATTATCTTGTGGGAAAAATGTATGCGTGTATTTTAAAACTTCAACATAGGACGTTAGAGCAGTTATTTCAGCTTCAAACGTATTTGACTTAGTTATAATATCTAAACGATCGTTAGAAACGTCCTGAGGTATTTCTACGGCTCTTTCAGCTAATCTTGTAACATACCAGTCTGTTGGTTGTAGCAATTTACCAGTTTCTGTTTTAATAGCCTGTATTTTAGATTTTTTTAAAGCTTCAATGTCATAAACAGGTTTTGTTTCAATAACAACATCGTTTTCATCTTTAATTTCTGTTACAGCATTAAAATCAATATCTTCTACAGTGTGAGTAAAAATTTCTTTATCAGCATCAAAGAACATAGCTGATAAACGCTGTGTATGACTATCATAAGACGGTGTAACTACATCGTAGAAACCAAATGCCTTTGGATCTGCTACTTTTGTAAAGTTAAGGTGTAAACCTTTGTCATCTTCCCAAGTTGATGGCAGACGCCTGTATGTTTTAATGTTACCGTTTATTTCTATTGCTTTCATATTATTGTGCTTGAGATATTGATAACCAGTAATCACCAGAAGCAACAACTGCTATTTGTATAAAATTTGAAACGGTACCATCATAAGCGCCGTTAATTATTTTTGTTCCAACAGGAAACGTAGGTACAAATGCACCAGTAAGCACTAAATCTTTAACCATACCAATACCATCGTTTGAAAATGTAAAAGTTGTATCAGCTGTTAGGGTTTTATTAAACACCGCTGCTGCAGAGAAATCTATATCTGCTGCTGCTACCGCTGTTGCTGTTGTAAACTCTGTACCTAATACGCCGTATTTTATTTTTGTCAGTGCCATATATTAAGGTTTTACTGGTCTAGTACCGTTTGGAAAATCTTGTTGAGCTGGGTAGTCTCTTAGCTCCTGTCTGTAAGTCATATAAGCAGCGTGCTGCGGATGGTCAGTTAATGGAACAATAAAATCAGTTCCTTTAAGTTCTGAATCTCTCCATTGTTTTTCTTCAGCAGTTTTTTCCTCTAAAGTTTTTACAGGAGCAGCAAATACACCATTAGCGTAGCTAAATCCTATGCCAACTTCTTGACCTGTCACATTAACTGTTTCTTCTTGTAAAGTTGCAGCAAACTCATCAGAGGCTACTATTATATTATCTACTTTACCTTCTTTTATTATAGCTATTAAGTTTTCCATTTTTATTCGTACCATTTAATTAAACAAAATCCTGAGCCTCCATTTACATCCCTTCTTGAACCTTGTCCAGAGTTTGCTTTACCACTATATACACCTCCCCAGCCATTAGGGAAAACTCCTCCTGCACCATATCCTAAAACACCACTACCAGCAGTCGTATCTTCATTGCCATTTGACCCCCAAGTAGCACCCATTTTATCTTGTTGTAGTCCATTTCCTTGACCTCCTACCGCTGTTAAATCAACTCCGCCAGCAGAACTGCCAGAAAAAACTGAATTACTTCCATTACCAGAATTTGTGGTAGCCCCAGAGCCAATAGTAACAGTGCAACCCGTTGTAGAACTTAAATACATTCTGCTTAAAATTGTTTCTCCGCCACCTGAACCGTTATCTCCGCCTCTACCGCCTCCTGCAACTAAAAAAACTTCTATATAACCACCAGCATCAATTAATGCTTGTGTAGGCGTAAAAGTTCCTGAAGAATTAAACTCTTCAAACTTAGGGGTTAAACCTCCACCGCCAGATGGAAAAAAATCTGTTAAATTACTCATATCTTTTTATTATTTTATAATCCTATTATTACCCATCCTTTTGTTGCTCCTGAGTATATTAACTCAAATGAAGCCGAAGGTGTATCTAAAGTTAAATCAGACGCCGCACCCATTATTAAACTACCATTTCTACCTAGTATACAAGTAGCGACTCCAGATAAGTTACTTATTTTAATTGAATCACCATTTGCAGGCGAGGCTGGTAATGTTAATGTTAAATCAGCAGTTAATACATATAAGTTATTTTTAGCAGCTGTAGTACTCGTCGATATTGTATTAACACCATAATTTACTTGTTCATTTTGAACTAGTGACACATTAGATATTATAATCACCTCTATTTCATCGTTATTAGCCGGAGCTTCAGAAAAAGATAAAGTTGTACCAACAATTGTAAATGTATCTTTGTTTTGGTATGTACCACTTACATATACATCTACAAAGTTAATGCTAGAAGGTGCAACCGTTAACGTATAATCAGTTTGGCTACCAGTTCCAGTAAAATCATTTCTTGTAATTGTATTAGCACCAGGCGTTACATTTGCAACAACCACTGACATAACTTCAATAGAAGCATTGTTTGGTGGAGCTGTAGTAAAAGTAAGGGTACTATCTGTTATTGAATATGTTTCCTTTTCTTGGTAAACACCAGCAATATAAACGCTTGTAAATAACGTAGAAAAAGGTGTTACGGATAAAGCAAACGCTTGTGTTGTACCATCACCTACAAAATCATCTTTAGCAATTGAGCTTGAAGAAGATACTGCAATAGTTACATTGTTGCTACCATCATCAGTGAGTGTTATACCTGAACCAGCAACTAACTTAACTGTATCAGTTGTACCAGTCGAAGGTATTAAGTTTAAGTTAACATCATCACCAGATTGTGCACTAGAATAGTCATAGGTTGTTCCAGCAACTGTCACCCATTGGTTATCACCACGCAAGAAAGTTGTTGCATCAGGTGTGCCTGTAGCGCTTAAGGACGATGTTATAGTAATATCTCCAGTAGTTGTGTCTGCAGTTGTAGATATAAAAGTACTACTACCACCGGTAACTGAATTAGCTATATTTGTATTTTTCCAATAACTATTAGTTGAATCCCAAGTTATAGACTGATTGTTTTGTACATTAGTTATAAGTACATCGTGCAATTCGCTTAATTCAGGGCCATTTTGTATTTTAACAAATATAGATCCATTGTTTTGTTGTATTCTAACAGCATATCCTAAAAACACTGCGTGAGCAGGTGTGACTGGTATTGTATTTTGAATACCACCAGGTACTGTTGGAGAAAGCCATAATGTATCGCCGTTATCCCAAAGACTAGTATCAATGCCTTCAATTAAACCTTCTAAAGTAACTGGGCCAATTGAGTTATCTGGTATAGCTAATGATGTTATACCAAATGTTTTAGATGAATGTTCATCATTATCAGCTAAAGCTAATACAACATTAACGTGATCACTAGAACCAGAACCGCCAACTATATATACTGCTGAACCAGCTGGTATTTCACTACCAGTTTGATTCCTTACATCATAAACTAAATTACTAACCGATTGTGCTTGAGCAACATTAACTGTAACATCATTACCAACTGCTGTAGCTGTAACACCAGTACCTGTGAAATTAAATGAAGCAACACTTGGTGTAACTTGTACCCCTTCTTCAGATACAGGTATTGGATTTCCAGAAGCACTTACAATAGGATTTTTAGGATCTGTATTATCTACAGTTACATTTGCACCAGCAACTACAGATTCAACTATATTAGAAGGTATAATATCACCTACCTTTAAGTTAACAAATCCATCAACAACAGTAAAGTTGTCTGTATCAAAACCAGCTAAACCTCTAATAGCCGTAGCCGTAGTACCTGCTGTAGCTAAATCAATATTACTTTGAACAGTTGTCCAATCAGTTAAAGCCCCTGTACCGGCAGCTAAATCTGTTTCGGCAATAAGTACATCACCAATTTTTACAACTTCACCATAAAAAGTACCATCTGCCGTAACGGTATATGTCCAACCTTTTGTAACTGCTATTTGCGTGCCTCTGCTATCAAGCACTGGTGTGTTTGTAGAAGCATCGTAACCACCTTGGTATATTAAGCCGCCAACAACAGCATTATCTACATATGTTTTAACAGCTAGTTGAGAAGGAACAACTGTGTCTGAGGAAGATCCTCCACCCAAAGCTACATCCTCTGAAACAAACTGTATATTTGCTGTAGAAGTTTCAGTGTAAGGTATTAAACCAGGTGCATTAACAGTTACATCACCTAATCCAGTTATTGGGCTTAATGTTATGTTATCACCAGCTATTAAAGATGTAACGCCTCCTTGAGACGTGGAATTTATTGTTACAATACCAGTTCCACCTACTGGAGATATTGATATATCATTACCAGCTACTATTTGTGTTACCCCAGAATCTGAAGATATATTAAATGTAGGATATGTACCAGTTACAGTTGTGTCACCACTTCCGGTTATAACAACTGTTTGGTCAGGTGCGGTGTTTGTTATTGTTGAATTACCAGTTGCACTACTTATAGATATACCAGTTCCAGCTATATTAGACAACACGCCCGTGTTACTAACTATTACGTTTGCAGGGTCAGTGCTATCTACTGATATACCAGCGCCAGCATCCACAGAAGTAACTGTACCACCACCAGCAGGTACCGCCCATACATTATCACCTCTTAAAAAGTTTTGTGCCGTGGGTGAACCACCAGCTGAAAGTTGTGCTGTTATAGTAACCGCCCCGTTTGAAGCTGTGTTTGGTGTTAAGTTTATAAATTGGCTATCTAATGTATTAACAGTAGTAACAGGCGTTGACCATCTATTATCACCTCTTAAATAGTTTGAACTACTAGGCGTACCTATAGCTGATAAGCTTGAAGAAACAGTGACATTACCAGTTGATGATGATAAAGGAGTTGAATTAATAAAAGTTGTATTAGAACCTGTTATTGATAAAACACCTGTATTTGCTAAAGTTATTCCATTAGATCCGTTGTCTGATATAGAAATACCATTGCCTCTAATAAGGTTTACAGCACTAATCTGTCCTAAATTACTTGTTAAAACTATATTAGCGTTAACACCAGAGGCTTGGCTACTAAGCGTGTAACCAGAAACTAAATCGGCTATATCACCTATTTTAAATGTCCTTGTAGGATTACCGTCTACTGGAATAGAAGAGGTACCGTCGTATGTGACAGTACCTACTAATAAGTCCGATGCTTTAGGCGTAGCCTGTGGATAACTATATATTATTGCCATTTTATATTTTTAGTTAGTTTTCTTAATTTTAGCAAGCGGTTGTTGTTTCTGTAACTACGCCAGCATCACTTATTCTTATTATATATACTGCTCCTAAATCCTCCGGAGTTCCTACACCATACCATTTAAATCCTCCGCTAAATGGATTAGATCCTCCTGAATCAGCAAACCATCTTGCATTTAATTGAATAGCGTCAGTTATATTAGCATCTTCACTGTAAGCACTAAATGGTAAAAACTGGAAGCATAGTTCTGTTTTAGCAGTAGCAGCCGGAGTTGAAGGAGTTCCAAAACCTCCATCTTCTTCTGCTGTTATTTGTTGATTATATACCGTTACTCCTGAAGCTTCTACAACACCGGAAACTGATTGCGTTATTGTAGTGTTTGAATTAGGTATTGTTCCGTTTATAGTACCAGTTCCGTTATTACTTACATTATCAACCCAGGTTGGTCCTGATGTAAACTCATAACCAGAGTCAGCAGTTATAGTATGAACAAATTGATACGAATCGCCAGGGTTACCTGTTATTGTAGCTCCAGGTGTTAAACTAGTTGTTGTGAATTGACTGTTAGTTACATTATTGCTAAAAGACAAAGTAACAGTTACTAGCTCTGGTATTGCTTGAACGTTACCAGTAACAGTTTGTGTTATATTAGTTGTGCCAGAAGCTATAGTACCTGTTATTACAGCAGAAGGATTCCAAGTTGGTCCTGAAGTAAATTCATAACCTGTATTTGCAACTATTGAGTTTGTAAACGTGTAAGGGTCACCAACATTTCCAGTTACAGATGTAAATCCACCAAGAGCAGTTGTTGTATTAGCAGAACCAGTTACATTGTTAGAGAAAGTTAAATTAACTGTTCCTTGCTCAGGTCCGCATTGACATGTAGATAAAGCATCCAAATCAATTGTTCCAGATTGCGTAGGATCAACATCATAATATTTGTAACAATTACTAAAGTAATTAAATGTATCACCAGCGCCTAAATTAGACTGTGTACTATAACCATATTGTAGTTGCGATGAATTAGCACAGTTTTCAATTATATAATAGTAAAGTACCGTTGGACATCCAGTTCCACCACTTAAAGCAATACTTACACCAGATCCTTGAGAAGTTGAGGTACCGGTTACAATATAACTTTCGGATGTATTTGCTAAATCGTAAACCCTATCATTTGTACTAGCAGAAAATTCTGTAGTTGTTTGATTAGATGTAAATCCACCAGATTGAGTACTACATTTAAATAACGTATAATATTGATCCGCTACTGCAGCAATGTTACCAGAAATTGTTGTTGTAACTGTAGTGTCAGCAGATATTGTACCTGAATTAGGTTGACTAGGCGTTATACTAGGACCTGTTGTCCATTCATAACCTGTAGGTATAGAAACACCAGTTGTAAACGAGTAATCAAACGGAGGTAAACCTGTTTGTTGAGCTCCGGTATCACTATCTGTTATACTATATACTTGATCACCAGTTATATTTTTAACTACATTAAGAGTAGCTGTAACTGTATCAGATTGTTCTTGAACAGTACCAGTTATTGTTGTTGTTACTATTTGTAAACCTTCTTGATTAGTTGTACCTGAAGCATTGTTAATGGTTAAACTAGTAAATTCATAACCAGTTGCAGGTGTAACATTAGTATTAAACGAATAAGTAAATGGTACAGCACCTGATTTCTGATCACCATCTAAATTACCAGTTATGTTGTACGCTGTTCCTTGTGATCCGCCAGTAATATTAACAACAAGATCTAATTCAACAATTGCATTACTACTTGTTTGTATTACATTACCATTAGCATACATAACAGCTGTTTTACTGCTTGTAGCGCTTCCAGATATATCGCCAGTGTAAGTTAAGTTTTCTATTGCATAACCAGAGTTTGCTGTAGCAACTGGGTTAAATGTATAAGTAACAGGGGAATCGCCAGAGAAAGAACCAGGTGTAACTGATAAACTAACTTGCGATGATTCACCCGTAAAGTTATTTATTAACTGAGGTGTAACTGTAACTTGTGGTGGAGCAACTGCTTGTAATTCACCAGTTATAGTAGTAACAACTGTTTGTGAACCGTTTATTGTTCCACTAGCATTAGATATAGTAGGACCAGTTACAAATTCATAACCAGTATTAGCAGTGGCTGTTGTATTAAACGCGTATGTTAATGGAGCAGGACCTGATTGTGTGGCCCCTGTTAAATCACCTCCAAGGGTAAATTGCGTACCTTGTATTCCTGAGGTAGATACTGAAAGCGTAGCAGTGATTGGTGGCTCAACTATTTGCTCTACTGTACCACCAAGTATTGTATAAACTGTTTCATTAGCAGAACCAAAAACACCTGATGCGTTTGTTATAGTAGGACCAGATGAGAAGTAATAACCAGAGTTTGGTGTTATAGTTGTATTGAAAGCATATGAAGCACCTGTTACACCAGATCTTGTAGCGCCAGCATTGTCACCACCTATAGTATACTCCGTACCTACGATGTTATTTGTAAAGGCTAAAGTATTAGTATAAGAAGCTGCGGCACCTACTATAAGGTATAAAGTATTTGCATTAGGTGTTAGAGCAGAATATTCAGCAGATGTTAAACTAACAATGTTTTCAACTACAGCTGTTGTAGTAAAAGTATCTGTATCGTTTCTAACATCCCCAACATCTCCAGCATCTATATAAGACTTAACTGCTGATAAAGCATTAGGTGTTATTGCACCAAGAGTCGTAGTCTTTACGTTTTCACTAGAATTTTGATTAAAAGCTATAAAGTCTTCACTTATAGCAGTAGTCTGATTTTCACTAACTTTAATATAGTTGTTCAAACCAGTTAAATCAACAGCTAGCACTGGATCCACTGTTGCAGATCCGCTAGCTATGTATAACCCACCATCTGCAGTAACACTTGTAACTGACCCAGCTGGTAGTCCTGTAACCCCAATTGTAATACGATTTGAACCATTATCGGTTAATACTATGTTTGCACCTGCAGCTAAGGTAACCAGCGTTTGACTAAAATCACTACCAGTTAATCTTACATTAGCAGCAGAACCATTTTGCGCACTAGTAATCGTATATGTTGTATTTAAAGAAGAAGGTATTGTAGCCCAAGTATTATCACCTCTTAAGTATGTAGTAGCAGAAGGCGTACCTGTAGCAGATAATGACGCTGATATAATGCCCGATGTTGTAATTGGTCCACCAGATAAAGTAACAAATGTACTACTATTAGTACCGATACTAGTTACAGTACCTCCGCCAGGCACACCCGTTTGAACTAAGTCAACGATGCTTTGTATAGAAAATGATTTAGTGGGCTTTCCAGCCGCACTAACATCTGTACCTAGTAGTAAATCTGAAAACTGTGGATTAGTTTCCTGTTCGTAGCTATATATTATTGCCATGTTTTATGTTCTTCTTGATTGTTTCTTCTCTTGTTTTGTTCCGTCAGGCTTATCACTTGACTGAGTACCTCCTCTATTGTGCGCTACACTAGTAAATCTACCAGTATTGTGATCATAATCTAATCCATCAAGGTTTTTACCAGCTTTTTCTGCTGCTCTACGCCTTCTTTGACTATCTGCACGTAATTCTCTTCTAAAAGGTGAATTCGCCGCCGCTAAATCGCGTCTTCTTTTTGCTTTTAGCGCTTCTGCTGATAGTTTTTGCTTTGCCATTGTGTTATATAACCTGTTGTGTACCTAAATATGCAGCCGTAACTGTCTCGCTACCTAGATACATTTCTGTAACCGACTCAATTCCTAGATTTGCAGCCATATTTTCAGTGTTTTTTAGTATACTTTATATATTCACACAAAAGCATCGTATTTTACAGTGTGACAATAGCCTATTACCCACTAATATAACAGCCTAATGTCATAGTTTTTTATTTTATAAAAAAAATTGTAAGAAATATAGAAGTAGGGTATTACCCCCTCTTTTCTACAACATCAACTAAAAACCTTTTGCGTTTCAAAATGACCGGGGTCCCCGTGTTTTATAAGATTTGCGTTTTATGTTTTGCCTTTTACGTTGAAATACCCCCAGCTTTTAGCTTTTTTCCTGGAGATATACTAATTGACAAGACACCTCACGTCTATTACTGTGCGTTTTGATTCCAGTATGTGCGTTACAAAATAAATACGCTTGCGAATAGATAATATATATGTAAGCAGCGAAGCAACCTCACGAGTATTATCGAGCATTTTGACTGCGAACAAAAAAAATACGCTTGTATATAGATAATATATATATAATAAATAATTAATAATTAATATAAATTTAAATCAAACAATTATGTCAAATTCAACTCAAAAAACAATGGAAAGCAAAAGATTCTTAATCAGAAAATCTCTAATTGGTACAAACACGATCATCAAGGTCACATTCAAATCAGGTAAGCAATATGAATACAATCATGATAAAGCATATGAGCTTATGAAAGACAAGCTTGATACAATGCCTTGCTTCATCAAGTACAAATCATACACATCAAGTACTTCAATACCAACAGTGCTAAGGGACAAATCAGTCTCTTAGTACTTAACACCTCACGAGTATTACTGAGCCTTTTGTTACAAAAAGAATACGTTTAACCTTAGATAATATAATAAACAAATAATTATGATACCATTTAAGATCACCAACAACCCAAAATCAAATTATTACTCTATAACCTATAGTAATGCCTTAGGTAGAGAAACTAAAGCAATGTTTTCTAAACCATATTATACATGTGAAGAATCTCCTAAAATGAAAGAGCATTATGATGGAGTAATGGAATGGTTGAGGTCTTTTAAATAGGACCTCACGTCTATTACTGAGCGTTTGCTTACAAAAGTTTTACGCTGCTATTAAGATAATATATAAGGCCTGACTTTGAAATAGCGTCGGAAGAGTAGACTCCGTCCTACAATATAGTTAACGCCGCCAGGCGTGTATAGCACTTCGCTACGCTCGACAAAAAAAATACGTTC
>Ga0255752_10007216_pt1 | contig 10206 bp, 10 predicted proteins | sample 011ome_25_FD_179952 | JGI IMG/M metagenome (GOLD analysis project Ga0255752, IMG submission 179952) | Coastal salt marsh microbial communities from the Groves Creek Marsh, Skidaway Island, Georgia - 011512CT metaG (version 2) | ecosystem: Environmental > Aquatic > Marine > Intertidal zone >...
TCTTGCAGAGTTCACAGGAAAACCATTGGAAACGGTACTTCTAAATTTACCTCATGTGATATGCTAACCATTTTACTTCTTAGATAATGGAAGATACAGACCGAGACTTCTTCATGTCTGCAAAAGAAGCGAAAGTATACGGTTTAGTAGATGAAGTGATTATGCACCCTTCAGATGTGGCGTTACAAAATTCAGGGATACCTATGTATGTAAATGAAGTATGAACAGAAATGATACGAGATAGACCTCTTTATATTTGAATATTAATATGATGGAGGATTGCTTACCAAAGAACTTTAGAATAACTATGCATATCATGGATACCGCCTTCGTTTTGAGCAGCTCCTGAACGTACTTCTGCACGAAGAGTTCCATTTTCTCGTTGCACCTTTGCGTTTATCATATCTCTTGCGCCGAAGTCTTGAAAACCCTGTTTAACACCATGCATTATATATGGAATTAACTTCAGTACAGATCCTTTGTCCCGAACTGTGCCCGAGACTCCCTGAGCAATTTTAAGATGCTTGCTCTCACTCAGATATCTTCCATCACTTCCACGTTTCATGGCATCAAGACTTCCCATTCCACGATACTTCTTGACCCTTATTCCATCCTGATAAAAATATTCACCTGGAGCTTCTAATGTTCCTGCCAAGACAGATCCGCACATTGCTACGCTTGCACCTAAAGAAAGAGCCTTGACGACATGACCACTATTTTGAATGCCACCGTCTGCAATTATGGGTATCCCAAACTGATCAGCAAGTTTAGCAACTTTATACACTGCAGTTGCTTGACCGCGGCCAACTGCACAAACTTCCTGAGTAGTACAGATACTCCCAGATCCCATACCTACACGGAGACCATCAGCTCCAACCTGCAGTAGATGAAGAGCTTGCCGTTGTGTAACAACATTACCAGCTATAATGTCAACCTTTGGAATATTTTTCTTAAGGTAGTCAATCATTTCTAACTGGTAAACTGAGTCTCCCTGAGAAGAATCTAAGATAATAACGTCAACTCCGCTATCTGCAAGAGCTCTTGCTCTTATTCGATCATTTTCTCTGGTTCCAATAGATGCTCCGCATATAAGCTTTCCTTCAGTATCCAAACTTGGAGAGCCAGGTGAAGGATTCTTGAGCCTTTGCTTCATCAGTTCTCTGGTTAGAAGACCCACAAGTTCACCTTGATCATTCAGAATAGGTAGTTTTCCTTTTTTACTTGTTAGAAGAAGCTCTTCCATTTCAAGTTCACTCTTATTTGAAGCCGCAGTTATAAGATCACTTATGGGAGTCATAACCGCGCTTAATTCCGTGGTGCGATTTGAAATCAACTCTGAATCACGCGTCGTGACCAGTCCGAGTAACTTGCCACCCAATTTTCCGTTTTCGCATACACAAACTGATGAGAAACCACTTCTTTGTTTGAGGAGATCTATATCCTGTAAAGTGGAACTCGGAGAAAGTACCGCTGGTGTAACTACAAAACCTGGGCGATGCATCTTCACCTTCAACACGCAATTCACTTGTTCTTCAACTGTCATATTATTGTGAATAAATCCAGCACCACCTACAGTGGCCATGGCAATTGCCATATCTGCCTCTGTAATAGTATCCATTGGTGAACTCACAACTGGAGTTTGCAACGATAAGTTTCTACTCAACATTGTAGAAAGGTTAACTTTGTCAGCTGGAAAGTCTATATAACCAGGATGAAGAATTATATCGTCATATGTGTAACAAGTGCCATGATCAAAAATCTTCGAGAAGGGGAGCCCATCATCTTCACTTATGTAATTTGCTTTCAAAGTCGACATTCCTTGAACTTCGAACAAAGATTTCTATGGTTCACCCACTCTAATAAATAATGAAGCGTTCTTTCTTGAATTAAAAGGAAATAAGTAAAAAGTTTATTTTTCTTGAACATTTAGGGTGTCCCTTTTGCTTTAAATGGCCTTGTGCGTGAAGTGAACAGACATCAAAATTATTGTTTTTGGAGGCGCACTTTTCAGTTAGGGTAATTCAGATGCGCCCTCCAATTGAACGTGGTAGAGGATCCGGAGCTCGCTCCACTTCACAAAACTTTGGAAGAGGGGGTAATGGTTCTGGACGGGGTCGAGGTCGTGGTAATATTACGCGTGATTTGACGCCTGAAACCATAATTGGTTTGTTCTTTCTTGTTAATTTTTTATGAAAAGTTGAAAACTTCCTGCAGAAATGGGTAAGTTTTTACACTCTTGCGAGGGAGAAGCTATCTGCGAATTGACCCAGTCAAAGGTATTTATATTAATCATACAAGATATTCATATTCACATTAATTCGAGGTTCCGTTCTTCAACGCCCCGATTTTCCGGGCCAACAAAACTCAAGTATTCTTTTATTTTAGTTCACGAGCGCTCAATATTTAAATATTAATAATTTAGGTAGGAAAGGTTGAAGAGATATTTGGTCCAATAAGTAAAGTGGTGAGTTGGTATTTATTTCATTGAGAGTTACTGAAAGTCCATGATATTATGATAAGATGGTTACTATAAAGTTATTAGAAGGGGTCCAAGCCTCTTCTTGCGCGATTGGTAGTGTACTATCTTGGACTAATTTCAGTTACTCATTTTGCTTTCAAAGGTGATTCTTTCCATATAAGTCCAGATAAACTGTTACCATTAGAGCGATTTTTACCGCAACATACTAGGTGAGACAGATGTAAAAGCTAGTATTATTTAACATATGTATATATAGTTCAACTAACGGAAAGAAAAGAAAAACATCTACTATTAGTCAGGAACGTGGTCCTGGCCGTGGTAGAGGGCAAGGGCGTGGTCGTGGTCGAGGACGCAGCCATGGGCGCTCTTCCTTCTCGAAAAGATTATAGCTTTTTGTGATTAAGTAAGATTACTGATATTTCTACGACTTAGTATGAAGAAAGCAACTAATAATTCTGATCATGAAGCGGTTCTCACTTTAAATCCAAAAATGCGTGGAACATATTCTTTATAACCTTTTGAAGGTTTTAAATATCCATACGTCATTAGAAATAGGTGTGGGAAAGTACTGCCAAAGTAGGCACCCTCTATATTTCCTTGAAATTTACTTCTCGGGAAGTAAATATCCTGCATAATTTTATTCAGTAAATATTGAGAAAAACAAAGAAAGATGTACCTCACACTTTGGGCAAAATATTTTCACAGTGGAAGTACGAAAAATGTCAGAGGTGCCCACTGGAAGGCATGGATGATTACTGCATAAAACTCGGGGACATCGACCAAAGTGACATTGCTTGTACTTCTCTAGCATCGCTGCAAGTCCTCGACTTGTTAAAATGTATCGTGCATGTATCATCCCGTATAACATTTCTGCAGCAGACTCTACAAGCTCAACCTGCTGCTCCGTCAAGATATCTTCACTTTGTGTTTCGACGTCTAGAATTAAATCAAGTGCATAATCGTAGTACGGGATTATGTTACCTAAGCCAGTTAAATTGAAATCATCTTGAATATATTCTTCCTCTACTTCGCAAAAAAGTTCATTTCCCTTTAAATTACAGAACCAGGAAATCCAGGACTGTTCTTCTTCATCAGAGCTTGAGCTTTCATCGGAAGTGTGACTATCTCCTGAATTCCTGCTGCATCTAAAATATCTATTGCTATCTTCTACAAATTGTTTATCTAAACTCCGCTCAGATTTATCGGCTGAAGCTTGAGATACGTTCTTAAGCATTTTTCAAATGGAAAGTATTTAGGTTATGCGAGCGATGGCGATAGAAGAACACGGCTCGCGTAAGGCATTCTGACACAAAGTGCAGAACACAAGGGGTGATCTCCTTCTTTCTAGAAGACGCAGATGACGCAGGTGCGGGCTGGTGCAAAAATAGTAGAAGTAGCTGTAGCTTAGATATTCGAAAATAGCTCAATGCTGGTTCTCTTTGTTCTTTATTGTCATTCACACGAGACTGATGACAAAAGTTGTACCTCAACAAATGGCGAAAAAAGGTAAAAAAAGCTGTACGAGTTTATTTAGCACCTTTGTCGTTTGTTGGAATCTTGGAATCTTGGAAAGCAGGATAATTGGCAGGCAAGGCAGGTTGTCTGTGGTTATTCGAGAGTGCTAAATTCGTAAAAAATTGCTCACTTGCTCTGAACTTTAGACAAACTTCGGAAAATCTACACTGTGCGGCAAAACTCCACTTCTTGTCGTTTGTTTTCGTGCTCTCGCTGCTTAGCGAATTATCACGTACTTCCGCATTTCAGAACACGAAAAACATATCCATAACTGCAGTCACGCGCATGAGCATAGCAACTCTCTTTCTCGGGAGATCACTCGGTGTATAATAGTGTACTTATCACGTTGATAAACCACGCGCGGGTAGCAAATGACCAAATATTCACCTATAGAGAGTGAAAGGTTTTATTAATAGTCTAATTCACAGTGACGCTGTTAAAACCTACAACGATCATTTTTTTAGAGTTGAACAACCAAACCAATAGAGAAGAAATAAGACATGACTTTTCGTGACTTCGATTTCAATAAATCTTTGCAAGAGGTAAACTCCCTCTCGAAGGAAGTAACGAAGGATCTTGATAGAATTTTAGCAAACAAATTGGAACTAAAAAAACATCTCGGGACCGTTACTGAATTATCTACGATTGCCATGGACGAAAGGCTAGATGATCTGTGTGCGAACTTAGATATGAAATTATTGCTTTCGCAAGGCGTAAATAGAAAAGTAAAAAACTTAAAGGATGCACAAGATAGAGCACAGAATTTAATGTTGCAGTCAAATATTTACTCTAAAAGGAAACTTCTGTTAGCAAAACTCAGTGATGCCATAGTTATGGATGACTTTACTGGAGGATTAACTCACATAGAAGCTTGGAATCAGCTGGATTTGTTGTCCTCACAAATCAGTGACTCAACTCTAAAAACTGCACTTCCAATTTTTGAGTTTGACGTTCATATAAAAAAGTTTCAAAAACTTCTTCAAGATAGAATAAAGGTGTCCATAAATGAAAATAAATCAGACGATTTTTCACGGTTGATAGTATTTTTTCCGAAAGTGCAACTCTCTTCCGTTGGATTACAGATTTTCTGCAATTTCTACAGGAAGCAAATAGGAAAGAAATTTGAAGTTTTGTCTGGTGATGAAAAAGGAAATTTTGTCTCTCAATTATCGAATATATTTCAGCACACCATTGAGCTTTTCTCAGATAATCGTGAACATTTGCTAAGGCATTACGGGCCTCATTCAGTTGGGGAATTTCTATTTGGATTGCAAAATGAAAATAGTTTATACGCATCCAAAATTTTACATTCAATTGTGTCTGACCAAGGTTTTATCATATTCTCAGAAACTACCACAAAAAATACGACCTCAATGGTGGATTTGTTGAGCTTTGATCGATGCTTAAATGACCTCATGCTTTTATTTCAATATTCTGAAGAGTACTTGTACAGAATGAGCGCATTGTATGAAGAAATCCATATCTTGGATGATGGAATTGCTCCCAATACTATCAAAAGCCTGCCTTTCTTTGAAAATATTAAGGGTCTACTTAAGGACTATACTAGATTTGAATCAATATATTTGAAGGAAAATGTAAAACTTGCTATCAAAATTGATACAGTTGAAGAAAATTTCATTAGTTCTTCAGTAGATGATATATTCTATATATTACATAAATCAGCATGTAGAGCATATGGTACGGGTTCATTCAATGTAGCTTCTGTAGTTTTGGCAGATATAAAGACGCTCCTCACCGGTGTAGTTTATGAAACAATGTGCGAAAAGATGAAAAGTTTGGACTCGAGCATAATTGAAATTTTTGTACTTACTTCAATAAAATGCGAATCTGACTTAAGATTGAAGCTTATACAAATTTCGCATCCTATAAACAATGCAATGATAGTTTCACAATATGTGCTCAAATTAAAAGAAGAACTACAAGAACATGCGAGGACTTTATACAAAGAAAGTGAGCGTGAAAATATCGAAATTGTCTTGAGTGAGATTTTGCCTATATCTGAAGTTTTCAAAAAGCTGTCATCACAAAGTATTCAGAAAATTTCAGAACTTCTTCTCGCTGAATTCTCATGCTTCGAACTTCTAGGTTCTCAGAATTATGAATTTTCAGAGGAAAGATATGAACAGAGCTCATCATACGATCGATGGGTTGTCACTCTACTCCAAAGTATTGAGTTCTACATAGGCATATTCAAACCTTATTTCATCGATGCTAATTTCAACTTTTTAGTTGCATGTATGGCAGAATCGATAGCAATACGTATTGAGAGCATACTCTTTTCCTCGCTCCGATTTAACCAACTAGGTGGTTTGCATTTCGAGAGGGAACTTAGGGCTATTATTTCACAATTTTCGTGTTTCTTGAATCATTCTGTTAGAGAAAAATTCGTTCGCCTAACTCAAATTGGAATGATCTTAAGTTCCGAGTCTGTTTCAGAGATATTTGAATATTGGGAAGATAACACTGGTTCCTTGATATGGCATTTAACAGAGGGTGAAATTAAGCGAACTATGACTTTGAGATCTGATTTCAAAAAATTTTCTATGAAGGATTGATATTTATGTGATATTTTTGTCCTCACAAAATTTCTTGTCATCGGGAAATTTCCTGTCCGTGTCAATGCTCTCCGCATCAAATATATCATTGCGGATAAGCTCGTGTAAATTATCGAAAAGCTGACTTTTAACTTGCGCAAAAGCTTGTTCTAAGCGGAATAACTCTGTAGTGGCATTCTTATTGTACATAAAGAGACCATAATACAACTCAAATGAATCATTCGAAGTATTATCTACTAAGCTACGAAGAGAATCATAGCCTTTTGTGCTTATGGAGGTTTCAGTTAACTCCATAGTTCCAAGCATACGTCCAACCGTATGTGTTATAAACTGAGATGAAGCTGCCTGACGATCATGTTCTTCACAGGACATTTCCACCATACGACAGCCCTCCATCTCGAATATTTCCAGCAAACTGTTACATCTATCCACTCTAACTGCTTCACTCCCAATTCGAACTTTCTCAAATACAAGAGGAAGATCTTGCCAACTTTTTTTACCACTATCAGGTCCAAACATCGGATGTAAACAAAGTATATCAAAATCTTGCGGCAACAACTTTAAAAACAGGTGCTTAGGAAACTGCTTGACAGACAGTACATCACAGAATAAAGTATTCCTTTTCAAACGTTGAATAGGAAAATTCCGCAAAGTTTTCTCAGTAGATAAAATGCTTGTGCAAAGTATCACAACATCTGGATGTTCTTCACAGAAATCATCGGCGTCCTTGAAATATGTTACGCCTAAATTCTTCGCGATAGAAGTATAATTAGTTCTAGATGTCGCTATGACGGTATTTCCGGTACCCACAAACCTCTTTGCAAGGAACTGGCCAAAGTTACCAAATCCTATCAGGCCAATTTTGAGTTTCCGATTTTTTTCGATTTTTGCCTTTTCTTGTGCTTCTGAATCAAATGGTTGGGCAGCATCAATTGCCCAGACTTTGAAGTTACGATTGGTTCGCTTTTTTTTGAGCGCATTTCGGTTAGGGCTAGTGTTGGTATTTGAAGAAAGTAGATTTAAGCACGGAAGCATCGTTCGTTTCTATTTAAAGTTTGCTCACACTGTTTCCCTCAGAACAAGATGAGGAGTCGAGTAGAACCAAATAAGCAAAGCTGAAGAATTTAAAGGATTATGAGCTCTTAGTTTTCGGCGTTACATGCTAATATCTTGCTTTTCAATTTGTACTTAAGTAAAAACGGTAGTTTGTTAGGACTTTTAGTGGTTTTTGTCCTAGGAAGAAGGCCTTTCTGATAAGACTAAGTCTCTATACTTTATGTTTTTGGGGTACACAAAGAGGATTTTAGGGTTAAGAGTTTTTTTTTCTTCTTTCGCTGGTGAAAATGAAAGAAGGGGGACGGAAGAACGGGCTCTCACCACCAACTTTTCCGTACTTTGGATACTTGATAATTGCTACTTGAATATTGTAAAATAGCTTTATTACTTCATCCATAGCATTCATAGCATTCATAGTATTATCACGCAGCTCTTCTTTAGCTGTGAAGAATTCTGAGTTGCACTCGTGAGCTCTCTTTTAACCATTTCTGTTGAAAAAAATAGATACAAACGTTTTGGGGTGACTTCAGACAAGAGAGAAATGCATCGTATGGTAAAGTTTAAAGAATCGAGTGCTGTACAGAGAACACTTTCATATCGCTTACACGATGCTTTGAACATTCCTTTAGTCGGAAGTCTAGCCTTCTTCTGTCTTCTTGGGTTGTGTGGTCAGTTTGACAGCAAAGTCTTGACAAAATTATTCATATACTACATAGTTTTAGATAGTGTGTGGATTGCATTTTCTCCAGATGCAGTGCCAAAATTTTCATCGGTGATTCTTCTACACCACATTCTGACTTTCTTCATTTTACTTCATCCTCTGAGATATTCAGAACATTCGATTGAAACTTGTAGAGATGGCATAGTAGAATTGAATACATTCTTTTTAATTGCCCGGAGACAAGCCCGAAGAGGATCTCTGCTCAATATGCTTCTTAATTTCTGTTACAAAATAACTTTGAGCATACGTTTCATTTGGCAGCCATACTTAATCTATCATTTTCACGTCATTTTGAACGTCCGTGAAGGATATCCTTTGAGTGAGTATATTATGGTGCTCAGCACACAAATATGCTTATGTATTTTCAACATACTTTTAGCCTGTAGGCCAAGAAATAGATAGATATTGAGAAAGATCTGAAACAGGGAAAGAAACTGTCTCGATCATATTAGATATATTTAAGCCTTTCTTCAGCTCTAAAGGTGGCACATTTAATACCATCTTCACTGGAATCTTCCAGAGCGTCAAAAAGAAACTGTATGGCCGAGCGCTCAAGCATACTCAAATCTGGATGCCAGAATCGTATAATAAGAACATATCGGTCTTTACTCTTAGAAAAATTATCAGTGCTGTGAATGAAACTCGTATCAGCGACCACTGCTTCTCCATTTTTCCACCAATATTTTTCCCCGCCAACCTGCATCCAGCACTCACTTTCTGGGACGTCTAGGCCGATGTGCGATGTAAGTATGAAATTTGTGAAGTCCGTATGCGGTTTAATACCAGTTTCAGGGGCTTGACGAGCAAAAAAGACTTCTACAGAAGGTGAAGAAGCCTCGCGAACAAGACGAGTAGTCTTGGGGAACAAGTTCACGTTTGTTTCCTCCCAAACACATCTGTCTTGTAAAACAAGGGTCCTCCAATCAGGTCCATATGCCACAGCTTCTTCTCTAGCAGCTCGACTCCAAATTGAGTTTCCGAGACGTTCTAAATCTGGATTCCTTACTGCTCTCTCTAACTCTTCATAGATTGCTTCATGCGCACTTTCTAATTTTTCAAGCCACTCAAATCTCCCACTGTGAACGTCATGAAAAGGTTCTGCTTTAAGACCATAAATAAAGGATGAAGCTTTTTGGAGACCTTTAGCTGGATGATTTCTTATGTATTCTTTTCCAGATGCAGCAAAATGAAGGCTTTGGACAATACGAGTAGCAGAAGTTCCATAGCATTTATATAAAGCGTCCGAGATGGTCTGAATTCGGTCGTGCTCTCTATTCGTGTCCGTACCATCGCAAATTATTCTAGAGTGTCGCTCTCTCTTCGTCTTGATCTTTTTTATATTTTTCTCGTGATTGATACGCTCAAAAGATGATTTTTTCACGGAAGAGTTGCGAATCATGCCTGTCAATGACATCGAACTTGTGCCTCGTGTTCTTTTGCCTCACGCTGGGTAGGTCAAAGACTTGTTTCGACGGAAGTACTCTGGAACAAGAACCGAGTTTTGGTTTCCAACGCGTTTTTTTTTGCTTTGTAGAAAAAATAAAAAACAAAAAAAAAGGAACACAAAAAATTCAAACGGATCAAAGTATCGGTCGGCATACTCGTAAAAATTACAGGAACATGGAATGCACTAAGAAGATTCTAACGTGAGAGCGGGGTGACATACTCTACTCTTCAACTATCCCACCATGCTCGCAGCATTATTCTACCTAATCAGAGTTTATCGCACCTTTAAAAAATTTAGATATCACCCCACACCCACAATTGCTCCTGCATGTTGATACCCAGCGCTTACTCTTACAACCTTTCCTTTTATATCATCGATAGGAAATGGTATTTCTTCATCTCGTGAGGATATT
>Ga0255752_10007218_pt1 | contig 10205 bp, 20 predicted proteins | sample 011ome_25_FD_179952 | JGI IMG/M metagenome (GOLD analysis project Ga0255752, IMG submission 179952) | Coastal salt marsh microbial communities from the Groves Creek Marsh, Skidaway Island, Georgia - 011512CT metaG (version 2) | ecosystem: Environmental > Aquatic > Marine > Intertidal zone >...
AAGACCATTATGAGTGTGAACATTCTTGAAGGTGTCCGTTTCTATGTCTCGTTTGCATGTTCTTGGGCATTTGCAGAATTGAAGAAGATGGAAGGTAACGCAAAAATTATTAAGTTGATTGCTCGTGACGAAAACGTTCACTTGGCATCAACACAACAAATTCTGAAATCTATCATCAAGGATGACCCAGACTTTAAGAAAATTGCAGAAGAGTGTCAAGATGAGTGCATCAAAATGTTTACTGATGCAGTCGAACAAGAAAAAGAATGGGCAGAATATTTGTTTAAAGATGGGAGTATGATTGGACTGAACAAAGAACTACTATCCGATTACATCGAATGGATTGGTAATCGTAGAATGCATTCAGTTGGACTTCCATCACCATACAAGGTGTCTCAAGCAAACCCACTACCGTGGACTCAGAAGTGGATTAGCGGCGCAGAAGTACAAGTCGCACCGCAAGAAACTGAAATTACTTCCTATGTTATTGGTGGCGTTAAGCAAGACGTAAGCACAGATACATTTAAGGGAATCAGTCTATAATGACAATAGAAGTAAAAGACTACCGTTGCGAAGGTTGCGGTAACGAATATAGCGTAAGGTATGACGCAGAGTCGGATTCAAAACCCGACTTCTGCCCATTCTGCGCTGATGAGGTAATGCAAGAACAAGAAGCGTGGGACGACATTGGTGTGTTCTACGAGACTGACGAAGACGAAGACGAATACGAAAATTAATCTATCATAAATAGTACACTAGACAACTTTAGGTACTATTAATGATACATGTAGGAATTGACTATAGTATGACTTCCCCTGCCATTTGCATCCATAAAGGAAAAGAGTGGTCATGGGACAATTGTCGTATTTCGTATTTAACAAAAACTAAAAAATTTGAGGGTAAGTTTGGTTCTTTCATAGGACACACTTACCCCGATTTTCTTTCGCCCGAACAAAGATTCAACAACATATCAGAGTGGATTATAGATGTACTCACTGCCGCTGGTGGTGTGGAAATAGGACTCAACGCTGAATTCAAAGTTGTTATCGAAGGGTACTCAATGGGTTCAAAGGGGCAGGTGTTTCATATAGCAGAGAACACTGGACTTCTAAAGCACAAACTTTGGAATCACCGCATTTCTTTCGAAACGCCTGCACCCACCACCATCAAAAAGTTTGCAACTGGAAAAGGCAATGCACCGAAGGAACGTATGTACGAGTGTTTTGTATCAGAGACAGGATGTGACCCAGCGAAGGTGTTGGATGGCAACCCAAATACCAATCCAGTTTCAGACGTTGTAGACGCATATTACATGTGCAAATACGCCCACTCCCTATAAAATTTACTTATAGGGGTATAAAAAACTTCTGTTTGACTTTTTTCATTTTTCGTGTATAATGCATATACATAAGGTTAAGTAAATTAGCAGATGCTAATGAACCTTTGTATCTTTTAAGCAAGAACCCCGTACAGAGTACGGAAGGCAAATAAAATGAAAAATTTAGTCGCATACGCAACAATCGTAATGGGTACCGTTATGTTCACATTTGGTCCTGCTCATGCATTCATCAATGACGGTGACTTGATGCAAGACGCCCGTAACAGCGGTAATGGTCAAGTGAATGGTAACGCAGAAGGTCGTGGTGTAGCAACATTCTCTATGAACTTCTCTGCAAGCGCAAACACCAAAGGCAACTTTGATGCGGATGGCATGACACAGAACATGTTCGACACTAATACCCGCTCTCAACGCCCATATTACTACTTAAACGACTAACAGCAAATTACTAACTAAAGTAGTAAAAAATACCCCTCTTCGGAGGGGTTTTTTGTAAGTGCTTGATTTTCCTACGAAAAAAACCTGAAAAAAAGTGAAAAAAACCCTTGACAAAGGGTTCAAGATGGGTTATATTATAGGTGTTGATTGAGAAAAAGGATACATTATGAATTTACTTGAAACGATTGAGATTGCAGAGCGTGGTAAAGAGTTTATTAACTACATGCGTGATTTCTACTCTTTAGAGCATGACGGTCTCTATGCAGATGAGTACCAATTTACTGATGCAGAGATTGTAGAGGGTATCAACCAATACTTCAAAGGTGAGTTGAATTTGAAGGGTGTGTTGCAATACGGTGTCGATTCTACTGACCGTGAGTGTGTTCGTGATATCATTCTCTTCATGCGTGGTTAAGCGCAGAAAAGTGTGAAAAAAGTTAAAAAAAAGTGCAAAAAAGTGTTGACATGGGGTTCGGTATAGGGTATACTACCTATGTTGAATGAGAAAAGAGAGACTAGATTATGAATGATTTCTACCGCATGATTCGAAACAAAGTTGCAGAGTATGCAGTTGTTGAAGAAAACCTAAATGCAGACGGTACTGTGAATTGGAATTTTGTTGACGCTGATATCTGTATGGATTTGAACATGACAAAGGAATGTTTGAATAACTACTACATTCCAATGTTCAACAAAGCAGTTGATAACTTCATCGCTGGTAAGGAGTATTAATATGACAGTCCCAAGTAACTATGTCCCTGCCTACAATGAAGCATGGAAGATGTTGAATGATTTTGACGGACTTGAACCTCGTTCTGCACTCAAGCAAGCAGCGTCTGATAATGGCATTGCAGAGGGTGATGAGATGCGACAGTTTGTCACATGGGCAGAGCGAATTTTATTTGCTTAAATCGAAAAAAAGTGTTGACAAGCACTAAATACTATGCTACAATACCTAAGTATTGAAAATGGAGAAACAAATGGAAATATGTGAAAATTGCTACGAAGAAGTTTCTAAAGTGTTTAAAGTAAAGGGCATGGAATGTTGCAAGTCTTGCGTGACAGACTTGAAAAATGAAGCAAGTGGTGCTTCTATGTACAACGATGAAGATGCTCTTCTAGACCAAACCGATTATATTCCAGGTGTCATGTCTGATGATGACGTTGTGAATATGTTTCGTGAGGAGTATCTAGACTACTAAAGAATGTGATGGAATGGTTGGTTAAATCCTACGAGGGGTATCGCCCCTCCCGCCATTCCAAGGTAAGGTCACTTTTACCCCACACGCAAGGAGTGACAGAGTTGGATTGGTCGGGAGAGGGGGACGCATCCACACCTATTTTTACTGAGTATAGTTCAGTCTGGTAGAACACTTGCTTTGGGAGCAAGGGGTCGGTGGTTCGAATCCATCTACTCAGACCAAGCAGAAGGAAGCAAGGAATGCTTTATTTTCTAGTATCTCTCACCATGTTGCATACTGGTGAGTTGTTTACATACACAATGGATTTGTATGAAGAGAAACAGAATTGCGAAATCGCAAGATGGCAAAAATATGAAGAATACCAACCCGCAGACAATCAACAATATGTCTGTGTCGGACTTCCTCGTAAGGATGTAATTGAAAATGGACTCTACTGAGTTATACAAACCACTACCTGATTGTGTGACAATCAAAGAGTCTAATATTCATGGACTTGGTTTATTTGCTACGCAAGATATTGCTAGTGGAACCGAATTGGGTATGTCACACTTCTATTGGGGTGACCGATTGGAGAGAACACCACTAGGTGCTTTCTACAACCATAGCGATACACCTAATTGTATGAAGGTTCGTAGAGACAGTAGGTATTTTTTGGAGACAATCGAAGAAGTAAAGGAAGGTGACGAACTAACGGTTGAGTACACTTTCTATAAGGTAGGTTAATGCAGTTAAAAGATTTTATCATAACGTGGGACAATGTTCTGGATGACCAGAGTTGCGACATGTTGGTTCGTGCATTTAATGAGCGAAGTACGATAACAGAAAAACATGATACAGAGTTGTACAAGTTCGAACAGTTGAATTTGATGCAATCAGATATGAGTGGTATCGGTAGACAAATTGCTACTGCACTTGTACCCTATTACGAAGAGTATTTTGAACGAGTAGGCGCAAGCGAATTTATTGGTATCCAAGGGTTCGAAGATTTGCGTATCAAGAAGTACGTTGTAGGTACGGGCGCACAATTCAAGACTCATATTGATGTGGCAGATGCTTCATCAATGAAGCGTTATTGTATTGCGATTTTATATCTCAATGACAATGATGGTGTTACTGAATTCCCTACATTGGGGGTGAAGACGACACCGAAAAAAGGAAGTCTAATTATGTTTCCACCAACATGGCAATATCCCCATGCTGGTAGGTTACCGTCTGATAATGACAAATATATTTTGATGACCTCTTTGACGTATACATAAGAATATCCCTTGAGGCATTAAGGGATTGTGGTGCAAGGAAGAACCCCTAGATTAGAGGGGTGAACTTGACTAGTTGGTGTGATGCCCTAGCATGAGCGTGGAGACACGAAGATGCTGAGAAGACGTAATCAGTCTTAACTAGGTTCGTTGGTTAGAAAAGGTATCTAATCCTGACGTTGTAGGTGTACCCAAGTCCTACCCACAACATCCTGAGTATGATGTAAAACTGCTCACTTATTCTTTGGATTATAAATACCTAAGAACATCAATAATCCTAAAGAGGAAATCAAATGCGTTTTAAGGACTTGAGAGAAGTCATACTAGAGAATGAAATCCAACAAGACTTGGAGATTTTGAGCGAATTGACTGTATCACCACACTACCAACAAAAGGGAGTCTACAACCCATACTATACGTTTAAGGTTGACGTAGACAAAGACGTTCTTGCTAAATTCCCTGAAGCAAAATCCATCAAATACAAGTGTGTCGAGACACCTCGTGGCGAACTTCTAAAGGAAGTCGGCAAGGGTAAGTTCGCATTCCAAATTGAAGTTGATGACGTAGAGACTGACTACTACGTTGTCGCAACTATCAAAAATGTTGCGGGTCACTTGGGCATGAAATCTCGTAAGGACTCAACTGCATCCTCAAACGTAAACGAATTTTTATCTCTATATTTCCTACTCAATGACAACATGCCAGCAGAAGGTGCTGAAGCGTGGATGAAAATGATTGGTGGTATGGAAGGTGACACTGGCGTACTCAACGGTGAAGGAGCATCTGTATCCTATTCCGATTTGAAGGTATTGCTAGACAAAGACGAAACTGCAATTCGTGATATCAACATTGGTTACGAAAACTCTATTGCAGTACGAAAAGATTTACCACAAGGACAACACCCAATGAAGTGTTTTTGGGTACCTCGTGGAAAACCAGACGGAGTTGGTGCTAAGAATCCGTCTGATATTATCATCAAACTATCAGATGGTTCATACATTGGTTATTCCAATAAGATATCTGCTGGTAAGGATGAGACACCAAAGTTCAATACAAACATCACTGCATTCTATGGTAAGTTGGATGACTCACGCCAAGTTGCATCAATTCAACATTTGATTGATTCCGCATGGTTGGAAGCAGAGTCAAAAGTTAAGGGTGAGAATGCACAAAAAGCATTGAACAAGTTCGATATCAAGAGAGAGAAATTCTCTGAGTCAAGTTCTAAAGCAGCATTTGCAAAACTTGCAAAGGCATTTGACGCAGATGGATTGAAGTTCTTTGAAGGCGACTTTTACTACCCGTTCCGTAATACTCTAATTCAGAGTTTATGTGACTACCTAACCAATACGCAGAACCTTGTGTATTTGTTGAACACTGTTGGTTTCTACACATTCGATGACCCTAATGCTACACCTTGTCCATACAAGTTGTTGGTTGGTTCTGAGAATGGTTCGAAGATTAAAGATGTATCGTCTAACGATGGATACCGTGACTTGTTGTTCAACAAAAATGCAGCAGAACTAAAGAATGTTAAATATGAATATGATGGTACAAAGCAATCATTCAAGATTATGTTTACATACCAAAAACTGGGAATGCGAGTAACTGTTCCAATCACTGTACGAACTCGTGCAAGTGGTGGTTGGTCTGGTAAGTCTCTTTACATTACATCAAGCGGATTTATTATTAAATAAATCAGAAAGTCTCCTCTTAATATGGATAAGAACGTGGAAAAAATTCTATTCAATGCTCTGAACGATAAATCTGGAACCTACACACACAAACCATTAGTAAGTTTACACACAATATATCTAAGTGGTGAGATTACCTCGCCCGAAGATTACACAGACATATTCGAAACGATTCGTGGATGCGGTCAAAACGACATTATCAAAATCCACATCAACTCACCTGGTGGTGACCTATTCACTGCCATTCAATTCATGCGAGTCCTCAAAGAGACAGACGGTACTGTTGTCTGTTCAGTCGAAGGTGCTTGCATGTCAGCGGCAACTCTCATTTTCCTCGCCGCAGAACAATTCGAAATCAGTGACCACTCAGTGTTCATGTTCCACAACTACTCAACAATGATGGTGGGTAAGGGTGGCGAACTCTATGACGGTATCCTACACGATAGGAGATGGTCAGAAAACTTATTGAAGACAGAATACGAAGGTTTCTTGACAGAAGAAGAAATTGATGGTATACTTAACAATAAGGATATCTGGTTGGACGCAGATGAAGCAATGACTCGCCTAACCCCTTTCATCGAAGCAAAGAAGAAGCGGATGGAAGAAGAAGAGGCAGAAGAGGAAAAAAACTCCAAAAAAACCTGAAATAATGCTTGACAAACCTCCCCGTTTATACTATAATGGGACTGTAATTGAGAGAGGTATAAATTATGATAAAAGAAAAAGTAATTCTCGTAGACTGTGATGGTGTTCTCTTAGATTGGGAATACGCCTTTGACTATTGGATGAATCGACATGGGTACACTGTAGAAACAGAAGGTGTCTATGCGATGACTGAGAAGTACGGTCTAGAGAAAAAAGAAGCAAATCGTTTGATTCGAATGTTCAACGAAAGTGCTGCAATTCGTAAACTTCCACCATTGCGTGATGCAATGAAGTATGTGAAGAAGTTGCACGAAGAACATGGTTATATTTTCCATGCGATTAGTAGTCTGAGTGATGACCAATATGCTCAACACTTACGGACTAAGAACTTGCGTGAGTTGTTCGGTGACACTGCTTTTGAGAAGTATGTCTACTTGGACACTGGTGCGGATAAAGATGAAGCACTGAAACCATATGAAGGTACTGACTGTTACTGGATTGAAGACAAAGTTCAAAACTGTGACTTAGGGTTATTGATGGGACTTGATTCTATTTTGATGAAGCATAGTCATAACGCAAACTATAACGGTATTGCAAAGGTTGCAAACAACTGGAAAGAAATCTACAACATCGTTATTGGAGAGTAAGAATCTAGTCTCGTTAGTTCAGTTGGATAGAACAACGGTCTTCTAAACCGTAGGTCGCAGGTTCAAATCCTGCACGGGACGCCAAATTTTTTATTTGTTCTTTTGGAGCATTTTATGAGTGGGTGGTTGATAGCATTGACGGGAGTAATTTACGCATACGTTTGCTTAGAGCAAGCAATGAGGGGTAACTTAGGAATGGGTATTGCATATGCTGGTTATGCATTCTCAAATATTGGATTGTTTTTACTAGCAAGCAAATGATGGTGATGAGTAATGCCAAATTACAATTTTGATTTAGACCTGCCTGTGGCAACAAAGACTGAAAAGCAAGTAGCAGACTTCTTAGTGGAGAATGCTAAGTTTGAGTTTCTTGGCGATAACGATGATAACAAATACGATTTGCGTATGAAAGCACCTAACGGAAAAGTTATCACTATCGAAGTCAAAGAAGATTTCAGTTGTCAACGCACAGGTAACGTTGGGGTTGAATTCTCTTGCAGAGGGAAACCCTCTGGTATCGAAGTCTCTCAAGCAGACTTGTATCTATATAAAGTCCATGAACCAAGTGGTGACAAGCGACTTTATGTAATCGAAACCGCAAAACTCAAACAGATGATTAAAGACGAACTCTATTTCCGCATTGTGAATGGTGGAGATGTTGGTTCGAACTCCATGAACTACTTGTTTCGTCTTATGGTAATTAAGGAGAACTTTATGTATTTGGGGAAGGTTAAATGAAGAAGAAACCAATAGTCCAACACATGCCCGCCCAAGATAAGTTTTGGGAGAACAAGGTAATTGATGCTAATGAACCCAAGGTTGATATGTCTCAAGTGATGGAACGTCTAGATGCTATCGAAGCAAAGATAGACAAACTGTTGGGCGAAAAAGAAGAGCAAGATGCAGGATGGACTTATAATAAATGAGTACACCGAAATGGAAAAAAGACTTACGCATGAAGCAACAAGCAGAAGAGAAGCAGAAGCGTGAGTTTGAAAAGAAGTATGGTTCTGTGATGACCAAACGGGTGAAGCGTGAATTCGTACCATTGGTTTTGGCAGAAACGTATCGAAGGGAAACCGTTGAGATACCTAGTTTGGAGACTATTCCATGTGGCGTTTGTCCACCACCCGAACGCAAGGTCTATACGGGAACTTTAATTAAGGGGATAGCAACGATGCATAAATCGAATGCGATTCCAGTGTTAAACAAAGAGCAAGCGGTAGAGATATCGCAGATGCGAAGGTAAAAGGTAAACTATGAAAGAAGGAATTTGTATTCCAAACGTGACATTCAAAACTCGTGTTGGCGATGAAAAACCAAATGGTGTTGGGTGTCCGATTGGTGGTGAGTGGAAAGACGTAACCACTCGTGAGATTTTTGAAGGCAATACTGTTGTTGTGTTCTCTCTACCAGGAGCATTCACACCAACATGTTCTACATACCAAGTACCTGGTTTCGATGAAGCATATGACGAAATGAAGGGTTTGGGAGTTGACGAAGTATATGTGGTGAGTGTCAACGACTCTTTTGTAATGAATGCATGGGTTGAGTATATGGATGTTAAAAATATCAAACCTCTTGCAGATGGTAACGGACAATTAACACGCCAATTAGGTATGTTGGTTGATAAAGAAAACTTAGGTTTTGGGCAACGTTCATGGCGGTATGCAATGGTTGTGAAGGACGGTGTAATTGATGCTTGGTTCGAAGAACCAGGTCGTTCTGATAATTGCGAAGATGACCCATATTGGGAAACGTCACCCGAAAAAGTATTAGAATACTTGAAAGGATAAAATTATGTACGAAATACCAAAGACAACATTCACATTCTCTGCTATGACATTCGATGAAAAGAATGATGAGGATACCGAAGTTAAGGTTGAATTTTCTAGGCGAGAAGAAACTTTAGATGAAGTGCTAGAAAAAGTTACTGACTTTCTACGAGCATGTGGTTTCGGTTACGTTGATAGACTTGAACCAATCACTCGTACAAACTTCAGCAACACCGAATACGAAGACCCTCAATATGGTTATGGTGCTTTTGGTGAACCTCAACCCGATGTTGAATTGGACTTGCATTGGGATGACTTCCCAAACAGCACTGAGGATGCTCGTGATTGGGCAGGTGGAGATGATGGTCAAATGAGTTTTAATTTTGCATCAGACAAAATCGACTTGAGCATGGGTTATGAGTCAGATTTCAAATACGAAATCACACCAGACCCAGTGAAGGTTACAACTTCACCCGTAACTGATTATTCGTACTCAGTGAACTACGGTGATGTGAACATCACAAGTGCGGGCGTAAAGGTTCGTAACTCTATTGATGATGCAACACCAGAAGAGTGGAATGAAGTAAATCGGAAGTTGCGTCAAGGTAAGTAATGTCTGTTAAAGACTTTCGTGTTGAGCATTGCGAGATTCAAGATATCCGTCATTTCGTTGAGAAGTGGCATTACAGTGGTAATGTGAACGGGTTGCGAGTCTCGCATTGTTTTGCACTCTATGATGGTGATGAACTTATCGGTGGAATGATTTACGGTGCATTGGGTATGGCGAATGCTTGGAAAAAGTACGCAGATGCCGAAGGTGACGTAATCGAACTACGCCGATTGTGTTGTATTGATGACACACCAAGGAATACAGAATCGTACTTCATTGGTTCTACAATTCGTTGGTTGAAAAAGCATACTGACTATAAGGTTATTGTGAGTTATGCGGATGCCCATTACGGACATGAGGGTATCATATACAAAGCATCAAATTTCACACATTCTGGCATGACTCAGAAGAGCAAAATCATTCAGTGGGGTGAACGTGAGTATCACGACAAAGCAATACGAACGTACTACATCAACAAGGATGGGGTGAAAGCACTCAAACCTTTTGCTCAGAGGGTGAAGGATGCGCTAGAAAATGGGGAAGCATACTACGTTGAAAGACCCCCAAAACACATTTATTTGTATGGATTATCCTAAGTC
>Ga0255752_10007221_pt1 | contig 10201 bp, 8 predicted proteins | sample 011ome_25_FD_179952 | JGI IMG/M metagenome (GOLD analysis project Ga0255752, IMG submission 179952) | Coastal salt marsh microbial communities from the Groves Creek Marsh, Skidaway Island, Georgia - 011512CT metaG (version 2) | ecosystem: Environmental > Aquatic > Marine > Intertidal zone > Salt...
TATATGAGTATCGCTTTTGCCTTATTATTTTTCTCCCCGCAGAGCCTACGTCAAAAATTTGGGCGCTGGATCACCCGCTTTGAAACCCCAATTCAAAACAAGTTAGACCAAACCCATTGGGTAAAACCGCAGATTCAAAACCTCAACCCTGCAAAACAACCTTGGATTCCGGCACTCATTGTTGTTTATCTCGTGATCCAAGTACTGCTTCCGCTGCGCCACCATTTAATTAAAGACTCTGTCCTTTGGACAGAAGAAGGCCATCGAATGAGCTGGCGCATGATGCTTCGGGCGCGCAAAGGCATTACGAGTTTTTATGTAATGGAGCCAGGGACTGGAGTAAAATCGGTTTATCCATTGCGCGATTTAGTCACCCAAAAACAACTTAAAATGCTTTCTTCTCACCCAGATTTCATCTGGCAAATAGCACAAAGGATTAAAGCAATAGAGGCCGAAAAAGGACGTGAAGTAGGGGTTTATGTCCGCAGCCGCGTCAGCATTAATGGACGCGAATACAGCCCGCTGATCGATCCTGATGTTAATCTAGCCGAGGAGCCCTGGGATGCCTGGAGACACCTTGACTGGATTTTGCCCAGCCCGTTTTGAGCAAAAACGGACAAAGAATCCCGCCCGGGCCTTAAAAGCATCTATTTTTCGCTAAATTTGACCCGCTAAATAAAGCTATAATGTTACAAGTATCCCAGATTCGAGAGCAATACGATCAATCCTTAGAGGCCCTAGCAAAAAGGGGGGTTGATGCCCGAGAAGTTTTTGATCGCGTCCTTAAATTGGATGAGCAAAGACGTGCCACACAAGCGCAACTAGACGAAACCTTAGCCCAGTCCAATACATTTTCTAGAGAAATAGGTCAGTTGTTCCAAAATGGCCAACCACAAAAGGCCAATATTCTCAAAGAAAAAACCACCCAGTTAAAGGCGCAATCTAAGGTATTACAAGAGCAGCTCAGTGAATTTGCCCAAACCCTTCAAGAAGTACTTTGGACGATTCCGAATCTGCCTAATGCAATCGTCCCTGCTGGCAGTAGTGATCAAGACAATGAGGTGGTGCTTCAGGAGGGCGATATTCCTACCTTACATGAAGGCGCTTTACCCCACTGGGAATTGGCGAAAATCTACGACCTAATCGATTTTGAGCTCGGTGTAAAAATAACTGGAGCAGGGTTTCCTGTTTATAAAGGTTATGGGGCGCGGTTGCAGCGTGCGCTGATCGCTTATTTCTTGGACAAAAATACCAATGCGGGGTATACTGAATACCAGGTGCCTCATTTGGTGAACGAAGCCTCAGGCTTTGGCACAGGACAATTGCCAGACAAAGAAGGGCAAATGTATCACGTCACTGGGGATAACCTCTATCTCATCCCAACTGCTGAAGTCCCAGTAACTAATTTATTTAGGGATGTTCTGCTCAACCAAAGCGATCTTCCTGTTTGTTGTACGGGCTATACGCCTTGTTTTAGAAGAGAGGCCGGTAGTTACGGGGCTCATGTTCGAGGACTCAATCGCCTTCATCAATTTGATAAGGTAGAAATTGTACGCATCGAACATCCGGATAACAGTTATCAGGCTTTAGACCAAATGGTTGGCCATGTCCAAGAGATCCTTCGAGAATTAAATTTACCGTATCGCATTTTGAGATTGTGTGGAGGGGACCTCGGATTTACTTCAGCCTTAACCTATGACTTTGAGGTATTTTCTACAGCCCAGGACCGATGGCTAGAAACCTCCTCTGTATCTAATTTTGAAACCTTCCAAGCGAATCGTCTTAAATTGCGATTTAAAGACAATGACGGGAACAATAAGCTCGCGCACACACTCAATGGCAGCGCCCTTGCCCTGCCTCGTGTGATGGCTGGAATCTTAGAAAATTATCAAACCCCTGATGGAATTAAAATCCCTGAAGTCCTAGTTCCTTATTGTGGATTTGATTTTATTCCGGCTCCAGGGAAGTAAGGTTTTTTGGCTCGAATCCACCGTCATCTCAAGACATGTGGTATCTTTAAGGCATGAGATTTTGGGTTTACTTTTTGCCAATCATGTTGTTATGTTCCCCCGCTTGGGCACAAAAAGAACATTTGGCCGAAAATTACTTTGAACAAGGGGCTTATGATAAAGCATTGAGCCTTTATCAACGTTTGGTTGAAGAACAACCGCGTCAACCAAAATATGTGCTCGGACTTGTGCGCACTTATCAGCAACTCAGTAAATTTGATCAGGCAGAAAATCTACTCAAATCGAGACTTCTCGAGCCTCGAATTTTTCCCCTTTATTATATCGCTCTGGCAAATAATTTCAATATGCAACGTCAAGTAGATTCCGCACAAATCTATATCGACAAGGCTCTTAATTACACCTATGAACAGCCCAATTACACCGTTTCAATGGGTAAAGCACTAACGGATCTAAGTCTGTTAAATGCCGCCAAAAGCCTTTATCAAGGCGTCATGCAGCGCTATCCTGAAAAGGATTTCAATTTACAGCTGGCGCGCGTCTATGGAGAACTTGGTGAATTAGAACCCATGTTTGAAACCTATTTAACCTTGATGGAATCAACACCAAGGTTTATTCCCAGCATCCAACGTTATCTCGAGACCTATATCACTGAAGACCCCTCAAATCCGGGAAATATTCAATTAAAAACCGCATTAATTAAACGCTTAGCCCAGCAGCAAGAACCTCTGTACAACAGTCTATTGAGTTGGTTGTTCGGTCAACAAAAAGAATACGGCAAGGCCTTTATTCAAGAAAAAGCCATTTTTATGCGGAACCCAGGGGACTTGACCGGTATTAAACAATTGGGTTATGCCGCCTTAAATGATGAGCAGCCCAGTATGGCTAAAACCATTTTTAGCTTTGTTTTAGAAACGGCCGTCGACCCTAGAGAGCGTCTTGCGGCCCATTTGGAGATTTTACGCTTGGATAGAAGCATGAAACAGCGCCCGCCTCAAGAAATTGAAATGAGCTACACTGAATTAATTCAGCAATACCAAGCCTTTGACCTGACCCAACTCAACCTAGATTACGCAGACTTCCTTGCTTTTGACCTTGATCGATCGCAAGAAGCCATTGCCCTTTTGAACAAAGCGGCAGATCGCGCCCAAAAATCATATGCCGAAGGACGCCTGCGTTTACTACTTGGCGATATCTTGGTTTTTAACGAGCAATACAATGAAGCCCTCGTGAATTATGCCTTGGTTCAAAGCGTGCTCAAAGATGATGACTTGGCTCAAGAAGCTAAATTCAAGGAAGCACAAACAAGTTATTTTCGTGGGGATTTTGAATGGGCCCAAACTCAATTAAAAGTTTTGAAATCTTCGACGGCACAAAAAATGTCCAATGACGCCATAGCCCTTCATGTTTTGATCAATGAGAATACGCTAGAAGACTCTACACAAATCGCTTTAAAAAAGTTTGCCGGTGCTCAGTTACTCATGCATCAAAAAAAATATTCCAGCGCGATCGAGGCCTTTATGACTTTACAAGCAGAGGAGCAAATTGACCGATTGGCCGATGATATTCTTCATAATTTAGGAACACTCTATCAGCTCACGAAAGCCCCTGAACGGGCCAAAGTCCAGTGGGAGACTTTAATTAATGAATACCCCGATAGTGTCTATATTGATGACGCACTTTTTGCCTTATCACAGCTCATGCTTTCAGAATTTATGGCCCCCGAAGAGGCCAAAACCTATCTCGAAGAGATCATCTTTAACCATGCCGACAGCATTTATTTTATCGATGCACAAAAACAATACAGAAAACTACGCGGAGACCAAATCAATTGATTTTGACGCAAAAACATAAAGCCTGTGTACATTTATAACGTTACCATAACCCTAGAACCCGAAATAGAAACCCATTGGCTTGAGTGGATGCAGCAAGAGCATATTCCTCAGATGATCCAAACCGGTAAATTTACAAAGGCACTAATGACAAGGGTTATTACTGATCAAGATTTAGGCGGGCCAACTTATTCGGTTCAATACCGCTGTAAAAGCAAAGAAATACTGCAAGACTATTATCGGGAAGATGCCGAAAAATTAAGAGCGCAAAGCGCCCGTTTTGCTGGCAAATTTATCGCCTTTCGGACCGAACTCGATGTGATACAAGAATTCTCATGAGTGTCAGTCCTAAAAAACATCTCGGCCAACATTTCCTCAAGGATCGCAGTATCGCCCAAAGCATCGCAGAATTGCTCACCGGGGTTGGTTATAAGCATTTATTAGAGATCGGTCCCGGCACTGGGGTGTTAACACAATATTTAATCAATAAACCCTGGCAACTTATCGCCCTTGATTTAGATCAAGAGTCTATTGATTACCTCAATGAATATTACACGCAAAGTGAACTTACCGTTCGCTACGGGGATGTCTTAAAGGAAGATTTTACGGAGCTCTGTGGCGTGAATCCTTTCGCCATAGTAGGTAATTTCCCTTATAACATCTCCTCTCAAATTGTATTCAAAACCATTGAATGGCGGCATCAAATCCCGGAATTCTGCGGTATGTTTCAAAAGGAGGTGGCCCAGCGGATTTGTGCCGCGCCTGGGAGCAAAACCTATGGCATCCTCTCGGTATTGACCCAAGCCTATTACAAGGCCGAGTACCAATTTACCGTTCCCCCCGGGGTTTTTCATCCGCCCCCAAAAGTCGATTCTGGGGTTTTACGCCTTACGCGGTATGATGATCTGGAACTTCCTTGTGATGAAGCTTTGTTTTTTAAAGTCGTGAAAACCAGTTTTCAGCAGCGTCGTAAAACTCTGCGTAACAGCTTAAAAATCTTCAATATCTCTCAAAAACTCAAAGAAGATAGTATCTTTGCGAGGCGTCCGGAGCAATTGTCTGTTGCGGAATTCATTACGCTCACCCAAAAAATGGAAAGCGATGGCATTTCAACTCACTCCTGAATTCTTAGAGAACGTCGAGCAGTTGGTAGCGCAAAAAAAGCGCAAAGCCATACGTGACCTTATGGGAGAGTTTCACTTCGCCGACCTTGCCGAAGTACTCGATGCCCTTGAAACCGAGCAAGCCACATATCTCGTTAAGTCCCTTGAAAGTGATGTGACCTCAGAGGCGCTCATGGAGCTTGACGATGACGTTCGTGAAAAAATTCTGGGTCGACTTTCCCCTAATGAAATCGCTCGAGAGCTCGAAGAAATGGATACCGACGATGCTGCCGATGTAGTGTCAGAACTCGATATTGCGATCCAGCGAAAAGTAATCGACCGTATTGAAGACGAAGAACACGCTGCAGATATTGTCGAACTCTTAAAGTATGACGAGGATACCGCGGGGGGGCTTATGGCCAAAGAATTAGTTCGGGTCAAAGACACATGGACCACAGCAGGCTGCATCCGAGAAATGCGTCGACAAGCCAAAAATGTAACTCGGGTTCATTCTATTTATGTTGTTGACAAAGATGGGGTACTGAAAGGTCGTTTGTCTTTAAAAGATCTGTTGACTGCGCCTGAACGTGCTCGGATCGCAGATATTTATATACCAAAAGTTGATTTTGTTACCGATACTACCGAAGGTGAAGAAGTCGCCCGGATCATGCAGAAATATGACCTAGAGGCCATTCCAGTGGTCAATGATGCTGGAGTATTATTGGGTCGGGTAACTATTGATGATATCGTGGATTTCATAAGGGAAGAAGCTGAAAAGGATTATCAAATGGCCGCGGGTATTAGTGGGGACGTCGAGGCTGATGACGGTTTGGGGAAACTGACCAAAGCCCGTTTACCATGGCTACTTATCGGTATGTTTGGGGGTATTGGCGCTGCCAGTATTATCGATGGTTTCGGAACCATTTTAAATGATTTTCCTAATTTATTTCTGTTTGTGCCCTTAATCCAGGCCACTGCCGGAAATGTCGGAGTACAGTCCAGTGCTATTGTGGTTCAGGGTTTAGCCAATGACTCTCTTAAAGGCAACATTGCAGGTCGCCTGATAAAAGAAACGGCTTTGGCCCTAATTAATGGCCTGAGTATCGCGATAATTGTACTGATTTTTAGTCACTTATTTTTCCACACCACTTATCTCGAGTCAATAAGCATTGGCCTTGCGGTAGTCGTGGTTATCCTAATCGCTGCGCTGGTCGGCACATTTGTCCCCATGCTCCTGGATAAAAAAGGCATTGATCCTGCAGTAGCTACAGGGCCCTTTATCACTACGAGTAATGATGTTTTTGGCATCCTTATCTACTTCTTGATTGCAAAATTCATCCTAGGCTTTTAGATACATTACATGAAAATCCTTCATATTGATCAAAATCATCCCGTATTATGGTCAGAGCTCAGTGTTCTTGGTTATGAGAATACTCAGGGCTATGCGCTAACCCGGGAGGAAGTTTTATCGATTATTGATTCCTATGATGGGGTCGTGATTCGCAGCAGAATTTTAATTGACCGTGCGTTCTTGGACGCCGGAAAACAGCTCAAATTTATCGCACGCATCGGCGCAGGCCTCGATGCCATCGACACAGACTATGCCGCAGAAAAAGGGGTGACCCTCCTTAGCGCCCCTGAAGGCAACAGCAACGCCGTAGGCGAACACGCCTTAGGGCTTTTACTAAATTTACTCAACAACATAAATCGTGCAGATCGCCAACTGCGTCAGGGCCTTTGGCAACGCGAACCCAACCGCGGTCATGAACTCTCAGGACAAACCGTGGGCATTATTGGTTATGGCCATATGGGTAAAGCATTTGCAAAAACCCTTCGCGGTTTTGATTGCCCCGTGATTTGTTACGATATCAAACCCAATGTCGGTGACCAAAACGCCCATCAAGTAACTCTGGAGCAGTTTTTTGCTCAAGCACAAGTGGTGAGTCTACATACCCCTTTGACCCCCGAAACAGAATTTATGATTAATGCAGAATTCATCGAGAAATTTGCTCATAATATTTACCTGATCAACACAGCTCGAGGGCGCTCAGTGGTGACTCATGATCTAGTCGCGGCTTTAGAGCGCGGTAAAGTACTTGGGGCAGGACTGGATGTTTTGGAATATGAGCATAGCTCTTTTGAAAAACTCCACACTCAAGAGCTGCCCGAGGCACTCAAGGTCTTACTTTCTTTAGACAATGTCATCTTATCACCGCATATTGCCGGATGGACCCATCAAAGCAAAGAAAAACTCGCTCAAGTTATCGTGGCTAAAATTCAAAACCATTTTCCGATAAAATAATTCTAAAATGGCCCAAAGCATTAATTCACAGGAAGAATATATCGCTCAAATCCCTGATGAGCGCCGAGAGGCCTTTGATGCATTACGCCAGACGGTCCTGAAAAACTTGCCTCCTGGGTTTAAAGAAGTCATCAGCTACGGAATGATCGGTTTTGTAGTCCCTCATGAAATTTATCCCCAGGGTTATCACTGTAGCCCAGAACTACCCCTGCCATTTGTGAATATAGCCAATCAAAAAAACTTTATTGCGCTTTACCATATGGGGATCTATTCAGACCCAGAGTTATTGGCCTGGTTTGAACAAGAGTATCCCAAACACTGTAAGACAAAACTCGATATGGGAAAAAGCTGTATTCGATTTAAAAAACCCGAACAAATTCCTTTGAGCCTCATTGCCGACTTATGTCAAAAAATGACTCCGGCAGACTGGATTCAGCGCTATGAAGCCCAATTCAAAAATAGGGCTTATAAGCCTTCTTGATACTTGCGCTCAAGTTCCGCTTGAAACTCCTCCATAACGGGTTTTACCGTACTCTCAGGCAAATCGGCAATACGAATATACATCAGTCCGTCAATGGCATTATTAAACAGAGGATCTACATTAAACGCCACCACTTTGGCGTTTTGTTTGATGTACTTTTTAAGTAAAACAGGTAAGCGGAGACTGCCCGGCTCCACCTCATCAATAATTTTATCAAACTTGTTTAAGTCCGCTTCGGTGGCATCAAAAATAAAGTCCTTATCCCCATCTTTGAGTTTTACTTTGTACTCTTTTTTGGGCTTGACATATTGGGCTAAATAGGGGTCATAATAATTTGATCTCATGAATTCAATCATGAGACTCTTGCTGAATTCAGAAAATTTATTTGAAATACTGACCCCACCCATAAGGTATTTATGATCAGGAAAGCGCAGTGTTGTGTGGACAATTCCCTTCCAAAGTAAAAACAAAGGCATGGGACGTTGTTGGTAGCTCTTGACCACAAATGCCCGACCCATTTCAATGGATTGTGCCATAAAATCGTGAAGCTCTGGTTCAAACCTAAAGAGTTTTTGCAGATAAAAACCATTGATTCCAAAGCGCTTGAATATATCTTGACCCAGGCCCATCCGATACGCCCCAGCGATTTGGCAGGATTCGTTATCCCAAAGAAATAAGTGATGGTAATAGGCATCAAATTGATCTATATCGGTCGCATTGTTAGTCCCTTCACCAACTTCTCTAAAGGTTATTTCTCTCAGTCGCCCAATTTCTTTAAGGACATAAGGAATTTTGTCAGCCGTGGACAGAAAGACTTCATAGTTCTTACTCTCGAGCAGCCTACTGGAGCCACCGCGCAACTGGGCTACTTCTTGAGCCATTCGCTCTGGGGCTACAGGCCCTTCAATAGACTTTGGCGCCTTGGGTAATTTAATCGACTTTGGGATTTGATCCAACAAAGGCTTCTTTTGATAGGGACTGGCCAGAACATAGGTCTTTTTGCGCAAAAACTTCGTAAATGACTCTAAACTCTGATGTTCCTGTTGGTCTGCAACCGAAATGGGCCGGCCAACACGAACGCGAATCACCCGCTGCTTCTGCGTTAATAGCTCTGAGGGTAATTTCGCCGTACGTAGCGTATCGCTAATACTGGCCAGACGATAAAATAATGGACTATTTTCGGCATGAAAATAAATAGGAACCACAGGGACTTCAGCCTTTTTTATAAGCTTCATCGCAGCGACCTCCCAAGGTCGATCGACCAAGAGTTTGCCATCGCGATAGGTTGAAACTTCCCCCGCCGGAAATATTCCAAGTCCATGGCCCTGTTGTAAATGCTTCAAAGCACTTTTAAAACCCGCTACACTTCCCGCGGCATTTTTATGCTGCTCAAAGGGATTAACAGGCATGACATAAGGCTTAAGCGGCTCTATACGATGCAATAAAAAATTGGCGATAATTTTGAAATTTGGGCGATGCTCTAACAATAATTTCAAAAGCAGAATACCGTCAATTCCCCCTAAAGGATGGTTCGAAATGGTAATAAACGGACCGGAATTTGGCAGTCGTTTTAAATCATCTTCCGGAATTTCAAATTTAATTTCAAACTCCTCGAACAAGCGGTTGATGAACGCCAAATCACTAAGATGCTTGTTGCGATTGTAAATTTTATTAAGCGTGGCAATTTTTAACAGGCGCATAAGGCCCCAGCCTATGGCTGAACCCATAAACCCAAGATGGTCCACTTTGATGGCCTTGGCTACTTCCTTTGCATTGACTAATCCCACTGACCCAATTGCGCTAAATAGGTTTGTTGTAAAGATACACAATGATTGCTTTTTAGTCCATACTCCGAAGAACAAGTTGTAGGGTGTCTCCACTTTCTTGGCGCAACAGCACTTCTCGCCCTTTAGTAGCCGATTGAATCATTTTAGATGGAGCATGGCGCAAGGTTAAAAGTGTTACTCTTGGATGAATTAGAACTTTAAAACGTTTTTGAAGCTGGGCCACTAATTCCGGTAATCGGTTGTATTTATTATCAACACAGACCGAAAAACTAATGGCTGAGTTTTGAATTAACTCCACTTTCATTTGGTATGTATGGAGCCATTTGAACACATTACCGATGTGGTCCTCCATCATAAAATTAAAATCCAAAGCGGATAATTGAATTAGAACCTGCTGCTCCTTTTTTATGATACAGCCTACTAATGGCTTTAAGTCAGGCCCTATGCCGACACGTGTTCCCTTGGCCCTTGGATCGTTAAATGGCCGCACAAATAAAGGAATTTCCTTGCGCTGCAGCGGCTGCAAGGTTTTGGGATGAATGACCGATGCCCCATAAAAAGCTAACTCTATAGCCTCGTTATAAGAAATATGCTCAAGTAACACTGTTTCACTAAAAAAGCGCGGGTCGGCACTCAGCACCCCGGGCACATCCTTCCATATCGTAACACTCAAGGCATTGAGACAATAGGCAAAAATCGCCGCGGTATAGTCGCTGCCTTCACGACCTA
>Ga0255752_10007232_pt1 | contig 10187 bp, 6 predicted proteins | sample 011ome_25_FD_179952 | JGI IMG/M metagenome (GOLD analysis project Ga0255752, IMG submission 179952) | Coastal salt marsh microbial communities from the Groves Creek Marsh, Skidaway Island, Georgia - 011512CT metaG (version 2) | ecosystem: Environmental > Aquatic > Marine > Intertidal zone > Salt...
AAAGATCAAGTTAATGGTATCTATGCATACGCACAAGAAGACAAGCTATTTGCTAGGTGTCTAATGGCAGCGCACCAGTACATATCTAATGAGATTGGTGTAAATGTACCATTACATTATGAACGTAAACATATCTATGGACCAGCAGCACCATACTTTGGTTGCTATTCCCCAAGTACACAAGTTTGTATGTTTAACTTTTCTGCTAATTATGGTCAGACACTTCGAAGTGCATTAGAAACTATTGGACACGAGTTGCGACATGCTTTACAATACGATAAAGGTTGGTATAATGGACATACAGAGCGTCGTCAGCGTTGGGGTAAACAACTCATTGGTGATTGGAAAGGCGAAGAGTATAAAGGTGATTATATTAATGCTCCTTGGGAAATAGATGCTCGTGGCTTTCAACAACATTATGCAGAAATGACTCACCAATTGTTTACTGAAGCAGAGTTAAATACAGTGCTCCCAGTATATGTACCGAAAAAAAGTACTAAATAATTTTTTTATATCAAATATTTGTGGTATATTAGTAGAGTAATAATCAACAAAGGTAAAATAAAATGAAAAGAGTAGAGTTAACAGAACAAGAATTAGAAAAGTATTTACAAGATCCTAAAAACGTATTACAAGTGTTTATGGGTGCTTTCGTAGACACATATGGTTATGACCATTCTAAAGTAAAAGCAGAAATATCAGAATCTAAAAATACTGCTACATATTGGAAAGGCAAAGAGTGGTACAATACAAAAAAAAATACTGCGTTAATTGGTCTTCAACACAAAACATTTAGTATCATCTTTGGTGAAGGTACTACAGACTCTATCGAAGTTTATATGATCGAGACTAAAAAGCAAGGTAAAGGTGTTGGTACTCGAGTTATGGAACAAGTACTTGATCTTGCAGATGACTTTGGTTTAGATGTTACTGTAATACCTACAGCATATAAAAATCAAGATGATCATGCATATTTATCATTTTTACGTCAGTGGTATTATGATCTTGGGTTTGATCACAGTGCGATTAGTCCAGTGATGAAATATAAATGTGAAAAATAATTGAAACAGTTTGGCGCTACTTGCATATAATTAATGTCTTTAGCGTTGGAAGAAAGACTAGTTGGAGGGCAGATGAGGTTACTTTCTGTCTTTCAACCTATCATTCTCTCTTTTGAGGTACTCAACTTCAACACGTAATGAGTTAACTTCACCAATTAATAATTCAATACGAGATCTCATCTCATCTTTCTCTTTAGATGATTCAGCAAGTAGGTCCTCTAATTTACATACCCTTTCTTTTAGATCTGCTTTGTACATGGCGTCTGTTGAGTTTTCTTTGATGTATTTGGTCTCTTCAAACTTTTGTTTACGTCTGAATTGTAGGAATTGCCAAACTCCTGCTGTAGTAAAAATACTGGCTAATGGTACTATGATGTCATTTATCTCCACGTTGTAACTGTTCTGATTTTAATCTGTTTAAAGTACTAAATGACGAATACGTTAAAAGAACCCATCCCCAGTGTGATGGTGTTGGTAGACCTATTGTGGTTAAATAAAAACCTAAACAAGTCATATACATCATAGTAGTGAAATACGCCGCTCTAATACGACATCTAATATCTTCATTTGATATACATCTCATTTGATATAAACCTGCTCCAACTAACATTACATTTAACAACCACATGGTGTGTATTTCAATTGAAACAGCTATAGGTGCCAGTGTCGCGATAGCAAGTGCAAGTGTAATCTCTGTTGGTTGACTATCTGAATATTTCCAGATTTGTTTTAATCTAGTTAATAATGTTTTAATCATAATTTTCAATAAATTGACCAGCTATACTAAAACCATTTAGTTTACCTTCTTTGATTTTTTGCCATGTCTCTTTATTATTTATTTTATACGATGTCATCCACGTGGATTTAGGTACATCAAAACCTAACGCTGCAGCTTTATCTTTTTCTGGATCCTCAACAATCCAAGACTCAAGCAAAGTATTTTCATTAGTAACATTATCATCATGATCAATATCAGTATTATGTTGTTTATTTTGTTCTAAAAACTTTTGTGCAATCTTTCTAACAGTTTCTTCTGAAAAATAGACATGGAATAAATTACCCATTGCATCTCTACGAGGTATCATCATATTAGGTATCATTGCTGGTCCTGTAACTATCATTTGATCGTCATTAAATGAAAATCTTTTTTCAGCGCTCATTCTCCACCAATTATTACTACTACTTGCAATTTGACCAGCTTCTTCAGGTGCTTGACCTAATTCTGCAACTACTGTTCTACCATTAGAATCATATTGACGATATGCAAGCCATCGATGTCGGCACGCTACACCACCTTTATATTTGAAAACATCATAGTAGTCGGTACCACCAGAACCCATTCCTGGTTGTAGTTCAAAGTTACTCAGTTGATTTATTTCTTCGATAGTATAGTATTTACTAGCACGTTGCATCATAATGCGACAGAAACGTCTAGACTCACTACCAGACGGTAATGATCTACCTTGATTATATCTGTAAAGTAGTGTAGTTCTATCATCGTCATCTCTCTTTAACAAATCATTTAGTGCACCAATACCTTGGATAATCTCTTCTTCAGTAGCGAAGTTTGATTTTGACATATCTACATACGAAGTAGTTTTAGCATCAAATTGTCTACCAAAGTCTTCGCGACTAACTAACTCTTCAATGTAATCGAGATGTGCTTCACTAATTTCACCTTCTTTAGCAAATTGTCTGTCTTCATATGAACCATAACAAATAGCTGTAGCTTGATCTTGATCAAAACCCTCTTTGATTAGAATTGGTATACATCTACCAATATACTCATCTTCAGACTCTCCTGGGTTCACATCCACAAACTTCTGAGCAGCAAACGTTTGCCACATAATACCTATTGCAGGGTCTTCAACTAAACTCATTATATCGACTCCTAAATCATTGAATTCTAGGTTGTCTATGTCTATTAATAATTCTACTATTTTATTCATATTACAATCTTGCTAAATCATTTATTTTCTTGTCAGCTTCCTGTTGAGATGTAATGTTATCACTGACAACATATGCCCTAATTACATTAGCACTCGAAGAACCGCTTTGTTCGCCAAGAGTTAGGGTGTTTGATTGTTCTTGACCTCCTGCGGCTCCTGCGAGTGCTAAAGTAGGATCAAATGTTGGTACTGACGGTGCAGTGGGTACTGAACCTCCACCTCCACCTCCACCAGAAGGTCCTGGTGTTTTAGTACTCAATATCTTTTTAACATTCATTAAACCACTAGCAATAGCGACACCTGCTGCAATCTGTGGGAATGGAGGAGGTGCTGGTGTATTTGCCAAGGCGTTAGTTGCTGCTTGATATGTATTAATCGTAGCGGCAGCGACTGCAGCAGCTTTACCAGCTGCACTCTGCTCACCCATAATACCAGCTATAGCACTAAATGCAGATGAAGCCACTTGTAAACTAGCATCTTTTTCTGCTTTTGTTAGAGCTAAATTATTATCAGCAACCTCTTTATCAAGTTTCATTCTCTTGTTAGCATACTGCTCTTTAATTGCCATTATCTGTTCTGCAGTGGCACCTGCTAATTCTACGTCTGCAATTGCCTTTTCTTCAGCAATACGTAACTCTTCTTTTGCTAATAGGTATGCGTCATCGATCTTGGCAAGTCTGGCTTCTTCGAGGTACGCTGTCAGAGTCTCTAGGTTAGACAATCTTTTCTCTTCCGCTATTTTATCTTCCGCATCTGTTTTAGCTTTCTCAGCAGCAGCGTATTCATCTATAATAGCTTGACGTTGTTCTGCGAAAAGTCTTTCTGCTTCTAACTTTTGTTCTTTAGTTGCTTTGTTTTCTTCTAACTCTTCTAATGCTTTAGCTTGCATCGCATCAAATGCTGCGAGTGCTTTTTCTTGTTCATCTTCAATAGCTTCAATACGTAACTGTTGGAGTGTTTCAATAACAGATTCCTCTTGTGCTATTCTTTCTTCTATCGCTGCTTTACGTTCTTCAGCAGCTTGTGTTCTAATTTCACGACCAACTTTTTCTGCATCGTATTCAACACTAGTTAACGCTGTTTGTTGTTCAATCAATTGAGCTTGTAATTCTGCAATCTCTTGTTGTTTCTCTCTACGTTCTTCGTAGTTATTAGTTAGTGTTAACTGTGCTTGTGCAGCTTGTAACGCAAGGTTAGTTTCTTCAATCTGATTTTGTGCAAGTTGTTTAGTGGCTTTTGTAACCTCATCCAACGCTGCAATACGATCATCTAATGAAAGTGTAGTATCTTCTAATATCTTTTTCTGTGCTTCAACTTCTTGATTTAGTTTAGCATTCTCTACAATAGTTCTTTTACGAAGATCTGATAATTTCTTTTCTGCATCGAATAGACTATCAACTGCTGAAGTAGCTTCGTTAACACTGTCTTTGAGTGTATTGAATGCACCACTAAAATCACCACTAACTAAAAGTTTGAGAGCTTTACCAACATTACTAACAATAGCACCTAAACCTGCCATTACTTTTTTGAGTGCTTTAGCACCACCTTCTAGGTTTGTAAAGTAATTGACTAATGATAAAACTAAAGGTATCAATAAACCAATACCAGTTGCTGCGATTGCAGATGCAGTTACTTTACCAAAGATGTTAGCGGCTTTTGAACTCAGACCAAATCCTTTAGCGACACCTGACAGACCTTTACTCATTGAGTTAAATCCACCCTTTAGATCTTTAAAAGATGCACCAAACTCTTTGAGTGTGTTTTTAAAATCATCTAGTTTTTTACTGAAAAAACCTTGTTGCTTTTCAGCAGACTTTTCAGCACTTTCTAAATCATTAACTGCGTTCTTTAAATCATCAACAGATTTAACTGCTGTTTCAACTCCATTGATTTTAAAACTAATATCTACTGTTTCGTCGCTCATATTATTAAATATAATTTATTAGGTTTCTGAATTATACACATATCTGTTCTTGTGTTAGGAATGGGATAGCAGTTCCTTCTAAAACTTTAGCTATACATGCTGGTAATACACCACCATTTTGTAATGCTGTGTTATATACATCGAAGTAGTATCCGCTATTACCATCACAATCTTCAAACGCTAAATTAGTCCCTTTAGGTCCATTATATGAGTACGTATAACAGTTTGCAACACAATCACTAACTGAAGTACAAAGTTCAATACCACCTTCTATTGTTCCAATACCTAATAAAACTTCTGGTGAATTTAGGTCTGCACATATTTGATATACTTCACCAACTGCGAGATTGATAGTGTATCTGACATTATTTTCAAACCAACCAAACTCTGCACGACGTGTAGCTGAAGTTGAAGAGACTGATAAAGTATAACACGCTCTACCAGGTATTGTAGGAGTATCACATGTAGTACCTACCGTACCAGTAACTGGATCTGTGTATTTAGAACATAATTCACCTGAGTTAACTATAGTAGCATCGTTTAAAATTACTTGAATTGAGTTTGCAATTGCACAAATAGTAACTACTTGACCAGCAGATAAACCTTGTGTGTATGCCGCTTGACCAGTTCCATCATCATAATACCAAGAGATCTCTGCTCCACTTGTTCCAGCAGTCACAGTATGACATGTCTGTTCTGTTACTCCACCAGTACAAGATGCACATGATTCGTATATACCATTATCTTCATTGTATGTATATTGAACTAGTGCATCTGGTGATGCTTGTCCAATTACTTCAAAACAACCCTCAGCTTCCGCTTCATTAACAGTAACTACATCACCAACTTGAAGTGTACCAGACGATGACATTACAGTTCCTATTGCAAAATCACCTAACCATCTAGGTTGAATTCTACTACCACCATTGTAACTAGTATCGATAGCATAGTCTAAACCAGTACCTCCACCTTGGACACACGTTTCACCGTTAGGTAAATTAATAGCAATACCAAATCTTTGGTTACTACCTTCTGTTAAATAGTGTGATGATCTACTACTAAATACAAAGTCATTTACTTCACCAACTCCATAGTTTTCAATTGGCCATTCTTCTAGGACTTCTACTACTTCACCGAAATCATTTGGTGTAACAGCGTCATCAAAGATTCTAACTATACTAATTTTAGTTGATAATGGTAATGCAACCAAGTTTTCAAATCTAATTTCAGGTCTAAACCAATACCAACCTGCTGGGACATTTGGATCACTCTCTTCACCTGTCATAACTAAACCATTAACTTGACAAGCATCAGTATTGAAATCGTCTTGGAATGCAAATTCTTCTACATATATTTCAGATAAAGCAATTTCATTATTGTTAACTACTTGACCGTATGGTCCTTCTACACCTCCTGTTGGGTCTGGTGTGTCAGGTGTAAATCCACTACAACCTTCTATAACGTAGTTAGTTAGAGCAGTACCATTACAAGCTTCACAAGATTCCCATACTTGTGTTATAGTTGAAACAGTTTCATTACCATATAGTAACTCAGTAACTTCATAACATGAACGACCACCTTGTATGTTAATTATTTGACCAATGGTTAATCCTAGGTTAGTCGAGGCGTCTAGGAAAATATCAGGAGTTAAAGGATCATTGCTACAAGATTCTGCTTTAAATATCTGTGGTGGTGTAATACCCTCACATTCAACACAGTCTGTATATGTGTTTGCGATAGTGTAAAGTGGTGTTCCATATACATAATCAATAACATAGAAACATCCAGGTATTTCTACTAAATCAACAGTAGTATTTGGTGCGTATGCAACATTTGCTGCGGCGTATACAAAATTTGTACTTGATTGCGCACAATTTAAATGTTGTGCTAATCTATGAACTACTACAGGTTCTGAACACAGAATAGTAGTTGAGTACTGTTCAGACTCACAACCTTCAGAATCAGTTATAGTCCAAGACCATGTAGACTTGCCACATAAACCAGTGCGCTCATATGGTGCTGATGTTTGAACTACACCGTCCATCCAAGTTACTGTATAACCAATACCACTTCCACCCGACGGGGTAACTGTGATTGAACCTGTACATGGGTTGGTAGTACCACATGATGTGTCGTCAGTTTGGGTATGTGTAGAGACTACTGGTGGGTTACCAGTATCTGGAACAGTAACCAATTGTGTTGCGCTACGTCCTAGATCATCCTCTACGTAGAGGTCATATGTACCTGCACATAGACCATCGATTGTAAATGTTTGTGGGTTTGGACCCGTAGTTGTTGCTTGACCAGTAATTCTACCATTATCTAATGACCATGTAAATGGAGTAGCACCATTTGTTTGAACACTAATACTACCATCACAACCACATAGAGTTCCTGCGCCACCAGCAAAGAAGTCTGTTAACTGCTCGTCGATGTAAACTGGTGGTACGTAGTCATTAGCACTAATTAATTGTACTTTAACTTCTGTACGTTCACCTATGTTAACATCTATAATCTTTTCAGGTCTCCAATATTTACCATTAACAAAGATAGTATCATCAAATGAAAGATCTTGTAAATCAACATTGTTTAGAACAAAGTATGCGGTCATACGTCTACTAAACTTGTTGTAAAGAGAGTTTATGTAACGTGACCAGTATTGATCATATAGTGTTTCACCATCAACATTAAATATCTGATTAGTTGCGTTTTGAACCCAATAGTTGATGTCATTATACCAATTGAGATTGAGACCATTTTGTGTTTGTGGCCAATTCTCAAATGTACTAACTAATGGATATGTGTCGTAGTAATTATTACTTGTCCCTAAAAACCATTTGATTTGAGATCCATTCGCAAGAGTTGGAACTGGTTGTAAACCATTATAGAACATAAACCTAGTGTTAGGTTTAATTGGTAATTGTTGGGTAGATCCACCTTCAGATTCATTAGCATATATCTGAGGTAATATAAAACTAGAAGCGACGTGGTTTGTATTAACGTTCTCTCTAATAGTTGCAAGAGGTGTTGGCGAAATACCTTCAGTTTCTATACTTCTAGTTCCTTTTAATAACTCATTGTTACTATCAAACTCTAAATAACCAAATGGATGTTTGTATTGTTCTTGGTGATAGATGTTAGCAAAGTCTTCATCTTCTTGGAAACTAAATGTAATCTCTTCTGATTGTGTGTTAAAGAGTGGTTCGAGTACTTGATCTTTATTCTGTACTAGTTTATGAGACCAATCATGTAAATCACCTGAATTGATATATGTTTGCCATGGTTCAATAATAAAGTTTTTAGTGTCATTACGATCTGGCGCCATGACTAATCTAAACATCTTTAGGACGTCTTTAATGTAATCAATCTGTTTGTATTCACAATCCAAATCAGTAGATGGCAAGAGTGTACCAGGTGCATTCATGATTTGCCATGTAATACTGTGTACCTCATCATAATCAGTGCCACTATAACCTGAAACTCTAATCGCTAATTGGTCACCTTGATTAATGGTTATGTTATCAATCTCAGTATCTAATGAAACTGTAACTGTAACACCGTATGCATAACCAGATTGTTTTAAAACTTGACCAGTAGATATGTTATAAATTTCAAGTCTACCTGCTACTGGTGCTGTACAAAAACCAGGACAACTAACCTCTCTATATCCATAGATGTATGCGGATGCTGCCATTCTATATTTCTGTGCATCTCCACCTATCGCAGTTGCTGGTGCAATATAACGACTACCAATACCTGCATTACCTACTTGGAAATTATTACCAGGATCAAATATGTTATCTGGTAAATATAGATAGTCTCCAAAGTATTGAGTAGGTGTGTTCGTGTTGTATTGTGAGTGTAATAGATTTTCACCTGAACCTTGTGTTGAATAACCAGGTAGTGCATTATTACCAAAAGCACTCACATACATTTGGTGGAATTTTGCTGAATTAATAAAGTCAGAAGTATATGTATAACCAGCGTCTTCAAAGATTTGATCCCATACTCTCTTGGCTCTAATCATTGGTTTTAAACGACTAGTTGGTAATGGGTGATTGTTATTATTAGTTGTGCCTGCAAATGATTGAGAAGTACCTATTGCTACATCTGACCAAGTTGCTGGTAATGAACCATCTTCTTCATATACATTACCATGATCAACAAGTGGATAGATGATATTACCATATGCGAGACCTGCGTTTGGTAGACCATTACCATCTACTTGTGCATCTTGTGGAAATGCTTGCCATGATTGTTCTATGTCTGTGATAGTAGGGTTACGTGCTGTACCATCTAAATTTCTAGTTTGTAAATCAGGCATTAGTAACTCACACAAAGGTTTGTCACCAATTACTGTTGAGAAGTCTCTGGTTTCACCAAGGAAAAGTAGTTCATAGTCTGTCTTGTCTAGATCTTGGTTTACATAAATCTTTTGTAATCTAATGTGACCTTGTCTAAATTCAGCACCATCTACAAGTATCTCTGCTGGTTTTTTAACAGTCACATCAAAGTCTACTCCGTTTACCTCAAACACATTTTTAAAGAACTCGTTGTTATGTCTAGTCGCAGGTACTTTAAACGTACGAGAGAACACTGAAGTAGCATCAGCGTTAGTGATGTCTTCGATTGACAGTGTCAGTTTAATTGGTTCCGTATCATACAGATCTAGAAACAGTTGTTGACTACGTAGTTTCTGAACGTTTGGGTAAATCTTTAGTTGAATCATCCTCTTTGTGACTTTATATTATGCGCTAGTTTAAATCTAACTGTGTATTGAAATAGTTTATCTTTTCTGTTAGTCTTTTGATCGTAGCTCGAACCAAGTATATCGATTGGTATCCATTGGTTAGTGTCTTTATCTGCCATTCTAACTTTAACCTCAGAAGATTGGAACATCGTTTGAAGTAGTGCTGCTTCGTCATCATTCATAAAGTCTGAAGTAACAGTGTATATATCTTCGATTTTAGATGAGTATGTTGTGTACCCTCTCGACTCTTGGTCTACTGACCATGATTGACTGTTGTAATCCGCTGCTTCTTTTAGGTATCTGTTACGATTAGTAGTCGATGAGTGATCTACTCTTTTAGTAAATGTAAAGTAGTCTTTGAAACCAACTGAATTGTACCAAGAGAATTGGAAGTGTTCAAAGTCATTACACTTTTCATCTAATATGTTAAATCTCTGTGCTTGTAATAGATCTTCTTGCAATAACTTTGGTGTCGCTGTTGAACATGGGTCATATGCAACTGG
>Ga0255752_10007235_pt1 | contig 10185 bp, 20 predicted proteins | sample 011ome_25_FD_179952 | JGI IMG/M metagenome (GOLD analysis project Ga0255752, IMG submission 179952) | Coastal salt marsh microbial communities from the Groves Creek Marsh, Skidaway Island, Georgia - 011512CT metaG (version 2) | ecosystem: Environmental > Aquatic > Marine > Intertidal zone >...
CGATCCTATCGAATCACCTCAGTCAGGCGTCATGGCGTTCAAATGCAAAGTAGAACGGTTCTGCCCTGACAACCATGAGCAAGAGAATGTTATTGGGTACTTCATGCAGCAAGAATTTGATGGTGAGGAAGTCAATGGATTTGGCTATACCGAAAAGCGTGCTTTGTCGCTGATGAACAAGCGTCTCAAAGCAATGATGTTGGAGAAACTAGGAGTTGCATAATGATTGGAAACACATTTATGCAGATGCAAAAGCAGCTGCAAGCAGGCCACGATCTTGTTCGTGAAACGTCTTTTAATACCGCACGTTTTTCTGTGAATGGAAAAACATGGCAGCCATGCTATATGGAACAACTAAGCGTGCAGTACAACGATGTTGTAGCTTATAAGCTAATACTGACTCGTGTTAATCACATGTTTGCGATACGTGATCAGCTTTCAGGTAAGCACACTGAAAACCTTGAACGCTATGCCGTTATAGATAAAAACTGGCGTAATCTCCGCGGCTATGGATCATGCTTTGTGTTTGATCACAACGGCGGCTGGTATCACGGCCAAAAGAAAATCTTCGGTCACGGCGATACGCTTGAGCGCGCTCATTGGTTACACCAGCGCCGTATTAAGTGGGCAACTATCAATTTGTTGACCGATGCAGCCTAGTTGATAATATAAGTACCGCTTATAGGAGATTGCATGGCGAAGCCTAAGATTAATTGGGATGACTTGATCATTGACTATTCTTCAGGGATGAAGATTTCAGAGCTATCCGCAAAATACAAAGTATCACGCCAAGCGATTTATCAATATTTCGAACGCCACGCTATTGCGCGCGCGGTCGATATCAATATCTCCGAAATATCTCGTATATCACTCGACGATCGTTACTCAAAGATGCACGTCCTGTATTCCCAGCTCGCTGACATACAGAACGCAGTAGAAGAATGTTCGGCAAATCTGAAACGATCTCAGTTTCAGATGATGGCGCTTTTCCGTCACATGGAAACCTTGCGGGAAGCGCTGTCGGACATACACGACACGCATATACGAAAGACGATCGCCGATCTGAGATCAGATTTACGCGGGGATATCAAACCAACGGTGCTTGATGATGATCCAGACGGAACGACCTGACAAAGACAAAGTAGAACACTACCACAGTGACCTTGGACCAATTGCAACTTGGTCCTTTTCAGCTCTGCAAGTGTTCGAGCAGTGCCCTCATAGGATGTACCTAAAACGGGTACAGAAACTAGAGGAGCCACAGCATGAAGCAGCGGCGCGCGGCACTAAAATTCATGACATGGCCGAACGATGGGTTATGGGAGAGCTTGGTGAAGAACTACCAAAAGAACTCGGGAAGCTACCTACTAGCTTCAAAGAACTGCGAGAAGCCTACGACGATGGACGAGCTGAGCTCGAAGGAGACTGGGGATTCGACATCGAGTGGGAGACCTGTGGTTGGACGGATGAATCCGTTTGGGCACGAGTCAAATGCGACGCAGTCGAGTTCGAAGACAAAACGAGCATACGAGTCATTGACTACAAAACAGGCAAAAAGTTCGGAAACGAGCTGAAGCATAACCAGCAGTTGATGCTGTACGCAGTGGCTACGTTCCTTCGTTTCCCTGAGTGCCAGTTTGTCAACGCTGAGCTCTGGTACTTAGATGAAGGTAAGACAACATCGAAGTCATACACCAGAGACATGGCCATGAAATTTCATCCTACATGGCACGAACGCGCACTACGCATGACCACCTGCTCTGAGTTCAAACCAAACCCGAGCAAAGTGAACTGCCGCTGGTGCCACTACAGGAAATCTGGAGACTGCGCCTGGGGCGTGGATCCATAAACATCTAGGAGCATCAAATGACCGAACAATCTACAGCTTACAAAGCTGGGGCAGCTTACGCCCGTATAAAACGTAAGTTCAATTTCCGACCACGTCGTATAGACCCCCTATCACCCGTCACATTTGCTGTCGGTGGCGTGGCCGGTTTTTTTGCATTCAGCATGCTCGCAGCAGCTAGCGACATGCTGGCAAGTATTGGTTTGTTTGTATTGATAGGTGCACTGCTATGGGAACTGATGTTCAAGAAGCCGAACTGAGTTTGTCGCTAGTTAACGGAAATCCTGACCTTTGGGATCACTTTGAGGAGATGCAATCGTGGAACGCAGCGTACCGCAAGAAACACGACCAGTTACTAATCAAGGACGTAAGACCCGTTCTAGATACATTAAGAGCGTTAAGGCACCTGACGCAACGCGATGTTTCAAGCCCGGTCAAAATAATAAGAAGATCGGGGGGCCAGTGGTCACTAAAGGAGGTTGGAGAGGTTTCCCTATCTTTACGTTGACACTGGAAGAACGTAACACCTGCCCTCCTCATTGCGAGCAATGGGATGAGTGTTATGGCAACAACATGCCTTTTGGGCACCGCGTAGATCACGCACATCCTTTGTTTTATAAAATCATGGAGAATGAACTTGACTCGTTCGACTACACATACCCGTATGGCTATGTCATTCGCCCGCACATTCTCGGTGACTTTTTTGATGAATCGTACGTGCGTTGGTGGGGCATGCAAGTGCGCAACCGCACTGCCCTTCATGGCTGGGGCTTTACTCACCACCGTCGCACTAGCGAGCTCGGCTTACTTGTTGATGAACTCATCAACTGTGACCGATTTAATGTCCGCTTCTCGGACGACCCAAAGATAGAAAACTCAACTTGCGTCGAAGACGCCTGGGATTACCAGCCGACAAGCAGTGAGATTGTTTGTCCAGAACAGTTAGGGCAGACCAGCTCTTGTGCCAGCTGCTCTCTTTGCTGGGAACAGCGCGATAAACGCATTGTATTTCTACGACACTAAGGAATTATAAGGAACGCTTATGAAAACCCTATATAAACCACACAACACAGTTATCCGTGAGAAGCAACAAGGACTAGTGGAAGTAATTGAGGATGGGGAGTACGGCCCAGGGACTGACCGTGAAGGCATGCCCTATTCTCGTATTGTTGGCGCGTTCACGTCAGTTGCACTGGCGCGTCGCAGTTTTCCACATGCGCAAGTTGATGTGTCATTTGCAGAAGCATTTGCTGCACATCAATCGGCGATAACCGAGCGTGTTTACGCAAGTCTTGGACCGAGCACTATGGACACAGAGATCGAACCCGATCCTACGTTTGATGCTGCTCATGAAATTCGTTACGACGATCAAGGAGTACCTTACTAATGTTAGTAGAAGCAGTCGGCAGCGCAGCCGGTGTAATTGCGCTCGCATACAAACTCGATATCAAAAAAGTATTGGGCTATGACGCGCTCGTAGATGTTGCTGCGACAGTCGGCCTTGCCCTACTTTTCCAAGGAACTTATAGCGGTATGGTTGTTGCAATGGTTGCAGGATTATTAGTATCGCTTATACTATCTGTATTGAAGCGGCGACTAGGCTACAAGAAGCTTAGATTCGAGGGGCGTAAACCCACATGGGTTGAATACGCCGCCGCATATTGATTACAAAGTTCAAAGTTAAAAGTTAAAAGATATGATCAAACAAGCACCACCCTTGTTTGAACACCAAAAGACAACAGTAGAATTTATTCTCGACCGCAATTCGGTGTTCATTCTCAACGACCCAGGCACTGGGAAAACTCGCACAGTACTCGAAGCTTTCGCACGGCATAAGGAAAAGTACCCTGATTCCAAGCTATGCGTGCTTGCACCACTATCAATTCTTGAACCTTCGTGGGGCGGCGACATCAATAAGTTTACGCCGGAGCTGCAATATTCTGTTGCCTACGCAAAGAACCGCACCAAAGCTTTTGCTTCTGACGCGGATATTTATATCTCAAATCACGAGGCTGTTAAGTATCTGGAGAAAGACCTGCCGTTCGACGAGAACGACTGGCTTGTAGTTGACGAATCAACTGCGTTCAAGAATCCAACCGCTAAACGCTCGAAAGCACTCAAGAAAATAAGCAGTGCTTATGGAAAGCGTATCCTAATGACGGGTACGCCTGTGCCGAATACTGTGTGCGACGTCTGGCATCAGATGCTTTGCGTCGATGGCGGCGAGCGCCTTGGCTCGTCGTTTTGGAAGTTCAGAAGTCAGGTGTGCATCCCTAAACCAGTACCAGGGATGCCAAACGTATCAACTTGGGAAGACAAGCCCGGTGCTACCGACTGGGTCATGGACATGATCCGTGATGTTTCAATCCGATATAAAGCGGAGGATTGCCTTGATCTCCCCGAGAACCGTGTTCAAACAATGTATGTACAACTCCCACGAGGAATCTACAACAAATACGTCCAGCTGGCGCGAGAGTCTGTGGTCCAACTTGAAACCGGGACAATTAATGCAGTCCATGCGGGGTCGCGCGTCAAAAAACTTCTTCAACTTTGCACTGGCGCTGTCTATGACGACAGCAGCGAGGCTAAATTGGCCCACACGGATCGGTATGATCTTGTTGCAGATCTGGTTGAACAGCGATCAAACCCCTGCATCGTTGCATACAACTGGAAACACGAACGCCAGCAGCTTCAGGAAATTTGCAAGAAACGCGGCATATCATTCTCCTTCATTGACGGAGATGTTCCAGCACAAAAACGATCGGCGATCGTCGAGAAATTCCAAGCAGGACAGATACAAATGCTCGCCTGCCACCCACAAGCGGCTGGTCATGGCCTTACGCTTACAACAGGCAAGACAACGATATGGTGCTCACCGACATACAACTCGGAGCACTTCCAACAACTCAACCGGCGGATTCACCGTGCTGGGCAAACTGAGAAAACTGAAACCATCCTCATTGCTGCAGAGATGACTGCAGAGCTTGACGTTTACGACAAGCTCCAAGGGAAGCTCGGTCGTATGGAGGATCTACTAACGCTCTTTGAGCAATCTACAAAGGAGGCTGCGTAATGCAGGTACTAACCCAGGAACTTAACCGCGTAAACGAACAAATCTCAAATCTGTCCTTTTATAAGGATAAGCTCACAACTTTAATCAGCGCTCATGACGTAACTGTAACGTCTGTCGTTACCGTCGAACGTAAGCCAAAAAATTACGGGGGGAAGAAAGCAGTTCTGTCTAGCATGTTGTTAGAGCGGGTCGCTGGCTATGTATCTGAACAGGTACGTCGTAACGATTACACAAAAGCAAGCGCTATCGACAACGCGATTGCTATGTTTAAGTTGCCAAAGACTGAGGCAATTAAGAAGCGTCTCAGCTCGTCGCTTACTCCGTCAGGAATGGGCAAAGAAAAGTACAACGAGCTTTTCAAAGGCACGAAGTATGTCATTGACTAATCCGTGTGAGCATGGCCACGCGAACTCATATACGTGGCCCCTAACTGATAGCCAAGGCATCCCGCTGTCGTTACCACTAGTGTGCGATGCCTGTGAGGCTTATTGGTGGGAGCAGGCTCGAGCAAAGTACCGTCCTGAAATATTGGACGGGTATGACCAATCAGATGTGGACGAACAGATCGATGAAGATAGGTGACCAAATCGAAGAGCTTCATCGTATCCGCGAATTGATTCGTGAGAACGAGAGGCAGGTGAAAGAACTCAAAGAAGAGTTCGATCGGAGACAGTGGGAGCTAATGCAGCAGATGGAAAACGCAGGACTCGAACAAGCCAAGTCTAACTCGGCTACTGTTTTTGTATCGAAGGACACTGTCCCAACAGTGAAGGATTGGGATTCGCTGACTGCTTATATTGCGGAGAACGATGCGTATTATTTGTTCCAACGTCGTATTTCAGCATCAGCTTGGAAGGAAATGGTTGAGATGGGCCAGGAAATACCCGGCGTCGAGCCATATGACAAGCCTAAACTCAACATGCGAGCTAATTAAGGAGCCTACATGAACAACCTAGTCGTCGCAGCAGACGCTAAAAAACTACCAGCCCACTTGGCCAATGCAACTGGCAAGGGCATGGAGAACGTGGACCAGAGCACATTAGTGCTGCCACGTATTAAGCTACTTCAGGACATGTCTCCTGAAGTTAAAAAGTCATCAGACCGTCGCATCGACGGTGCAGAACCCGGCCATTTGATGTTATCGACTGGCAGCGATTTGTTTACTGAGTTATTCGCTATCAACGTCAAGCTAAGAACTGGCTTTGTTGCTTTTAACGAAGACACAAAAATGCCTTTCCGAATCATGGGATCTGACAAAGACGAAGGCGCAGACGGCCTGTTCTCTACCAAAGAGAAAGCTGAGCAAGCGCTTATCTTCGAAGGTATTGACCCGGATAAAGTCATATCGACTCCAGGTCAGCAAGCCCCGCGCGATGGCTATACTCTGCTTGAGTCACACCGTCATTTCATTTTGGTTCTCGACCCAGAGACTGGCAAAATCAAAACGCCAGCCGTTATGGACTTCATCAAGACTAAGGTCGCTATTTCCAAGAACTGGAATACGATGATTGCTACTCAAGGTGGTGACCGCTACTCGTCAGTATGGCGCGTCGGTCCTAAGATCCAAACGTGGGGTGATAACAGCTGGTACAACTACGATGTGTCTTTCTACGGTTGGGCGACTGATGAGTTGTATGCCGAAGCGGATAAAGTGTTTGCAGGTTTATAACCCCAGCTTATACTAAGTAAATGAACGAACATTCCTTCGTGAAGTCGTTTCACAAGCGGCTTCACGAAGACATTAAAGTATGGAAAATCTACGACCCTTACCAAGGCGGAGTGCCAGATGCACTGCTCTTTGGTAAAAACGGGCTTGCGTGCTTTTGCGAATATAAGTATGTTCGTTCATTCCCTAAACGGGAAACAACAATAATCAAGCCAGCTTTGTCGGCACAACAAAGCGACTGGCTTAAGGACAAAATAACTAGAGATTTATTAGCAATAGTTATTTTGGGCTCACAGGATGGTGTTGTAATATTCGGAAATCCGGACGAGTGGGACAATGGTCTCGCTAAGAAGGAGGCAAATATTTTAACCGCCAAGGAAGCAGCTACTGAGGTTAGTAGACTGCTAGGAGTATTAGGAAGTGCATACAAGCTGGAAATACAAGGCGTATCCCCAGAAAGCTGTAGAAAAGTTAGCGGCAAGAGTACGAGCTGAATGGCTGTCCTACAAAGAACGGGAGAAGTCTACCCAAACAGAGTTTGCTGCCAGATTAGGAATATCACAATCTGCTCTGAACCAGTTTCTAAACGGTACGACGCCAATCAGCAATGCAATGATCATTCAGATCTGTAGCGAGTTAGGCGTTAACCCAAAGGGTTTGGTCAAAGGAATCAAGTTTTTTGAACCCTTTTTTGATCATATCGTTTCAACTCGCGCCGTGCAGGTTAGGTATTTAGTAGGTGCGTCTAAAACAAGGAAGAAAGCTGTGACCGGTGAATTTATACACTATCACGCTGCGCTTAAGGACGATGTGGATGTCTATGCTATCGAAGTAGCAGACGATGTATATGAACCACGTTATTTTAAAAACGAAAAAGTTATTGTCGCTGCTATGGAACCCGTAGCAGGAGATGAGGCTTTTATAATGAGGACCGACGGCAAGTCTTGTATTACCAAAGTTACTGAGGACAACTTAGTATGCCTAAAACGAATAAGTTGCGTGGGCTGCGAGCCGCTTACATCGATCGACGATAGTCGAATCGAGTTTGCGCATAAAGTAATAGGGATGTCGAAGTGAAGACCAAGTCAGACGGCAGTACTGCCAAGTACTACGAACTGCCAGCTGAAGCTTTCGAGCTTCAGCACTTGATCTCTCATAAAAACATGAACGCTCAGATCGGTGAGATCTTCCGTGCCTGTTACAGGTACGGTGAGGTCGCCCACTCTGAGATGCTTCGTGACGCTAAGAAAATCAAGTACTACGCAGAAGCAGAAATTCAACGTCTTGAAAATATAAGCAGTACTAATGAGTAACTATTGGCAGAACCACAACACACGTAAGCTCGAACCTGAAGACGTGATCCTTATACGCCAGCTAAGGCGAGAAGGACTAAAGCTTCAAGCAATCGCTGAGAAGTTCGAGATATCAAAAACCAATGTTAGCAAAATTGTTAACCGCAAGATTTGGACGCACGTATATGAAAAAGCGCATTCACATCAACCAGCACAACATACGCGCTAACGCCAAAGGCGCAGACCTGCCTGTTGTGACAGTTAAGACCTACAAAGAAAACATCAAATGCAATCGCGTACAGATCAACGGTCCGTGCGAGCTTGTGTACTCACCGGACAATCCCTTGGCTTGCGGAGCCAAGGTATGGATTGAAACAACGTCGGAGGTTGTTACCCATGGCTAAGGTTAAAGCAACAGCAACCATATACATAGACTTAGAGTGGATAGGCGAAGTTCCTAATGATATCGCCGAAGATGATTGGCTTTTGTGGGTCAAAGAAAATATTGACGGAGACGCTTTTGTTGCAGTTGGTGATGGTGAGTGGCGCTTAGAATGGGTGGAGTCAGCTGAGCAATGAAATTAATGAAACTAACTGAGTGGGCTGATAGTATGTTCACCCCCGGTTCGCGCCCTCACGTAAATACGCTCCATAAGTGGGTGACCCAAGGTGAAATCCCCGCGCGTAAGATCGGCAACAAATGGTTCGTCGAGGTTAGCGATGGGAAAGTCACGCCAGTCAGCGGATACGAAAAAGCTCGTACCAAATTTATATCGTAACGGTAAGTACTGGCAGTACAGGCACCCTGGCACCAAGAAGAAAGTAAGCCTTGGTGCTATCCCACAGAAAGAAGCAATTATCACAGCAAACCGTCTCAACCACGAGTTCGCTGTTCGTGACGCTGTTAACATTGAAGACTTAACACGTCGCGTTAAATTTTCAAACGTAACGATCGGCGATCTCCTTACGGAGTGGCACGATCAATATTACAAACCAAAAGTCGCCCGTGGAGAAATCGCTGAGTCTACGTTCAAGACACATGACGCCCCGGCGTTTACCTTCACGCGAACAGCGATCGGCGATATGTATATACAAGATGTATATACATCTGAACTTACATCGTTGATCGCCGAATCGTCTATGAGTCGATACGAACGTATGCGCTCATTCTGGAGTCGCATGTTTACCTACGCCATCGGGCTAGGATACACAGACCAGAACCCTGCCGAAAAAATACTGACGTATAAACAACGTGGTGGGGACACTAAAAAGAAACGCTCACGGCTACGCTGGGAGTGGTTCTTGACGCTGCTAGAGACAGCAAAGTCCACCCCCAAGTGGGAGTGGTTTGCTGACGCGCTAGTCGTGCAACTATACACAGCCGTAGACCGAAGCACACTCATGTCCATGCACGAGGATCAAATCAGAGATGGAATCTGGTACTACACAAGAAAGAAAACACGGCAGCACCCGCATTCGCATGTTGCTGTCACGTTGCCGAGCGAAGTTAGACGAGTCGTCGATAAGCGCAAAGGAAAAGGCAGCATATTTGGCAGATCAGGCGAGGTCTACACTAAGACGTTTGCCCGAGTGGTTAAGGCCAGTGGCGTTGATGGCCTTGTTTCCGCTGGTGCAGCGCCTCCCACGCCACACGAGGTCCGCGCTTTGGCTAGCATTGTCAACTTGGTACATGGAGTCTCTGAGCAAGAAGTCCAACGTCTCATGGCGCACAAAGACGCCAAGATGACTCAGCACTACCTATCCGATCACCAAGGCATTAAGTACCTCGGTGCCACCCCGATCGATATCCCTTTCGATCAATTATCAGTCACTGACGCTGACTTATAATCCGGAAAATATTCCCAAAATATTCCCAAAATATTCCCAAAATTCCTGAAATGGTGGAGCTAGGCGGGATCGAACCGCCGACCTCTACAATGCCATAATTGGTAAAGAAATAGGCTAACCCCCTGTTTTTATTGGAGATTAGCCTACTGGGGCGGCATTTTATAAGCCACACTTATACACTGTTAAATCAATCACTTAACAAGTGTCCCTTACCAAATATTCCCAAAACCCCTACTTATATTTGGCTCTTCGCTGCAGCTGCATGCGCCGCTTTTCTTGCCGCGCGTTTGTCCTCTAGACTGGACACATTCTGCTGTGACGATCCTACTTCGTTCAAAATCTCATCAGGAGCGTATATCTCCATCTTCCAGTTAACTTCGATCGCTCGAACACGGCGTTCGCCAACACGTGGCCTTTCTACACTAAATCCTTTACGCATGATAGCCGCTTTGAACTGCGC
>Ga0255752_10007246_pt1 | contig 10173 bp, 8 predicted proteins | sample 011ome_25_FD_179952 | JGI IMG/M metagenome (GOLD analysis project Ga0255752, IMG submission 179952) | Coastal salt marsh microbial communities from the Groves Creek Marsh, Skidaway Island, Georgia - 011512CT metaG (version 2) | ecosystem: Environmental > Aquatic > Marine > Intertidal zone > Salt...
CCAAATTTTTTTTTGGAGAAAACGTCACTTGCTTGGCGTGTCGGTGGTGCGCTTTTTGCCGATGTCAAGCACGCGCCAAATTTTGAAATATTATTACAAAAATGATGATTCCAACTTTTTGAAATAAAATTACAAAGCAAAATTTACCTTGGTTTATTGCCATGCGTTGTTTTAAAACCAGCCGTGGCCTGCTAGCCTATGACGCAAGATTTGAATTGGGCTAGCGCGGACATCGATACTGTAAAATCTGATCTAATGGTCTCCAGATGGCATGTAGGCAATGATGCAAGATAATGAACAGATTGAACGCAAGGATGACGGCAGTGACCGGCTTGCGGCGCTTTACGGCCTGACGCCGAAGGTTGAAACGGCAATTATCGATGCTGTTCAGGCGGGTGCCGTTCGCCGTCTTCGCACGCTTGTTGCACCGCTTCACCCGGCCGATCAAGCCGATCTTTTAGAGCGTATGCCAGCGCGGACAGCCGCGTCACTTGTGCGGTTTCTTGGCGATCATCTTGATGCAGAAACGCTGACTTATCTTGATGAAAACACGCGTGAAGCCATTGTCGAAGTGATGGGCGCAAAGGCTTTGGCGCGCCAACTTCATGATCTGTCAACCGATGATGCCATTGATATTATTGAAGAGCTTGAAGATGATGCGCTTGCCGATGTGTTGGCGGCGCTTTCGGCCGAAGATCGGGTTCTTGTCGAAGAAGGCCTGTCTTTCCCTGAGGACTCAGCGGGTCGTCTTATGCAGCGTGAGATTGTCACGGTGCCGTCTTTCTGGACGGTTGGCCAGACAATTGACTATTTGCGGGGCGGCAAATCGGCAACCGATGATTTCTATCTGATCTTTGTTGTCGATCCGGCGCGCAAGCCGCTTGGCGAAGTACCACTGAGTAAACTTTTATGCGCGCAGCGTCCGCGGCGTATTTCTGAAATCATGGAATCTGACTTCCGTTCGATTCCGTTTGATATGGATCAAGAAGAAGTGGCGGTTCTGTTTCGGCGCTATGGCATGGTCAGTGCTGGTGTTGTTGATCTTGGCGAGCGGCTTGTCGGCATGATCACCATTGATGATGTGATTGATGTGATTGATGAAGAAGCCGAAGAAGATTTGATGGCGCTTGCCGGTGTTGGCGAGGCCAGTTTGCGATCTAGTATCCGCGAGACTTTGCAGGGGCGGACAACCTGGCTTTTGGTCAATTTGCTAACGGCGATTTTGGCGTCGGTTGTGATCGGGGTGTTTGATGCGACCATCGAACAATTGGTTGCCTTGGCGGTGCTGATGCCGATTGTTGCGTCAATGGGCGGCAATGCTGGCACTCAAACAGTGACCGTTGCGGTGCGGGCGATTGCCTTGCGTCAATTAGATACGGTTTCGACGCGCAATTTTGTTATTCGCGAAGGTTTGGTGGCACTGCTGAATGGATTGCTTTTTGCGGTTTTGGCGGCCGCTGTATCGTTTGTGTGGTTTGGTGATCTGGAAATTGCCACTGTGATGGCGGTTGCCATGTTTGCGAATTTGTTGATTGCGGGTCTTAGCGGAACCTTGGTGCCGATCGGGCTACTTCGCGCGGGGGTCGATCCGGCGGTGGCATCAAGCGTTTTTGTGACAACGATAACGGATGTTGTTGGGTTTTTTGTATTCCTTGGGCTTGCCGCACTCTATTTGATGTAGGCACTTTCAAAAGACCAAGGTGATCGGTGCAGTTTTGTCGTAAAAAGATAAACCATACCGATATGGCGCGGTTTGAATTTGGTGTTTTCATGACGGTTCATTTAAAAAAATTATCAGTTGGCTCGCAATCGCTTGATAATCTTCGTGACTGGCAGGCACTTCGTTTGGCGCAAGGCGGCAGGTTGGTTCATGTCACGCGCAATCGGCCGCGCCGGGCTGACGAACTGCTTGATGGGGGATCGATCTATTGGATCATAAAGGGGGTTGTCACCGCGCGTCAGGCTATCATTGACCTTGCCGAGGCGCAACGCGCCGATGGAACACCGGCCTGCGGCATTGTGTTGTCACCTGAAATCATTCAAGTTGCTCCAACCAAAATGCGTATTTTCCAGGGCTGGCGTTATCTTGAAGCAAAAGATGCACCGCCTGATATTGGCGCGGATGATGCTGGTGATATGCCTGCCGAACTGGCTGCCGAATTGCGCGATCTAGGTATTTTCTGAACCCGATTCCGTGCCATTTGGCTTGGTTGGTTTTTGGCTATTATGGTGATTATACGATTGGTTCATAGGCTTTTGGGCGTTCTTATGCTAAAGGAGAACTACTGTGATTGGCGCCACGTCCATGGCGGGACAAAGGCACCTGCCCACATGCCCAATTTTGCGGTTTTGGCACTATCTTCATCGGCGCTATAGATGGATGAATATTGCCGATAAGCCAGCGCCAGCCCAGCCCGAACAAGCGCTGCGCCTAGATCGATTTTCCCAGCAAAACACTGCATGACAACGCGGCTGTAACGATCAACATCAATCAAATCACATTGCAATTGAGGTGCGGTTGCCACTAACGCAGCGAGCGTCTTTTGCGCTGCCGTGCCGCAATCCCATTTCGCGCCATTGGCATTGGTGCATTGCTGTTTCTTTTCAGGGGCATCAATGCCAAAAAGACGGATCCTCAATTTCCCACTTCGGAGAGAATCACCATCGCTAATGTGGGTAATGGTGACGCTTCCAGAAATGGCAAAATTCTCCGTAAGGGGCTGATTTTGTGCAATCGTACCGGTAGGAAAGATGCTGCTAAAGACAAATGTGATTAAACAAATAATTTGATAAAAAGTCATCAACGGCTTTACAATTTGCTATCCAGAAGACATAGCGGTTTCAAGCAAAGAAAATCGAGTACCGAATAAATTAACGTTTTAGATGCTTTATATACAATGATCAAAAAAATAAATTTTAAAAAGTTCTAAAATAGAGCGCGTGCACTAGAAAATGATGTGCCGTTTGTTTGGAGTTGTGGAGCAGTAAATGAAATTTACGATACATGGTGTTAGAGGCTCAGTTCCAACACCAGGAATTGAATTTGTGAAATATGGTGGAAACACTAGCTGCTTTGAAATTGAAACTTGTGAGAGCCAAATATTTTGTGATGCTGGCACTGGTTTTCGATCGGCAAAACTTTTAAATGATAAAAAAAATGTCTGGGTGTTTTTGACTCATTTTCACCATGATCACATACAGGGCTTTCCTTTTAATCCTGGTTTATTTTCTGAGGGTCAGCAGATTTCCGTTTCAAGTGCGTTGCATGCCAAAAAGACTACTAGCACAATTTTAGACCGTTGTTTTTCTGAACACTTTTTTCCAGTAAATATTTTTGCATCTTTGAATCATTTGTCGGTTGAGAGCTTTGATGTTGCTACAGACGATTTGAAACAGGACATTGATGTAAGTTTTATTGAATTAGATCACCCTGGAGGTGCGGTCGGGTACTCATTTGTTAAAGAAAATAAAAAAGTAGTAATATTACTTGATAACGAATTTCAGGAGCCTCAACTCGCAGGACTTTTAGAGTTTTGCAAAGATGGAGATTTGCTTATCTGGGATGGGATGTTTACCAAAGACGAATTGCTGAACAAGGGAGGTTGGGGGCATTCTTCTGTAGAACAAGCAGAGGAGTTCACTGAACTATCTAACGTTAAAAAAACTGTGATTTGTCACCATGCCCCGTACCGAACTGATGCAGATATTGATTTTCTAAAGTCAAGAATATCATCAGACCGGGTCAGCTTTGGTCGCGAGGGGGAGTCGTTTTGTATTTAAATTTCACAGAAAAGTACAGGTACGGGTTCTGAAAAAAATTATTTGTACTTGTCCTTAACTTTCATTATTTCCAATAAAATAGCATTTGAAATTTGATCGGCAACAGTGTCACTCACCAAAGCCATTTGACTCAATGGACCGCCAGTATTACCAGACCATAGAGTTTTTCCACCAGGCGCTTTTAGAACAATATCAACATCAAAATTTGGCGCATTTGCGGTTATGCTACCAATTAGCTGGTAATCGTCCTCACTGGGATTTTGCTGGATTAATGAATCAATCCAATCTTTTTGATCTAAATATTTTGCTAGATCATTGGTCAAATCGTTTCCAAAAGAAGCAACTTGCTCACCAGCACCCGTGAATGGCTTAATAGCGATTGCTGGTCCTTCACTGTCTCTATCCATCCCTTTTGAGCCTACGTTTAGCCTGCCCGTACTCCAAACTTCGACTGGAGTAGCAATGTTTTTAAGGGTCTGCTTTCCGCAATTATTGAAAACTTTGGCTTGATTTTGGTCTAAACACAGATAGGTAGAGGTGGAGATGGCAACATCTCCTTGCTCCGCAATTGATTCCAATCTTGCTGCAATATTAACGGTGTCGCCGTAGACATCAGGTGGCGGCCCTTCTTCATGCTCAACGTCGCCTAAGTGAATTCCAACCCGTAGCGAAAGTTGCCCCTGCCTTTTAGAGGTTTCTTGCCACTCCATAGCACAATTGACCGCATTTGACGCGCTGTTAAACTCTATAAGCCATCCGTCTCCTAAGGACTTTATCATGTTGCCATTATGTTTTTCTAGAGTTGGACGTATTACTTCTTTTGTAAAATTACGCAGCTTTTCTAGGGTCCCCGGTTCATCTTGGGCCATCATTTTGGAGTAACCAACGATATCAGCTAGAAATATCACCCCTAAACTACGCATGCTTCTTCTCCCAAATTTCACTCAAATGCCTATTTAACAGTAGGTAATTGACTTTGATTTCATGGATGCCTTCAGAAATAGATTTGTATTTATAAGTCCTATTGATATCAGTTTTATCAATTTTTACAAAGATTTTTTGAGTATGGGTGGAACTTCTGCAAGAAATAATCGGGACGTTCTTCAACCATATTTGAGGCGGTTGGATACTGATAAGTCGACATCTAGTAGCCAATGATAAAATACAATCAAATTATTTTGTGTGCTCCTAAACCTCGAATGGACTATGCTTTTTTGATATTTTGTAAAGTGACTGGATAAGCTGTGGAAACAAAAATAGTGAATCAAAGTCAAACGGAAATAATGCACTTAAAGGCAACAATAGTTGTGCTCAGGGAGCAGCTTGAGGCGCTGTCTTTTGACAAAGACAAGGCTGTTCAGAGGGCAGTTTTACTTTCTTCTGATGAAATCCAACAATTGAAAGACATGGCGAGTTGTCTTCGGAATGAACTGGAAAATCTGCGATTTGAGAAAGATGCTGCCGTGCAGCGGGCAACACAGAGTTCTGCAGCTGAAATTCAGCAGCTGAAAAACGCCACTTCCAGCCTTCGGAATGAACTGGAGAACCTGCGATTTGAGAAAGATGCTGCTGTACAGCGGGCAACACAGATTTATGCAGATGAAATTCAGCAGCTGAAAAACACCACTTCCAGCCTTCGAACTGAACTTGAGAACCTGCGATTCGAGAAAGATGCTGCTGTGCAGGAGGCAGTACAGAGTTCTGCAGATGAAATTCTGCAATTGAAAAACACGATAACAAGTCTTCGGTCTGGGATGGGGAATGAACAATAGAGTGAGCACAGAAACGTACGAAATCTGGCTCAAGAGTAATACCTTAAATCCTTCAGTAAATCTCTTCATAAGAGGGTAATAATATGTTGGAAAATATAAGTGCTACAATGGATCTTGAAGAACTTAAAAAGCAGTTTGAAAAATTAGAAAAGAAATCCCGGCGTGCAGAATTGCTTCTGTCTGTAAACCGGAAGGTTTCAGGTTTAACAGACCTCAACACTATTTTGTTCAACATTATCGATGAGGTTGTCTCTGAGCTAGACGCTGAGAGGGGAAGCCTCTTCTTGAACGACGCGTCTACTAATGAGCTGTATTCACGCGTTGCGCAGGGAGAGTTGACGCGAGAAATTCGATTTTTGAATACTTCTGGTATCGCAGGTTATGTTTTTCACTCGAAGAAAGGTGAAATAATTCATGATGTAACAAGCGACCAAAGGTTTAATAAATCTATAGATGAACAAACAGGTTTTGAGACAAGAAGCATCATTTGTGTGCCAATCTTGACCGCCCAAAGCGTGGTAATTGGTGTTGTTCAGGTGCTTAATAAGAGGAAAGGTCGCTTCACAAAAAGTGATCTGGAAATGGTTCACGCTATTACAGAACAGGCGTCTGCAACTTTGCAAAATGCCCAAGGTTTAGAGCGACAAGCTCTAGCTCGCGAGAAAGAAAAATTATTTATTGACCTGGTTTCGGATGTTACTGCAGAAATTGAATTGGGTTCGTTGCTCCAGCGTGTGATGGTTGAGGCAACAAAAATGTTAAATGCAGACCGAGCTACTCTTTTCCTTCATGATCCTAAAAATGGTGAATTATTCTCTAGGATAGCAATGGGAGATAATGTGGGGGAAATTCGTCTTCCTGATAATGTTGGGATAGCTGGTTCAGTTTTTCAGTCAAAAGAGACAATAAACATACCACACGCGTATGCAGACCTTCGGTTTAATCCGGCATTTGATAAAAAGACAGGATATTTCACCCGGTCTATTCTTTGTGTCCCCATAATGAATAAAGATGGAATTTGCATTGGCTGCACCCAGGTTCTTAATAAGAGCGGGGGTGGTTTTACTGACGAGGATGAGTCACGTTTGAAAGCGTTCACCCAGCAAGTTGCGATTGCTCTTGAAAATGCTCAACTGTTTGAGGAAGTGGCAAAGGAAAGGACCTATAGCAACAGTATGCTTGCTAGCATGTCAAATGCTGTTGTTACGATCAATGAGGAAGGAAAAATAGCGACCTGTAACAAAGCGGGTTTGAAGATTTTTAGAGTTAGCACGTCAGGAATTGTTGGCAAAACCGTGGAAGATTTTTTTTCAGGGAGCCGGGCGTGGATGCTTGAGAAGTTTAATCAATGTAATGAGTTAAGAGAAAACATTGATTTGATGGACGTTACATTTGAAGTTGGAACCAAAGAAGAAGGCAATTTTGATATTGTCTCATCAAACGTAAGCTTTTTGCCATTGGAAAACAATGACTCGGAGGGAAGAACAGATCAAAAATCCCAGCACCTGGGAACACTTGTTGTGATTGAAGATATCTCAGATGAGAAAAGAATGAAGTCAACTATGTCACGATACATTGATCCAGGGATTGCTGATCAACTGATGGCGGATGGAACAGACATAATGGGTGGCCAGGAAACCCTTGCGACGGTGCTCTTTTCTGATGTGCGAAGTTTTACCACCATAACTGAGACTTTAGGCGCCCAGGGGACCGTCACCTTATTGAATGAATACTTTGATATAATGGTTGAAGCAATTAGTGAACAAGGAGGGATGGTCGATAAGTTTATTGGCGACGCTATAATGGCTGGTTTTGGAATTCCATTGGCTCATGATGATGATGAGGATAGGGGGGTGCGCGCTGGCATTAATATGATCAAGCGCCTTTGGGATTGGAATAGCCTGCGGGAAAGTGATGGGAAGCCTCCAGTAGATATGGGCCTTGGTTTGAATACTGACAAAGTGGTGTCCGGAAACATCGGCTCCAGCAAGCGGATGGATTATACCATGATTGGTGATGGCGTTAATTTAGCAGCCAGACTTGAGAGCGCTTGTAAATCCTATTCTGCAAGGATTTTGATTAGCGATTTTACATATCAGAGGCTTAAAGGAACCTATCAAATAAGGTACATAGATGACGTTATAGTGAAGGGTAAAACAACACCGATTGGTGTGCGTGAGGTGCTCGACTATCACACGCCAGAGACGTTTCCAAACCTCATGGACAATGTGAATCATTTCAATGAGGGGCGTTTATCGTTTAAAAGTGGTAATTGGAGCAAAGCCATCAAATCCTTTGATGAGTGTTTGAAGTGTAATCCGAATGATGGGTTGTCAAAAACATATTTGGAAAGATGTGAAATTATGCAAGAAAAAAATCCAGAAGACTGGGATGGCATTTGGGTTATGACGTCAAAATAACTTTGCAGTTTTATTTTCTAGCTCAATTTGTTGATAACAATAGTAAAAGTAGTAATTGATTATCCTTTTTAATCCATGGTTATATGATTACATATTTTTTACTCTTTTCAGAACTGGGGATAGAGCGTGAAACACATGCAATTTGGTGGCAAAGTGATCGCACTAACCTTTGCATTTGCTTTGGCCCCTTGGTCTGGCTCAGCGGCAAGCCTGTCGTTGGAAGAAGTGCTAATCCAGAGCCTCAAAAACTCAAATAAAATTGCCTCGTCAAGGGATAGCTGGATCGCTGCAAGGGAGTCTGTTTTTGCAAGTAATGCCACTAAGGAATCGTCCCTAAAATATTCGGGAAGTGGGTCATTAAGCGAAGCGGATAGTGGTAGTGGGTACACTGATTCAGACTCTTATTCTAACAAAATTACTTTTTCAAAAAATATTTTTGACGGAGGGCAGTCTCGCGAGAACCTTAAGCTCGCAGAAATTCAACTGGAGCGGGCAACTGCCAGCTATAGAAATACTGAACAAGGGGTGATGCTTGAGGCAGTACAATCATATCTGAACTTATCTCAATCTTATCAGCAAGTTGAATTACAAAAAAATAATATAACCAGGCTTGAAAAACATGTTGCCGCAGCCAAGGTCAATCTTGTGGAGGGAATTGGAACGCCGACAAGCTTAGCTGAGGCTGAGGCCCGTTATGCAAGGGCCAAAGCAGATAGAGCCTTATTCGCCACTAGTTTAGAAAACGCAAAGGACCTGTTTTCTAAGCTCACATTTATGCAGGCGAATACTGATCTTGGAGAAGCCCAGTTACTGGGGATTGAAAAAACTCTTCCTCAGGATCGACAAGAAGCTGAAGAGTTGGCTTTAAAAAACAGCCCTAATGTGATTATTGCTAGGTTAGCTGAGAGAGCTGCGGGTCAGGAATTGCATTTGGCTCAAGCCAAACAAAACCCTACCCTAGAGTTCAGCCTTTCTGCTACACAAAGCAATACCTCAGACTCGATTTCAGCATCGATTTCGGTTTCAGCGCCTCTTTATTCAACTAATTCCACAATATCCAGTGCGCGAAAAAAGGTCGCTTTACATTCTCAGTCGATGAGGGATCTAAAAGAGGCCATAGGTAATGCTAAAATTGAAGCAAGATCAGCGTTCCGCGATTATGAAGGTGCAAAAATCACACTGAATGCTGTAGTAGCTGAAGTCAAAGCTTCTCGTTTGGTGGTAGATGGAGTGTCAAAAGAATTGAAATATGGTTTGAAAACCACGTTGGATCTGCTTGATGCCGAGAAAGCCTTTAACGACGCTGAGCTTCGCCTTGTTCAAGCGAGACATGACATCACCTTAAGGGAGTTTAAGTTGATAGCGGCGACGGGCGGCTTAACAGCAAATAAGCTTGGAATTGGGCATGTGTTAAATAAGCTGTCTGATAGCCCGCGGCCAGAAAATCCACTTAAAAAATCTCTTCGTTTTTGGTAAGGTGGGCACCTTCAAAAGAGTAGTTTCTTCAGCAGATCGTTAGCCCTTAAATTGCTCAATCTCACGGCTCCCGGAATGAAGTTTCGAGTGTTTTAATGACTGGGAACATCAAGAAAGTCATCACTGTACGCTTCCCAGACTTAATGTTACCGGCAACACTCATGCTTGGCATTAGTTTGAAACCTTCTGGCAATTCAACGAGATTGTTCTCAACTATTTCAATTTCAGCCCGGTAAACGCTGTTCTTTTCTCCAAAAACATCCTCATCAACAGTGTCTTTTGATAATAGGGTAACGGTTCCCAGCAACTCGCCATGTTTTTGCGAAGGGAGAGAATCAAGCATGATTTTGACCGTCGCTCCCTCATAAACATGGGTAATGTCAGCTGGATCGATATCGACTTCAACGTGGAAGTTCAAATCATTTGGCACCAAAGTAGCAATAATGTCTCCAGGTTTGATCACCGTGCCTTCGAATTGATCTTCAAGCTTGAGAACAGTTCCATCGATAGGAGAAGTTAGGCTTACATCTTCAACCTGACGTGTGAGTTTGATAACTTTTTCTTTTAAGCTTTGTTGCTTCAATGTCAGATCTTTTAGTGTTGAGTTTTTGTCACTCAACTTTCCTGAAATAAATTTTTTGTGCTCTAATTTAGCCTTCATCAAATCTAAAGAATTTTCCTCAAGTTCAAGAGAGTTCTCCTCTCTATCAATGTCTGTATTTTTT
>Ga0255752_10007256_pt1 | contig 10163 bp, 6 predicted proteins | sample 011ome_25_FD_179952 | JGI IMG/M metagenome (GOLD analysis project Ga0255752, IMG submission 179952) | Coastal salt marsh microbial communities from the Groves Creek Marsh, Skidaway Island, Georgia - 011512CT metaG (version 2) | ecosystem: Environmental > Aquatic > Marine > Intertidal zone > Salt...
TTTTTCAATTTTGCAAAAAAAAGAATGAGTTATTGCAAAAAAAAACGGGACGGGTCTGGATTTGAATAACGTTGACGTTAAAAAATCCTAATACTTGACCTGTATTTGAGGTTGATTTAGGTATTTACGACTTTTTAAGAAAATTCCTCAAAATATATTTTTAAATTCGCAGTGCCTTGCCCAGACCTAGGATAGGATTAAAAGTTATTTAGACTCTTATGGATTACAGAAAGATCAATACGATTGTCGGATGGATGGTGCTTATATTCGCTACCACAGTCTATTTTATGACCCTTGAACCAACCACGAGTTTGTGGGATTGTGGGGAGTATATCACAACGGCTTATAAATTAGAAGTGGGTCACCCTCCTGGGGCGCCATTATTTATGATGCTTGGACGTTTGTTTAGTATGTTTGCAGGGCCTGAAAGTGCTGCAATGATGGTAAACGGAATGTCTGCTTTAAGTAGTTCATTTACGATCTTATTCCTCTTTTGGACGATCACTTTATTAGCGAAGAAAACAGTTTTAAATCCAGGTATTGCACTTTTTAATAAAAAGAATAATGCAATCCTTGATGAGTTAACGGATGGTGCACATGTCAAAGAAAAAGGGGTTCAATCCTTAACGGAGGGGCAAAAATGGGCCATTCTCGGAAGTGGTTTAATTGGTGCCATTGCATATACTTTTACAGATTCTTTCTGGTTCTCAGCGGTTGAAGGTGAGGTTTATGCCATGTCTTCTTTCTTTACTGCAATCGTAGTTTGGGCTATTTTTAAATGGGATGATGAACTTGGACAAATAGAATCTGAACCTGAAAATGTAGATTTAAAGGGTAAAAATCCTGACCGTTGGATTGTTTTGATCTTCTTTATGATCGGATTATCGATCGGTGTTCACCTCTTGAACTTATTGAGTATTCCTGCCATTGCTTACGTTATTTACTTCCGTAAATACAAAAAAGCAACAGTGGGCGGGTTTTTATTAACCGGGATCATTGGCGTTTTAGCCTTAGGCATTATTCAATCGATTATTATTCCGCAAACTGTAAAAATTGCAGGTTGGTTTGAGCGTGTTTTTGCAAATGATTTTGGTCTTGGTTTTAATACGGGTACCATCTTTTTCTTTATCCTGCTGCTAGCTGCAGTTGTTGGTTTATTAATGTGGTCAAAGCGATCTGGAAAATCATTGGTCAATACGGTTGTATGGAGTTTCACAATGATTTTGATCGGATATTCATGTTTTGCCATGATCGTTATCCGTTCAAACGCCAACACACCATTGGATGAAAATGATCCTGAAAACCTTGTCAGTTTAGAAGCCTATTTGAAACGTGAGCAATACGGAGATTGGCCAATCCTTCATGGCCCATATTTTAACTCAGAAATGAATCCTAGATCTGAATGGTCAGATCGAAGCGACGTTTATTTGCGTCGTTTTGTTGTCATTGACAGCAAAGGAAATGATGTAAAAGGTTTTAAAACGGAAGAAGAAGCAAAAGCATTTGCCGCTGGTGGAAAATACACGATTACGGAGAAGTATTTCCAAACCTATGACGGTAGCAATTCGAAACCTACCTATAAGCGAGAGGAGAGTACAATTTTCCCTCGAATGTATAGTCCAGAACAACGACATGTCAATGGTTATAAATCCTGGTCAGGGCATAGTGGCGACCGATTGCCGACTATGGGAGAAAACCTCGCTTACTTTCGAGACTATCAAGTCGGATGGATGTACTGGCGTTACTTTATGTGGAACTTCTCAGGACGACAAAGTGACGAGCAAGGTCACGGAAATCCGCGAGATGGAAACTGGATATCCGGTCTAAACTTTATAGATAAACATCATATTGGTGACCAAACAAAAGCACCTAGTATTATTACGGAAAACCCATCACATAATAAGTTCTATATGCTCCCACTAATACTGGGCTTAATCGGATTTATTTTTATGCTGACACGCTCAACGAAAGGATGGTGGCTTGTTATGCTCCTCTTCTTATTGACTGGTTTTGCCATTATTATATACCTGAATCAAAAACCAATGGAGCCTCGCGAGCGAGACTATGCTTATGCGGCCTCCTTCTACGCCTTCTCAATCTGGATCGGAATGTCTGTTTTGGCGTTGTATGATGCTTTCAAAAACATGGTTTGGAAAGAACTCGCCATTATTGCTGGTAGTATGTCATTGTTTGCATTAATCCTTGCCATTGGTGGACCAGTTGGCGGGATCAGTATGTTCTATATGACGGCTGTGATTGCAGGACTTTTTGCACTGATGATTTTACTCAGAGGTGGATTAAAAGAAAAACAAGGAGCGATTATCGCATTTGCCATTGCATTGCCTGTTCCCATGATCATGGGCGCGCAATCATGGGATGATCATGATCGTAGCAACCGATATACAGCTCAGGCTTTAGCACATAACTACTTAGAGAGTTGTGGACCGCAAGCCATTATCTATACCAATGGGGATAACGATACTTTCCCACTTTGGTATTTACAAGAAGTGGAAGGCAAACGTACCGATGTACGTGTGTGTAACCTCAGCCTCTTGAATACAGATTGGTATACAGAGCAGATGACGCGACGTGCGTATGAATCTGATCCATTGCCGATCTCATTCACAGAAGAGCAGTATCGTCAAAATGGTACGTTAGATTATATGCGTATTTACGGTTCAAACCAATTGACCATGACCTCTCCTCAAATTGAGCCTAAATGGCGTGCCATTATGGAGAAGAAGATTGAATTTAACCCGGATTTATTTGAAACGGCTTATTTGAACGCAACGGAAAACTTATTCTTGATTCTTTCAGGGACTAATTTTGCACAAGTTCAACCTGAAGCGCTTCCGATGATTCGAAATATGAATAAAACACATTCCTATTTTGATTTCCGATTCTTCATCATTGATAAATTATTATCTAATGGTGCTAAGTATGGTTTCACGGAGCAACACATGGAGTCTATTCAAAATGTGATGTTGAATTTCAATGATGCCTTTGATTATTTGCCGGCTGACTTTGTAATGGATTTCTTAGCAGACGAGAAGAATATCCACGACTTCGGTCAAGGACAAAAGGTATTTATCATTCCGTCACGCGGATTGTCTGTTGCAGTGAACAAAGAAAACGCAATAACGGCAGGAATTGTATCAGAAAATGAAGCCGATCGTGTGGTAGATGTGGTGAGATGGAAATTGAGCAAAACAACCTTGTTCAAAGCAGATCTAATGATCTTGGATATGATTGCACATTTCGATTGGAAACGACCAATTTATTTTGCGAGTTCTGCTGATCGTGCTACGTACCTTGGATTGGATAAATACTTTTTCTCTGAAGGATTAGTATACAAGTTTGTTCCAATCGAAGTAAACGGAGGTAATAATCCGAACTCGCTAGGTGAGATCAATAAAGAACAAACCTTCAAGAACCTAATGGAAGTTTTCCAATGGGGTAATATGGACAAAGAAGGGACATTGGTTGATTATTATACGCGTCGTTTGACCAATAATTACCGTGTACAGTTCAGCGTATTGGCAAGTGCCTATGCAGATGACTATGATAATAATCAGCGTAAGATCGAAATCATGAAACAAATTCAAGATTCGGGAATGGCCGCTGATACTTTATTACGCACGCCTGTTGGAGAGATTAACCCAAGTACAATTCCTCAGGACATCAAACAACTTGAAAAAGACATGATGGTTGCGCAAGAACGTATCAGTCAAATATTAGACAAGAGTTTTGAAGTCATGCCGCATGCAAATGTGCCGTTTGGTAAGGTAATTCCTTCTTATATCTCGGCATACTACGTAGCAGGCAACGAAGAAAAAGCGCAGCTCTATACTGATCAAATGTTTGAGTTAATGGGAGAAGAGATGGATTATTACTTAGATGTAGACCCTGAATTTAGCTCGAATATGATTAACGATATGTACAGTTGTTACAGAAGCATGTTTAGCCTTTATCAAGCATCTGCGATATACAGCGACAATAAAGAATATCAAGAAAAAGTGAGCGAAAACTTCTTTACATGGACCGAGCGTGTTCAATCAGGTATTGGTAAGATTAAGCGTCACTGTTTGAAAGAGAAGAATTATAGTGCAGTTTCTAGAATTGAAACCACTTTTGATGGATTCTTTAAACAAATTAACGGACAATAATCATTGAACGTGAGACAGTATAAATTTCCCAAATGGCTAAAGCGGTTTTATCCGAAAGCCATTTGGGATTTTTCTTTTAAAACCGGTGAGCAAAAAGTCCTCTACCTTACTTTTGATGATGGTCCGAATCCAGCAACCACACCCTTGTTATTAGATCTACTAAAAGCGTTTGAAGCTAAAGCGACCTTTTTTTGTATTGGAAAGAATGTGAATGATCATCCCGAATTATTGCAACAGCTAAAAGATGAAGGCCATCGCATAGGAAATCATAGCTATAGCCATCCCAATGGACTAAAGGCTAATACTGAAGAATATATCAAAGACATTATCAAAGCGGAGCGGAGTATTAAATCACATCTCTTTCGTCCACCTTACGGAAAAATGACACCGCGTCAACATAAAATATTGGGTCGCCTGGGTTATAAAACGGTTTTCTGGAGCCACATCTCCTATGATTATGACAAAGAATTGCTCGCATCTGTCCGTTTGGAAAAAACGATTGAAGCAACAAAACCTGGGGCGGTGATGGTCTTTCACGATTCAGAAAAGGCTTTCCCACAGCTTCAAAAAGAACTTCCTGAACTGCTCCAAATATGGAAAACGATGGGTTATTCATTTGCCCATCTCTAATCCAGATAGGCTTACATTATTTCAAAATAGGCGCATTGGCGCAATAGTTTTTCGTAAAATACGTTTATATTCAACCTCAGAAATTGGAAACGGTCAGTTTGTCTGTGATCGCCTCGGTCATATTCGGTGCTGCTCCCCGCCCCTTACAAGCCACTCCTGGCCATAAAATTGGCATTATGTATTTGAAAAAATTAATTCTCATACTGCTTTTAGGCGGCGTGGCGTTCTATTCGTCGGGTCAGGATCATTTTGGTGCCCTAAATTCTAATTATTCTCCGACTAATAGCGTTCATATCAATCCGACATCCATGTTGGATGCTAAGACATGGTTAGATCTTCATATTGTTGGTGCAGGGGCATATGTAAACAATACATTAGCGGCTGTAGAAAGCACAACGATCATCGGGCTAATTAGACAACGCGATTTGGCAGAAGACGATCTAATCTACCGCCAAGATAAAGCACCCTATCATGGGTATAATCACAATTTTGTGAGTGTCTTATCTGCTGTCTGGAGCCAAGGTAATCATGCGGCTGGATTAAGTTTCAATGCATATTCTTACACAGATGCTCGACGCATTGATGAACCGATCGGACGTTTTATAGAAAACGGCGTTTCTCAATATACTGATCAACACCTCACGGACTATTCTATACAACGATTGCGTGCAAATGCTTTGGGCTATGCCGAAGCAAAATTGAGTTATGCATATACGTTCCTCAAACAAGACCGGAATATGTTCATGGGCGGTTTGTCTTATAAAAAGATTTTTCCACTTGCCGGAGGTGCAGCCAATATTCGAGATTTTGCTTATAATGTGTTTAACGATACTGTTTTTTATACTTACGATTTAACTGGGGATGCCATGGCCAATATTCAACCTGAATTTAACCTTCGTGGTGGATGGGGATTTGACCTCGGATTTACATGGCAAAGAATGTATAGTAATTGTTCATCCTATTATCCGAACTCGAAACGCGGTGGGTGTAATCCTTTACACTATAAGTATAAACTAGGGGTCTCAATCACCGATCTAGGCTATGCTATATTTAATCCTGATAATACCTCTTATGTAGGTTATAATCTCGAGGATGTAACGGTATTCAATTACCCAGGCCTTACAGCAGAGGCCGGCACTTTCCCGACGGTTTTTATAGGTGATGAAGATACGCCCAATGAGGGGGTGGTGCGCGACCCAAATCGAATGAGTTTACCAACAGCCATCTCTGTTCAGTTTGATAGGAATATTAAACCCCATTTCTTTTATTTGAATGTTACTTGGGTGCATGGTATTCCACCTACTAAGGGTGCTTTTGGCCCGAGAAGAGCGCATACCTTGTCTGTCACACCCAGAATTGAAACCAAATGGTTTGATGCCGCTTTACCGTTATCATTATATGAATATCAGCGCGTCCAATTAGGGCTGAGTCTCCGCTTTTATTGCTTAACGATTGGAACCGATAAACTCTTGAACTATTTCATCCGTTCAGATATTTACGGAGGTGATTTTTATTTTCATTTAAAGGTGCCTTTATTTAGAAATCCGAAATGTAAAGGAAGAGGAAATGGTTTTGGCGGAAAGAAAGGTAATAAAGGTGGATGGGCTGGAAGAAAGCATCCAAAATGTGCTGCTTACCAATAATTTATTGGTTTATTGAGATTAGAAAAGCAAAAGATTCATTGTATATTCATCGGACAAAATCATAATTCCATGGAAAATAAACCCGACCCAAGAGAACTCTATTTGCGCATCATGAAGAAGAGGGCAAAACAAATTGGGAAATAGAACAAGAATTGCTCATGAAAGGCCTTCAGCAAGAAGAAGCTGAAACCATGATTGCAAAAACGGAAAAAGCTTTAGCAAAACAAGCTGATGCTCCTCTAGTAGCAGCAAGTGAAAGTGGAAATGGTGCCGCGGGATGGTTGCTTTGGATTGGTATTCTCAGGCGAATAATTTATTCTGAATTTTAATTGAAAGAAAATGCACACGCATTACGCTGCGCTATATGCGCGCGAGCCTGAGCAAATAAAAAACCCGGTCGACCTACAGAAGGTGACCGGGATTCCATGAAAAAATCTACTATTTTTACTACGCTTACTTATGAAAAATAGTTTTTATATTAAGTGCCCGATACGCTTATCTGCGGCTGTCTTAATGCTGATTCAAAGGTCGGTTTATTTCGTCGATTAAAACGTTAATAGAACGTTAAACAAACCTTTATTTCTGTTAAATGGTGTTAACCTTAGTTTTACTTAGAAGTGGAAACTAGCTCCAAAACTAAACGGGTATGCTATTTCTGATTTTCCTGATTCGTATAAAGACAGGACATTATAATTAGCAAATAATCCAAAGTCATTATACCCTACTCGCACCGTGCCTATCAACTGAAACGGATTCAAATTATAACGCCCTTTTTCTTTATTCTTTGTATCGCCGCCAACAGCAAGGTCGTATTTGTATTTTACATTCGATCCGATTTGCAAACCACCAATTACACCTGCAGCAATATGGAAATTGTTATTGTCATTTTTACCGGTATTAAACTGCAATAAAACAGGAACACGGAATGTATTGACACGTAATTGGTTTTTAGTAAAACCGTTAAATAAAGTGGTGTCAGAATAGCCAAATGTTGAGTCGTTATCAAAACCTAATCGCATCGTGTTGTCTTTAAAGCCGTAGCGACTATTTGTAAACCCTAAACCAGTTACAATACCCACATAATCTTTGTAAATTTTGATGCGTTGTTCAAATAAGTTGAAATTATAAACAAACGATTGAGACGGATCTGTTTCTAGGTGCGGTGAGTCAAATGTATTTTGAAAATCACCATTCATAGGCAAGTTTACTCCTACTTCAAAACCACTCCAGTATGTCATGTCCCCTCCGTATCTTTGCTTCGGCTCTTCACCTTCTTTTCCTTCTTCTACAATCGTCGTATCGTTTCCGACGATGATGACTTCCATTCCGCCAAATTTAAATCGTGTTGTATCTGGTTCCTCTTGCGCCATCACATTTGCTCCTGAGAACATGGCTAATAATATTAATAGGTTGGTTTTCATAACATTGTTTTTTGTGTTCAATTAAATCTATAAGTAGTGCCTGAGGTCCTCTAAAAAAGACACTCCATTTATTTCTTTTTTTGTTCGTTTGTAGGACGGCTGCAACTAGAAAATGTTACAGCTCATTTTAAATTATTTTGATTTTTTTCGCTCAAACTCAAATTTCCCAAGTTTGAAGCCATAGGCTACATAATTTTCTGTAGCCTTATCTTTTTCACGTGTGAAGCTAACCTCGCGATTAATCAAGTCTGAGGCGATACATCCGTATGGGTTGGTTTTGACGAGCCAGCCCATCTGACCATAGGGTTCTGGATTCTCATGATAATTAACGGCTTGACCAACCATCACAAAGCCGCCCGGACTATGGACACGTAATGGGGGAAGAAGCGTGGCCAAAGGGAGGACGTTAGCTTTAGCTACTATGTTGTGCACCGTTTTTCTAAGCCAAACTTTTAATTCTATCAATTAAGTCCTTTTCTGACTCTTCAATATTACCATCACTAGAAGCTAACTTCATTAATTTATCAACAACCTCTTGGAATTTTTCTTCTGATGAAAAAGTAACGTCTTCTTTTGTAAGGTCAGGAAGTTTCGGAGAATTCATTAAATCAAAAAACTCTGTCTTTTCGCTAGAGGTAAATTCATCAATGCTATTGATATGTTCTGATAAAAAGAGTTTTTCTTCTTCTTCAATTATTCCGTCGGCTTTCGCTAAATATATCATAAGACGAATTTCTTTTTTTCTATCATCTTTTGCTTTGAAAGATTTTGTTTTTAGCAATTTCCCAAAAAAACGACCGACTTTTTTAGTAGTATCTTTAACATCTTTTTTTACGGTTTCCGCGGCTTGATGAAATTTCAATTCGGGGTTTTCAAAAAAGTTAATTATTGATATTTCATGATTCTGATTAGTCAGCATGTGGGTATATTCAATTTGTATACATGGTATAATGGAATACGCTATTTTTTCTTCGACTAATTTTGGGTAGCTATCTATATGAAGGTCAAATTCATTGCAAATTTGTTCCGAATATTTCAGAATGTGGTCGTTTCTTTCAATTGAATGATTTTCATTGAAATTTCTAACAGTGATTGATGGTGCGGGATTAGCTTTTGAACTGCTGATGATTTCATTTTCAGAAATTTCGTTCAATGGAGATTCCATTGGGAAGAGTTTTTCAGTCGATACGGGACGAATTGAAGTTTCTACATATGCTAAGTAGCCCATTTCACCTTGTGCTTTGCACTGTGGGCAATCAATCATTCCAAGTCGCTCTTTATCTCCGTAACAATTTGGACATGTGATTTTCTTATTACCTTGACACGTAGAGCAAACTACTTTTCCCTGTCCACTGCAGTTATTGCAAACAACACGGCCTCTAGTGCAATCCGAGCATGCACGCCATCCTCGACCTTGACAACTCCCACATTTTTTTTCTTGAAAATATTTGGAGTTTGCTGCTTTTGCTGCTATAGAGTCATTCACCTTTCCATCACCACCACATTTAGAACATTTTACTCGATCATTCCCACCACATGTGCCACACATTATTTTTTTTGAACCACCACAAGTGTTACAAACAAGGCGGCCTTCTCCATTACATTCAGTACATGTCCAAATGTGACGACCATCACATTCAAAGTTGTCGCATTTAACCAATTTGTTGCCAGAGCATTCATCACATTGCTCTTTGTATGTTCTGTCAGCTATAAAGTAGAAACGTTGGTTTGTAGAAATATTATCGCCATCTGTATCAAAAGGAAAATCGAAATCTCCAGCTGTACTGACTGGATCAAGCTCAGGCTCAATGGAAAAGTTGTTTTTTAGGTTGGAAAGGATTTTGTCTGTTGGAAAATAGGCAAGCTCACCATGTTTAGAATCTCCACCTTCAAATTCTGAAAAATTATTTAAAATAAGAGAGTACATAGGGAAAACTATTTTTTTCCCCTGTCGGTCGGCTGAAAGAGCACTATAGTTAAGTCGCAAATAATTGCAACGCTGTAGAGTTTGATTTTTATCAATAATCATTTTATCATATTCACCTGGATTTAGCTCTTTGATTTTTAGTATTGCATCTTCAAGTGATATTGATTGCAAATTTTTTTCAGCTTGTTCTTTCATGAGTAAGATTTTAGATAAAACAAATATATAAAAAAATCTAATTGTCAATGGTGCACAACGCTTGGCTATGCGCAGTGCGGGATTTAAAAGTGCTGAACTCTCAAATCGGCACTTAGCTAAACCTTTGCGTTTTGTTTTTAACTTTTCGTTTTTAAAAGCTAAACCAAAGGTTTGGCGGTTT
>Ga0255752_10007260_pt1 | contig 10158 bp, 13 predicted proteins | sample 011ome_25_FD_179952 | JGI IMG/M metagenome (GOLD analysis project Ga0255752, IMG submission 179952) | Coastal salt marsh microbial communities from the Groves Creek Marsh, Skidaway Island, Georgia - 011512CT metaG (version 2) | ecosystem: Environmental > Aquatic > Marine > Intertidal zone >...
GCGAGCAGACGCAGTTAGACGAGAAATATCAAGAATGATGGAGTTAGCTGGAATGAGCTACGGTATTGAGCGTGTAATCCATCAACGCAAAGTCGCAGCACTCAAGCAGCTCAATAAAAAAACCCCTAAATAATCAAAAACCGCAAGCCTCTTAGTGTTTTTGCATAAATAAAAGTGCAGTGCATTTGCAGGCAAATGTTTTCTATATGCGCCTTTCCCTTTTGCACTGCACAAAAAGCAAAGGGGTTTCAATAATGAGCAATATGACACGAGAACAGTGGCAGCAGCTTCAAGATAACATCAATGATTTTTTGCAAAGTGGCGCAGGGTATATTGTTACCCTGAACACACGCGAAACTCTGCGCCACGCTGAGTTAGCAGAAATCATTTTAAAGTTTGAGAGACAACTAAACAGAAAAATATATGGCACTAAATGGCGAACAAAAGGCACACAGCTAGGTTGGGGGCATAACCTAGAACATAAAAATGGAAACTCACACTCACACAGCATTTTAGCGATTAACGACGATGTTTGCGCGACTGATGTGAAAAGGCACTCTAGGCACATTTGGAAGAAACTAAACAGACTTAATCAAAATACACAGGCTCAAATCTACATACAAAAAATAGAAGGTTGCAAACCCCATTGCAATCACACAACAGATTGCAATCGTAAAGCAGCGATAGTCTATGCACTTAAAGGTGGCGCACCTTTAAGCGCAAAGGCTTAGACTGATTTCTTGGGAACTACAAACTAACTTACTGCAGTATTTAGGGAGTGGCATATTGAAAAGCGATAAGCTAGCTAATCGCAAGCACTTGGCTAATGCTTCCTAGGAAAACGATTGTTTTGAGAGTGTAGGGTTTTTAATCCTACGCTTTTATTACTATGGAACAAACACACTCACACTCAAACAGATACACACCAAGAGTAAATACTAAACAAGAACACAATAGATACAGAACACAATGCAATGAACACACTTGAACAGACATACAAGATTTTAATGGAATGTGAGCTAGCAAGAGGTGGAGAAGATTTTAGCATTAACTGGGCTGGCAAACATCGAGGTTGGTTTGCTCATCAAGTTTGCAAACATCGCGATTTTAGCACTGACGCTGCATTTAACACACTCCGCAAAACTCGCAGCTTCAAACAACAACTATTACCAAAACGCAAACAACTGGGATTTTTAGTTGAAGATAACATTATTGCACTTGAACAGGTTGAGCATTTGCTATGCGCTCACCTGTTTGAAAAATACAAAATAATACAATGTAGTTTGGCGGATTAACTGCAAATAAATACTAAGCACAAAAGCCATTAAGGATACCAAATGACATTTATTGAAAACATTTACACAGAGCTAAAAGACAACGCTATTATCAAAAACGGTGAAGAGTTTAGCACACGGTTTTTGAACAAATCCCCTCGCTACTACAGCGCAATCAAATCACAAGGCATTGAAGCACATACTGACTTGTTACTAGATTTAGCTGAAACCCTGGCTACACAACGAGAGACATTACAGGCATATGACACATATGGATTGCTAGAAACTCGCTGGAAAAGATGGGGTGAAATAGAGCAAAAAGTTGCTCAAGAAGTAGCTTTGCGCACTACTAGGCGAGGAAAGTTGCATAGTGGGGCATTAAACAGTGTCATATTTGCTCTACAAACCGTCTCCAATAATCACGCAGCAGCATAACAGCGCAAAATACCTAAAACACGCTGTATGACGCTTAAAAAGCACACCATTTAAAGGTGTGTTTTTTTTGACTTGTGAAAAATACAAACGATACTTGAGTGATATTGAGGGTTTTGCGAAGTAGGGGTGACTGATGAAAAACATATTGATGCTTGGATTGCTGGCGTTCTGGGGGACTACTATGGCTCACTCTGCTGAAGAACAAAGCGCATTTGTCTCCTGTATGGAAATCAAAGTAAAAGAAATCTTCCAACCGCCTGACAGCGTTATGCCAATGATGAGATTGCAGGCGCAAATCACAGAGCGTGAATATGAGAAACTGGTTGGCACTTTGAACAAAAGTCCAGAAGACTTAGCAGATTTGGAAGTAAGTCTGGCGCAGGCTAAATCACCAAGAAATCCAGAAGCTATTATGATGAAAGAGCTAACTCGACAATGCGCAAAGCACATAAAGTGGACGGGTTAGTGAAGTTGATATGCTTATGAGTGTTATTTGAACTTTCTATGGTAGATTTCCATCAAGTTATCCATCACATCACTCATTGGTTCATCTTTGCAGGTTTTTTGCAGTTGGAGCAGAACACCTGAAAAATCTTGGTTAATATCAGTCGATCTTCCATATTCCAAGTTTAGAGCAGTTACAAATCCCATTACCCAAGATTTGTCTGCCCACTCACCAAAAAGATCCTCTTTGTAGCCATCTTTTTTTATAATATCTGCGCACGACAAAGCTCCAAGCCCATATACCGTATATGTGCCATTTTGTGCAAAACTGTTTGTTGGTAGCCAAAGCAGCAAAACCAAGAACAGAGATGAAAAAGATTTTAGCAAACGCATCTATACCGCCTGTCTGATGAACCAAATGTAGATTTACAGTTTTTTAGATAGCAGGCAATAGCTGTAGTGATGAATGCATCGAAGTGAAGGTTAACTAACGCTCAAAAACAGGTAGCGATTTACTATGCTGACTTTACAATGTGTGGATGCACAGAAAGCAGCAGCATAACAGCGCAAAATCCCAAAACACTGCTGTATGACGCTTAAAAAGCACACTTGAAAAAGTGTGCTTTGTTTTTGACTTGGCAAGAATAACAACGATACTTGGAACAGGGTTATTTGTTTAGGTTGGAGTTTGGTTATGAAACACTTTTTGCTGCTTAGCGCACTCGCTTTTACGCTTTGTTTTTTTGCGGCAACTATCACAACGCAAGCACAGGCTTGGACAATGATAGGCGGCGACTATTCTTGTGGGAGCGTCACAGAGCGTAAAAATGATATCTCCCACAAAGAGTTCAAAGCGTGGGCGTTTGGGTTCATGAGCGCAGTAAATGATCTAACACAAACGACTTGGAATAACGCAAGTGACGAACAGGGCATTTGGCAAGCAATACTGCTTGAATGCCAAAAAAATCCTTTGGAAAACCTATATGGAGCAACAGCGAAAGTTTGGGCTGAAATAATGAAACGGCAATAAGGCTACTTATAGGTAGCGATTTACTGTGCGGACTTTACAATGTGTGTATGCACAGAAAGCAGCAGCGCACACTTCACAAAATCCAAAAAGAGCTTAAACGCGAGTTAAGTCATCGCGATTGGCTAGAGCAGAACTTGAAAAATACGGATTTGCTTAGGCAGAGTAGGCGGCGTGTTTTGGAACTGCACACGGAAAAAGCTGAAACACAAATCTCAAAGCAAAACTAACTTGCGCAAACTCGCATTATGTATCCTACTTGAACTAGATGTTTTAGTTAGGAAACCAAGATGGCTAGTAAAAAAGAGTTAGACGCTGAGCTCCTAGAACTGCGCGGTGCAGCTGGTTCACAATACAGACAGCACATTTCATCAAAAATAGCACTCTATGAGCGGCTTGTTGAAACATACTTTTGGTGGCGCAAAGCATCACAAAAGCAAGGCTATCTTGACAACTTGCTTGAACAAGAAGGCATTGGTTATAGAAAACAACTCAATCGCACAAACTTTAATCCCATAATAAGGCTGATATGGAAAGCACAGCAGCGGTTGCAGAATGTGCAGATTAGTAACTGGGGTAGTGCTATTAATGCGATTGATGATGAGTATGTGCGCAACAAAAGCAACTATCAGCACGATGCTGTAAATGAGCTAGTTAGCTGGATTAGAGATACAGGCGGATTAGCTGCGATTTGTGGAAAGAAGAAAGAAGAGACTGAAGAGTGGGGTTACACACCAAAAACTATAAAAAAGGAAACCAAATCCAAAAAGGTAACCAAAGTAGATGAGCGTAAGCAAAAGCGGCAGTTAGAAGTTTTATCCCTAAGAAAGCGTGCCGCTGGTGGCAACAAACAAACTCAAAAAATAGATGTTGGTGAAGTTGGCACTGGCGAGGATAACTTTGTAGTTCTGCTTGCAAAGTCTACTGGGAAGGGAAACGAGTTAGAACTGGTTGGCACCACGGCTCAGCAAAGTATTGTTGATAATGCGCTGAGCAACATTAGTGACAATAATCTTTTTGCAAATGCTCCAGCATCTCTGCGAATGCTGTGTGAAGCAATCAAACTCAACACTATCACTAGAGCACTGCACTCATATGGTGCGCGGAAAAACTTCTACGGCAAAACCACAATGGCAGTCAAAGGTGATGATAAGGCATTGCTGCGTGAGAATGCGCGACTTGTCTTGTGCAAAGATGGAACGATTTTGGTTTCCAAAACTTCAAGTGCTGCAAGCCTTGTTACACATTACATCCCAAGTAAAAAGTTTTTACTTACGGAAGATTTATGGCTGAGGGGTGCGGATAGATTTTGGCTAGAAACAGAGCTTATTCACGATGGTGAGATTGCGATTTACGATGTAACGCCAGCAGAAAACCTCAGTGAAGTTAAAAACAAGAGTTTGAAAGCGTCTAGACAGCTCACACTCACAGACAGCGTAACCAAAAACTCACGCAGCATTTATTTCTACGACTTCAGTATGGTTGATACAAATACGATGAACCAGCCACAGATTGTTGCTGACGACATTGTTTTTGATTGGAGCATCAAAGCCAATACCTCTTACTTTAGACGATTGTATGAGCATCACTTTGAAGGGTGGCAGCATAGAGTAAAGCACAGAGTGCATACTCCTAATAACAAAGTGGTTGCTTTCAAAGTTGGTAAAGATGGCATTACTTGCGAAAAGAAATGGGATAACGAGCAGGAGACTTTTACGCAAAAAGGTGCTCGTTATTTCACGGCATTTGGCGATGATGTTGTAGCTTGCGGCAGTGGCAGAATATTGTTTGCACCCACTGATATCATCCAAGTTCTAGAGATGGTTTCCAGATACAATGTGAAAAAGAACACTGTTGAAATGAGTGGAAATCAGCATCTTATTGCAATCAAGTTTAAGAACGATTTGGCTGAAATACGGGTTTATATCCCAGCGTGCAGCATAAAAGGTAAGCGTGATGCTACTTACTTTACAAAGTTTTTAGCAGATGACTGAGAACCTAACTGAGCAATACAAAAGCAATGGGTATGCAGTCTATTTGCCATCACTGCAAAAGCAGTATGCGCAGTATGCTATTAAATCAAACAAAGACACAGCACGGCGTGTGGTTGATATTCCTAAAAAGTTCAAGAATGAGTATTTGAACTTTTTGGATAAAGACAGCGAACTTTGGCACTGTGGGTATGCACTTTACAGCTGCGGACAGTTTGAATACGCACAGATGCGCACAAGCGACATTGTGCAGCAGCGCAACAGAGATGATTGCGTGATTGTTGGAGATAGCGGCGGTTTTCAGTTAGGCACTGGTAAAGTTAGCAATAAGGATGAGCTAGCACACCTTGAACATTTCAAAAATGATCCCGCAGCACAGTATGCGAACTGGCAAAGCAATGGCTTTAGAGAGCGCACACTAAAATGGCTTGAGCGATACACAGACTATGCGATGACACTTGATATGGTGTTGTGGGCTGAAGAAAGTTATGCGGAAAGAGAAAACCTCAACCACGCAAAATCATCTCAGCTTAAAAAACTAAGTGTGCAGCAGCTTATAGATTTGAGCGTTGATAACTTGCGCTACTTTAGTGACTACAGAGGATTAGAAGGCAGAAGCACAAAGTTTTTAAGCGTTTTACAAGATATTGGCGGCGGCACTGGCGACGCTTGGTATGACGCTGTTAAAGGGTTTCAGTTTGAAGGCTGGGCTTTAGGTAGCGAAACTGGTGGGATGCTTAACAGTGTGCAATGGCTGCGCAGATTGCTTTACGACAAAAATCTAGATAACAGCGAATGGATACACACCCTTGGTAAATCCCCACCTGTTAATAATGTAGTTTATACAGCAGCACAAAAAGCAATACGCAAACAGCTGGGTAGGGATGATTTTACTATCAGCCTTGACAGTAGCTCACCTCATCAGCTTGCTGGTGTTAATCGCAAACTTGTTGTGCCGCCAAACTTTAGCAAGAAGCGCAAAGACTGGAAAATAGAAGGATGGCAAGTTCCTATGGATATACGACTTGCTAGAAATGAAATCACGCGAGATATCCCATTCTACTCACCGCTTTCGAAGTTTATGACGCTCAATGACTTTATGGCTCACGACATAGATGACAGCGACTATTTTACAGATACTTGGGCTGAGCAGATGCTTGTTAATCACAACATTTATATGTTTCACCGCTATGCAATAGACGCTTGCGATATTGTGTTTGACGATAGCAAAAAAGACTTGAGCAAAGTTCCTGATGAGCTGATTGAGATTGTTGAACTGCTTGGGGAGTTTTATGAAGCAGAAGAAGTGGGTGCTATAGAGGCAAGACTTGCTGAACTGTTTAAGCCATTTATGAAAAAATCTAAGAAGAAAAACAGCGATAGTGACGAAGAAGATATGTTAGATACTAGGCTGTTGTATCAGTAAAAACTTTTTACTTTACCTGCTTAAACCAAATAGCATTTTCGTAGCATACTTATAATAAGGTTTTTGATGGGCTTATTTTTGAAGCACACAAAGGATTACAGAGATAGCTTTTACAGCTTACAGTTAGCCAAGCGTTAGCAGTTTTTACTACAAAAACACAACAAATACAAAGAGTTGCATTATTTTGCAGCTCTTTTTTGTTGCCTATTTTTCATAGCATACCTGTAGCATACTTCGCAGAAACATTGACATAACGGTTAGCACCCCATAGCATATCTTTAGCAGTAAGGGTTGCTTGAGATGGCTTTCTATCTAAATAAACGCGAGTTTTTTGATGGCGCACTGACGCTTTATCAGCGAAATCTTGAAGCAGCCAACCCTAAGCAAAAAACTCACAAAGCTCCAAAGTGGTATTACAAGGTAAAACTTGAAGGTGCCAAAGCAGCGACAATCAATAAAAGCACAAAACTAAGCTCGTATGAGGCTGCCTATGCTTACGCAGAGCAAGAGTATCATCGACTGTTTAATGCACACAGGCTAGGCAATACGCTTGATGATTGGACATTTGAGCAGCATTGGGAAGATTGGTATAAACGCAATCTGCGGCGAGGCGTTTGGCAAGACAGTCGAGCAAAGTGGCACGCGGGTTACTTCAAACTGTATTTTAGCAAATATTTTGTGCATCACGGTAAAAGCCTCGCATTAAACGACATAGATTATGACTTTGCGGATGGTTACTTTGATTGGCGTTTGAACTTTTGGCACGATGAAGCAAATCAACAGCTAATCAAATACAATCCCAAGAGACGCAGTGCTAAATCTAAAAGCACTGGTAATCACGCAAAAACTCCATCACAAAAAACACTTCAAATGGAGCAAAGTGCACTCAACCAAATATTATTTGATGCGTTTAAGAAGGGTAGAACACAAAGACTTTTCAAACTCAAAGCCCCAAAAGTTAATAGAACAAATAAATCAAATGGAAATAAATCTGCTGGCAAAGCACGCCGTCCATTTTTTGAAGCTGCTGAATATGCATCACTAACACGCAACTTGCGTAGTTACAGAGATTGCGTAGGGATTTTTAAACCTGTGCGCATAAATGAAAGCCATAAGCGACAGCGAATACAGCTTTACCATTTCATATTGTTTCTATCCAACAGCGGATTAAGAGTGGGGGAAGCAAGAGAAATGCGCTGGATAGATTGCAAACTTGATGTGGAAGGTGGCTGGGAAGATAAACTGGTTGCTGAAGTTTATGTGCGTGAGAATACAAAAACAGGTGAGCGCCTAGTGCAAACAATGTCAGGTGGCAACGATGCTTTGAAAAACTGGAGAGATCACAGTCAGCATACAAAACCAGATGATTTTGTATGGGGTGTTTTAGATAAAAACAACAACTGGCGGCAGTTTACGGATTTCAATAAATCCTTTCAAACAATCTTAAAATCCATACCTTTTGAAGAGCGAAAAGATGGATTGCTATACTGCGCTAGAAGCGGCGAAAAACGAGTGCTTTATAGCTTAAGGCATCAGTATGCAACGATGCGGTTAAAACACAAAGTGCGTGTTGAAACGCTTGCACCAAATATGGGAACGAGCGTTAAGATGATTATGGAGCACTACAATCACCTCTTAACAGCAGACAATCGTAGCGAGCTTTCACAGATAACGCGGCGTAAAACTGTTACCAAACCTAGTGATAAAGCTGACGATGAGTTTGTAAGTTTAGCTTTAGAGCGTTTTAAAAACGGGGAACTTAGCCAAGCAGTATTAATGAAAATACTGGGTGAAAGTGAAACTTAAGAAAGTAAAAAGTTTTTACTATGGATGATTTTGTTGAGTGCAGACATTGCGGTAGCGAGTTACGCTTTATTCAAGAGCCACCTGACGCTGCACATAAATGGCGTGCTGTCTGCACTAAGTGTCGCAATAAAAAAGGTGAAGCAAAGTTAGATAGTTGGGTAACTGACGAGACGATTGCTGAAATACTTAAAATGCACCCAAACTCAAATATAACACGCTACAAGAGAGCTAGGTTTGAAAAGCAGCGGCACGAGGCATTAGTTGCGAAACTGACTAAGGCTACTGAAGGGATGCAAATGCTTAGTGCTGAGGATGAAGCTGCAATACAAGCAATATTGGATAAGAAAAAATAGTCACACTGGCGTTTGGCAAACCCCAGCGTCACCAAGGTTTAAGGCAAAAGATGAGTAAACTGTTAGAAGTTTTGCGGAGACTGCTTTTGGCAACCATGTATATTGGAGTTTCTATTTTTATCGCGATAATGATTAAACTTGGATACGATGGATATACAGACTGGATGGCGGGAGGTGACAACGACACTGGTAAGCGTATGCTTTACTTTTACGGTATCGCTGCTGGTTGCGTCATCGCATTACCTGTCGCGCACAAACTGATTAACTGGATACTTCTCAAAGATTAAAAAATGGAATGTGGGCAAGTAAGCTCGACGCTATGCGCTAACTAGTGCGCGATGTATTGTCATTCTGCTAACACCTAGATGTTTCGCAATCTCCGTATTATTCAAACCATTCTTTTTAAGCTCAGTAATCCGTTTGTCGCTTACTTTCTTTTTGCGCTTCCTGTTGTCATAAACGCCTTTTGCTTTTGCTTTAGCAATACCTTCTGCTTGGCGTTTGCGAATGATGTTTCTCTCAAACTCAGCAAAAGCACCCATCATCTGCAGCTGCAGCTTTGCAAAAGCATCATCTGTGTTGCCACTAAACACCAAGCGTTCGCTTAAAAACTCAATGGAAACACCCTTTTCATTAAGTAGGGTTATAATGCTCTGCAAGTCTCGCAAGTCTCTTGCTAGCCTATCAATGCTATAAACTACTACTTCATCACCGCTTCTAACGAAGGCAATCATTTCTTGCAGCTGCTCTCTATCTGCATTTTTGCCACTGGCTTTATCTTCAAAAACTCTATCAACAGCACCCAAATCTTGCCTGTCTAGGTTTTGTTCTACTGTGCTTACTCTGCGATAACCAACTTTCATCGTCTGCCTCTTGTGTAACATTTATATCTAAATATAAAGGTTTCTAAAAATCAGAGCAACCAAACTCCGCAGAAAGCAGCGAAAGAGTGTAACAGCTGTCACACGCACATTTGACTACACCCAAATGTTACACAGCTCTAACTCCATTTTGCATTGCACTAAATATGTTAGTGGAGATAGCAAACGATGGCAGAGCTGAACGAACGACTAAGTCTTGTAGATATTAAATCCCCAACACAAGCAAAGTTAGAAACTTGGGCTAGTGCAAAAACTCAAGATCTAGAAAAAATCTATGCATCAATGCAGGAGCAGCTGAGCACAATCCCAGAGAATGAGTGGAATGAATGGGATAATCACAGCTTAAAAATGGTTGGGGATATTATTGCTCAGCGGCGAGCTGAAGCAGTTAGACAAGAAATATCAAGAATGATGGAGTTAGCTGGAATGAGCTACGGTATTGAGCGTGTAATCCATCAACGCAAAGTCGCAGCACTCAAGCAGCTCAATAAAAAAACCCCTAAATAATCAAAAACCGCAAG
>Ga0255752_10007269_pt1 | contig 10146 bp, 6 predicted proteins | sample 011ome_25_FD_179952 | JGI IMG/M metagenome (GOLD analysis project Ga0255752, IMG submission 179952) | Coastal salt marsh microbial communities from the Groves Creek Marsh, Skidaway Island, Georgia - 011512CT metaG (version 2) | ecosystem: Environmental > Aquatic > Marine > Intertidal zone > Salt...
ATGACTCCGGAGCTCGTTTACATGTCCTTCGCCTTGTCTGACGAATACCGGTATTACTGATGAAAAAAACCACGACCCGACGCGACTTCATCAAGAAAACCGGCCTCGCTGCGGCCGGCGTATCATTCGCGCCTTACATCCTGCCCAGCGGCCGGCTCTTTGCCCCGACCGGCAACCGTTCATCCGAACACGTGGTGATGGTCGCCTTTGCAGGAGGGGTACGTCAACAAGAGTCGGTGCTCAAGCGATACCTTGACGACAGCCAAAACGAACCGTACCCGGGCAACATCATGTACAACATGTTCTCCGGCGCCGCCCCCGAAAACAAAATTGTCTACGGCACGGGCACAGGCGGAATGAACCCCATTCCCGCTATCCTGTCTGAATCGCTCGAGTCGCAAGGCACGGTATTCAAAGAGGTGACCGCCCTGAGCGCAGGCCATTACGGCGGACTGAACAGCCTGGTGCAGGGATCGACCACCACGACCCAAGGGCTCAAACAGCGCCCCATCAATCCAACCATTTTTGAGTACCTCCGGCGCCACGGCGGCTATTCCGCAACAGATGTTTGGTTTGTAGGCAATGGCATTGGCAACTCCACGCCGTTGCTCAACCACAGCGCCCACCCGGATTATGGCGCCGACTACGCTGGAAATTTCTTTGCACCCACCGTGACGTTCAGCGACATCGGAGCCCAATTCATGGCCGACGCAAAGATTTATCATCCCGAGAACGAACTCGCTCCGATGTACAAATTGCAGACGTTCCTCGACCTGCAATTTCAGGCGTTGACTTCGGCGGGTGGGTCCATCGGAAATTCCGACGATGAGAAGCAAAACATCAAGGCCTTCATGGAAGCGATGTACGCCAAAGTCGCCGCGGGGACACTCGACCTGCCGCCCGTCACCGACAACGGCGACCTCTACACCATGGCATTTGCAGTAGAGGTGTTGAAGTGGTTCAAACCCGCCTTCATGATGGTCAACCTCAGCGCGGTGGATTCGTGCCATTCGAATTTCTCCGGCTACCTCGCTTCGCTTCACCGAGCAGACCACGCCGTCGGCCATTTGTGGAACAAAATCCAAACGGAAATCCCCGAAATGTCCGGCCAAACAACCTTGCTCTGCACCCCCGAATGCGGGAGAAACTTGCAGCCGAACAACATCCTGGACCAAAACGATTGGCTCTCCTACGACCACAGTGACGGGAATTCGCTGCGGGTGTGGACACTCATGGCGGGACCCGGTGTTCCTGCTGGGCTATCGGTTGGTAGTGAATCCAACCCCATCGGCCTCGTCTCCGACACGATGATGACCGTGGCGGATTTGTTGGGCGTCAAACCGGAGGTCCAAGCCGCCGGCATGACCGCGACGGGTACGCAGAGTTTGTTGGATCAGATTTGAGGCATGCGAAATTTCTGCAACATACCGCTTTGGATTGCCGGCCTCATCATGGCGGGAATCCTCGTCCAATGCCGCCCCGACCCGCCAGCAAACCCCTATGACGACGTCATCGTAACGGTGAACGAAATCGATGCTACAGCACCCATTCCTGAGGGTACGTTTGCTTGGCTACACGACCGGATGTTTCAGCCCACCTGTGCCAATTCTGGTTGCCATGACGGAACGTTTGAACCGGATTTTCGAACGATCAATTCCGCTTGGAATACCCTGGTTTGGCACCCTGTGATTTCAAACGATGCAGCCGGGAGTTTTGAGTTCCGTGTCGTTCCCGGTAACACGGCAAGCAGCTTGCTCATGGAACGCTTAACCAATTTCATCCCCAACACATCCGGCATGATGCCGCTTTCGGTCGACCCCGATTCGGATTGGGATGAAAACAAAGCCACCTACATGGAGGCCCTCGAAAACTGGATTGACGGCGGCGCCCTCGACATCAACGGCAACGAGCCGGTCATAGGGGATCTCTCGCCCCAAATCATGGGGTTCGGCGGTTTCCCCGCAGGCAACCTTGACACCCCATACCCCCGAAACCCAGAGGCCAATTATCGCCTCGAGGTGGAAGCCGGCCTGGTGGATTTGTGGTTCGCGATCAGTGATGATTCCACGCCCATCGATGCGTTGACCGCTGGATTGCGCCTCGCTGCTGCGCCCGATAGCGTGGCCTTCGCACCGTCAATTGAGATGGACCAACCGTTTTCTTTCGAAGCGGCGAATTTCTTCGGCGGAACCAGCACCTACACCCACCGCGTGACGGTCGACTTCACCGGTTTTCCATCGGAAAGTACGTGGTACATCCAGGCCAATGTTAACGATGGCACCAACACCATCTCTATACCCGGTCCAGGAAGCCAGCCCTACATGATTCCGTTGTATTCCATCTACATTCCATGAACAACTGGAGACACCTCATCCTCGTGACCGGTATAGCTGTTTGGGCATTGCAAGCTTGCAAACCCGATGAACCAGCGCCGGTCGCACCCGAGATTGCCATCCTCCATGTAGCACCAACGATTGTGGGCGCTTTTGAGCATCCGATCGAGGTGACGTTGTTTTATCGCGATGCCCAAGGCGATATCGGAGAGGCGGATCCAGATTCTGCATCACTTCGCGTGCGGGATTCGCGATTGAACGCGGATGATTGGTACCACGTGCCACCATTAACCCCGAACCAAATCGAATTGGACATCGAAGGCGAGTTTCACGTGCAAATCCCTCCCTTGTTTCTCCTTGGAAACGGTGAGCAGGAGACGACGACACTGAGCTTCCAATTGTTTGATCGGGCGGGCAATCCCTCGAATGAAGTGACTTCCGAAACCATCTTGATCCTCGATACGCTGCGATGAGAAGGGCGGTGCTTTTCATGACGCTTGTTTGGTTGGCTTGCGCCGCTTGGGGCCAAACCGAATACGTCATGGACAACTTGCTCGTCACGGATTGCTTTGGTCAATTGGTCGATTCTGGTGACGGCGAGGAGTACGGCTCCAACGAGAACTTTGTCTTCACCGTTGAGCTGGAGGAAGACGTGCCGATTTTGGTGAATTTCCTCGGAACCGTTTGCATCGAAGACGGCTTCGATTTTCTTACGCTATGGGACGGGCCGGCCGATTCCGGGGTCTTATTGGATCAAATCACCGGGTCCGATTTTGTCCCGGCTTCCGTCACCGCATTATCCGGCACCTTGACCATTGTGTTCACTTCGGACAATAGCCTCAATTTGTGTGGCTTTTCGCTGGAATGGATTGGACAAGCCCCCGTGCCCGCCCCTCCTCTCGTTTCGGACACTCCCGTTGCCTGCGGAGCTGCGGCACTCAATTTCAATTTTTCTTTGCCCGTCGGTTGTACGGACGTGTGGATGGATTCGCTGACCGTCCTGAGCGGCCCAACGGAGGATTTGAATATCGCCGCTGCCTCGTTGCAATGCTCGGGCGACAGCGCCACAGGTTTTACCCTGCCACTCTTCAACCCCCTGGAGGGCAACTGCGCCTGGACTTTCTCCATACCGGTTGAGATGCGCGATGCTTGTGATTCCTTGTATCGATTCGATGTTGAGTTTGATGCAAATGCCGACGGATGTCCCATTTCAGGAAACTGGTTGATGGACGGCGCGGCCTGCATCGGATCTTGCGTCAATGTATTCTGGCACCCGGACGGATGCCTTCCCCACAGCACCAATTGGTTGGCCACAGGTCTGGGCTCACCTTTGCCTCCGGAGACATGGCCTGAAGGTGCCGCAGCTGGAATTGCCCTGTGTTTCGACGATGATCAACCCTTGACTTTGACGTTGGACGTGGACCAACCGCTGAACAACCTCAGCGAAATCTTTTCCTTCGAAATCGCTGGGCAAAGCATCGCCTTCACGCCCCAATTTTCGGAACCCATTTGCAGCGCAACTGGCGATGTCGAATTGGTCATCACCCCCGCGGGTGGAAGTTGGGACGGACCCACGTATCAAGCCAGCGGCTCGTGGTGGCTGGATGCGGAAACAGCAGGGTTATCCGCCGTGTCGAACGGATCGAATCCTCCGACGCTGACGCTGACGTACACCACGGCGGAAGGATGCCCTTTCGACACGACCGTGACCATGCAATACGTCGAAGCTGGCGTGGACCTGAGCACGTGCTTGGGTGGCGAACCCATACCGATGGGTGGCGCCTCCAACTTGCCGGCCACGTGGTTAGGCTATGCGACGCCTGTCGGTCTGTTCACGCCAGATTCCATCGGCGTGTTTGAGCTGATTTTAAGCGCCGCGGGCTGCTCGGACACCGTCACCGTGGATGTGGTTCCGGATGAACCACCGATGCAACTCGGCAGCATCTGTCAAACAGCTGGATGGCAGGCATTTCCCGAGCAAGACCTGATCGGAACCTGGTCAGGACCGGGGCTTCAAAATGACGGTTTTGACCCCGGAAACATGGCAGCAGGGCCTGCGACTTGGCTGTACCAACTGGTCGGATGCAACCGGGTCGCCGAGGCCGAAATCCTGGCCATTGACATCGGATTGGAATCCTTGACGAGCTGCCCGGAACAGGATGCCTTTTTCCCCGCGCCGGAAGCTGTTCCTTCGGGCGGGATTTGGACCGGCGACGGCATTGCATCCAACGGTTGGTTCAACCCCAGCAGCGCTCCCGAGGGCTGGGGCCAAGAGCTGATTTACACCGCGCCAAACGGTTGTCCAGACACCTTGACGATAAACAACATCATGACCGATGTTGCCTCGGCTTTTGAAACCTGTGAGGGTGCGCCGCCGATAGATTTACATGACGCCAGCATCTCCGCAGTTCCCTGGTGCGGCGTGTGGAGCGGAGATTGGCCGGGTGCAAGCTCGACTCCGATTTCGGGCGGCTCGGGATCCAGCGTCGGGTTAAGTGTCAATTCTTGGTGCGATTGGAACCTTCATCCCGATCAAATTGCGCCCGGTATTTACACCTTGACCTTCACCGCAAATACCTGTGCGGACGACCTCCAACTGCAAGTTTTCCCTTCGGAACTCGGCTTAGACCCCGTGGTGGTTTGCAACGACGCTGACCCGCTGGATTTGGCCGAAGAGGATTGGCCGCTCGGCGGCTGGTGGAATGGCAGTGGCGTCAACGGAACGACAGGGGTGCTCACGCCAGCTTCTGCCGCGACCGGTTGGCAAGACGTATCGTGGACGGCTCCCGGCGGCTGCGTCGACTTCGTTCAAGTCAACGTCGAAGCTTGGCAGCAAGCGGCATTCTCGGGGTTTGAGGATGTTTGGTGTTATCAAAACCAACTTTGGGACCCGGGACTCTTCCCCACCACAGGCACCACATGGACCTTGGACGGCGACCCTGAAGATGAACTTTGGATTTCCTCCCTCGACACCGGACTTCACACGCTAACCATCGCATGGAATGGAGCGGCGTGCGCATCTTTCGATACCTTGGAATTCACCATGTTGCCACCGCTCGAAGTTTCCTTGACGGTCAACGACTCCACCCTGTGTCCCGGAACGGCTACCACTGCATCGGCAGAAGCTTGGGGCGGGCGCTTGCCCGAGGTGCTTCCCACGTGGTCTTGGTCCAACGGCGGGTTTGAAATCGCCACCACCACTTACATCAGCGATGCTTCGGCCTTCCTCGTCGTGACGGCGTTTGACGGTTGTTCAGACCCAGCTCAAGATTCCGTGTTTATCGAAGCCGTTCCCGCGGCCTCCCAATCCCTGGAATTCGGCGATACCTTATGTTATGGCGAACCATCGAGCGTGTTGTTCACCTCGAACACCGAGGGCTATGGCTTGTGGTGGAACGGTGAATCCATCGCCCCAGACTGGGTGGAAGACGACACCAGCCATTGGGTATTGAATGGCATGGCCGGAGACCAAATCCCCTGGCAATTGACCCATCTCGAACACGGATGTGCCGTGGGCGACGTGGCCGTTCCGCCCTCCTTTTCCCCTGTCAGCGCCGGTTTTTCGGTGAGCCCAGGCACCGACTGCATTGCCTGGGATTTTCTACCCCTGCAATTGATAGACTACAGCCAATACGCAACGTCCGGTTGGTGGAGAATTTACGACGCGGAGCAAGGCGGGTCGGCCATCTGGAGTACCCCCTACACGGGCATTTCAACCCCAACCTGGTCACCGGAGCAACCCGGACAGTACACCGCAATTCTCACCCTCGAAAACGAAGGTGCTTGCACCGCCACGGATACGGCAGAAATCTGCATTCATGCCCCGGTGAATTGGTTCCTTGCGGATCAATTTTCCCCCAACGGTGATAACGTGAATGACATCCTGCTCGTGCGATCGGAACCGCTCCAATCATTCGAAATGACCGTCTACAACCGGTGGGGCGAGCAGGTATGGATGTCTGAGGATGAAGAGCTGGGCTGGGACGGCATGCAGCGCGGGAAGCCGGCACCTTCCGCCGTCTACGCGGTTCGACTCAACTTGCATTTTGAAGACGGAACACGCCTGAAAACCACAAAAAATGTCACGTTGGTGCGCTAAAGTCATCGGAATCACATCGACCACACTGGCTGCGATGCTTTGGACGGGGACAGCCACGGGCCAAGACGCTATTTCCTGCCTTATTCCGGCGCGTTGGGCCGCGGGGCAGGCGATAAACGGTCCTTCTATGAACGGATTGCAGCGGTCCCTTTCACCCCGGTTCACATTAGACTTGACGCACCGGGCCGTAAGCTTGGGCATCGCCAACAGTGACTACTCAACATCGCGGGCGTATGTGAATTACGCCGTGCCGGAACGCTCGGACGGCGGAGAATTCGGCTGGACCGGAGCTCTTGAAGACGACCGAGAGGGCGAAGCGCTTCAGCGGTTGCGTGTGGTTGCCGGTGGATACAAAAAAGTCCAACTCGCACCGAAGCGATTTCTCACCGCTGCGATTCACTTAGGATATGGTAGAAGGGCGTGGCGGAATATGGGCATTTGGGACAGTCAGTATCTGCAAAATCCGGCCGCTCCAGAATTGGCTGAATCTGGAGAATCATCGGGAGTGGATCCTCAGCATTATTTGGAGACCGGAGTGGAATTGGCCTACCAATCTCAACAAGTGACTGCCGCCTACCGCTTGCTCCATGCACCTGTGGATCATGGCTTTTTTGCCTACACCAAAGACCCCTACGCCGTTCGGCACACCGTGTTTCTCAGCCGGTGGCAAGACATCGCAACTGGTGGTGTGCCCCTCAGAAACCTGACGTGGGTCGGCTGGGAAGGTCAAGCGGGAGCTCGATTGACTTCCATAGGCACCCTGTTTACGACCACCTTGGGTGAGGATTCACAATTCACAGAATTGAAATCGGCGACGCGCATTGGGTGGGGCGCTGTTTACCGGAGCACCGGTCAAGTCGCACCTGTATTCAGTTGCCAATTCGAACGGCGTTGGACGGTTTGGATGGCGCCAGAGTTGGCTGTGGGCACAACGTCCGTGAGGTCAGGATGGAATGCCGGATTGCGGGTACAGCTTCATTGAGGTCAGTCTGATGCCGTAACGAACTATCTTTGCGGCCTTTTTCATGCCCATTTCCCTCTTTAATTTCCGGCAAGCCGTTGACTACCGATTGGAAGTCCTCAGCGGCCTGACCGTAGCCATGGCACTCATTCCCGAAGCTGTGGCATTTGCCCTCATTGCTGGTTTGAGCCCGCTCACTGGATTGTATGCCGCCTTCGTGGTGGGATTGGTAGCTTCTGTTTTTGGGGGACGTCCGGGCATGATCAGCGGCGCCACGGGAGCTATTGCGGTGGTGTTGGCGTCCCTCGCAGCCACCCATCACCCGGACTACATTTTCGCCACGGTGATTTTGGCCGGCATTTTTCAATTGATCGCTGGATTTTTGAAACTTGGAAAGTTGATGCGCTTGGTTCCACAGCCGGTGATTTTTGGATTCGTCAACGGACTGGCCATCATCATCGGAGGCAGCCAGCTCGAACAATTCAAGGATGCCTCAGGAGAATGGATTGGAGGAAGTGAGTTGGCTTGGTTTGGTGGATTGACCTTGATGGCCATGGCGATCATTTGGCTTTTGCCGAAAGTAACCAAAGCGATTCCCGGCGGGCTCACGGCCATTTTGGTGATTTTCGGGGTCACTTGGGCGCTCGGCATTGACACAAAAACTGTGGGTGACCTCGCATCCATTCAAGGCGGATTCCCGCCGTTGCACCTTCCAGCGGTTCCGCTCACCTGGGAAACCCTCGAAATCATCGCGCCTTATGCCGCGATTGTCGCCGGAGTGGGATTGATTGAAAGTCTGCTCACCCTCAACATCTTGGATGAAATCACAGGGACGCGAGGACACGGCAATCGCGAATGCGTGGCGCAAGGTGCCGCCAACATCGCAAGCGGAATGCTCAGCGGAATGGGCGGTTGTGCAATGATTGGACAAAGCCTGATCAACGTCAGCTCAGGGGCGAGAGCGCGGCTAAGTGGCATCGTCGCATCGGTTATGTTGCTGGTGTTCATTCTGTTCGGCGCGTCCATTGTGGAACAATTGCCCATGGCCGCACTCACGGGGTTGATGCTCATGGTGGCCATTGGAACCTTTGAGTGGGCTTCGCTTCGAACCTTTCGCCGCATGCCGGCTTCCGATGTTTTCATCATGGTGTTGGTGACGCTGGTGACTGCCTTACTGCACAATTTGGCCCTGGCCGTTTTCATCGGTGTAGTCGTGGCCGCTTTGGTTTTTGCTTGGGACAATGCCATTCGCATTCGCGCGCGGAAGCACATTGATGAGCAAGGCTGGAAACACTACGAATTATACGGCCCCTTATTCTTCGGATCCACCACCGTTTTTGCAGATAAATTTGATATCGACAACGACCCGGAGCATGTGGTGCTTGACTTCAAAGAAAGTCGCGTAGTTGACATGTCGGCCATTGAAGCCCTGAACCGTCTCACCGCGCGATATGCTGAAGCTGGGAAAAAGGTCCATTTGCGTTCACTCAGTGCGGATTGCAGGGCAATACTGGATAAGGCTGAAGCAATTATTGAAATCAACCACCTCGGAGAAGATCCCACCTACAAAGTTCTGCGAAACGCCGAAAACGCCTAGCCCACCCGGTCAATCCATCACCGGAGCAATGATCGCCCGAGCCGTGAGGTGCGATTCGATGTCCGTCCGGTCCATGCGTTGCTGTCGAAACTTTCCCGCATGGTACAAGGGTGCTTGGTTCGCATAAAACGGACTGAACGGATTGCCTGATTGACCCGTGGGTAAAATGCTCTGAGAACCCGCAACATCAGCGAAATCAATGCCAATGCGCATGGAAGGTCCCGAAAACACCTCGTAATCGACGGCTTGCTTCAATTTGAATTCGTACTTATTCAATGCGTCTTTCGCAGCGGGCACCTCAAACGGTCCCACGTTGAGCCAGTCGCCCAGAACCGGTACGTCTTTCATCGCGTGGCGGTGCGTGACCGCATGCAAACGGCCGTAGCGCCATGTCGCCGGGTCCGGCCCCAACGTTTCGGCCAAATCCACTCGCGCCGACTCCAGTGCTGCGATCAAGACCTCAGACGCCGATTCCACCTTCGACGTGCGGACGTCATCCCACCAAGGCGAGGAAGGGTTCGCCAACAAACGTGGGAAAGAATTCTCACTTACAATGGTTTTGTGCCAGGCCTCGAATTTTTCTTCGGCTGATCCGTCTGTAACGGCAGTTTCAAATTCATCGAACATGGCCCCGCGAATGGTTCGGTACATCCAGCGATAGTAAAGCGTCGGTTCCGTATCATCCACGCCATGAGCGCCATCCCACTCCTTCAGTTCCGGCGCAGCATCCCCAGTCAACCCCACCATCAAGGCAGCATTTTCCCGGTATACCAACGATCGGTCGTCGAGCTGGATTCGTTGAGCCGCCTCTACAGTCCAATCGTCTTTGGGTGCAGAGAGTGCATTGAAAATCCCCGCCGCCCTCGTATTGCCTGAGTAGTAATGCCCCGGATAGCGAACGGAATCGAATGCGGGCTCGGGTGCATTGTTCGCGGAATACACAAATCCTCGGTCAGGGTTTACGAGTTGTGGATTCATGTCGAACGCATACCAACCGGTCGGATCGTTGGCCGGATCGGAACCGTCGATGGCGGTTTTGGTGTCGACGTGATCGGGGCGAATGGGCAACCGTGCACTCGCCCACCAGCCGATGTCGCCGCGAGCGTCGCCGTACATCAAGTTCACTCCGGGCGCGGTGATCATCGCCGCATGGGTT
>Ga0255752_10007271_pt1 | contig 10143 bp, 16 predicted proteins | sample 011ome_25_FD_179952 | JGI IMG/M metagenome (GOLD analysis project Ga0255752, IMG submission 179952) | Coastal salt marsh microbial communities from the Groves Creek Marsh, Skidaway Island, Georgia - 011512CT metaG (version 2) | ecosystem: Environmental > Aquatic > Marine > Intertidal zone >...
CGTCTGATGGTATCCAACCTTCGTGTTGGTACAGCGGACAATGATGTAAATGCGCTAAGATCTATGGGTATGTTGCCTGATGGTTATGCCGTCAACGACTTCCTAACAGATCCTGATGCATTCTTCATCATGACAGATGCTCCTCGTGGAATGATCCACTTTGAGCGTACTCCGCTATCCACTAACATGGAAGCAGACTTCGACACAGGCAACATGCGCTTTAAAGCTCGTGAGCGTTACAGCTTTGGATTCTCAGATCCACGCTGTGTATTCGGTTCACCTGGAGCGTAAACTGTGATATAAGGAGGGATTACCTCCTCCGTGATTGGGGCGACTTCGGTTGCCCCTTTCTTTTTTATAAAAAGTTCTGTACACTATGTTTATCCCTGACAGTCGCATGGGGCGACTGACTAACCCAAGACAGGAGATCGACATGGGTACAACAACTTTTTCAGGCCCGATTAAAGCGGGAACAATCAAAAATACTACTGGTACAACACTCGGAAGCGACGTTGCTAACGTAGGTCAAGTCGTGATGTCTCAGACATTTGCAGCAGATCTATCAAACGGTGCGATTGCGGCGGACACTACAGATGTAGTTATTCCGGCGAACTCTCAGATTATTGATTGTGTAATCGATGTAATCACAGCAGCAAGCGGGGCTACCAACCTAAGTGTTGGAGACACCGTTGGTGGTGCAACATCTATCCTTAACACATTTGCTATTGGAACAACTGCGGGTCGTAAATATCCGACTACTCAAGCAGGTGCAGCTCTAGCATGGGAAGACACAGGAACAGCGGACATTCGTTTGACTGTAACTAACTCTGCCGCAACATCTGCGGGTGAAGTTCGTGTTACTATCTTGTATGCTCAGAACAATAACCTTGGCTAATAGGAGGGCATTATGGCTGCTTCTATTTTTGCAAAGACAGCTACGGCGACTGGCACACTACAGAGTGGTCGAACTAGGTTAAAAGCATTTTCTGTGAAAACTGCTAGTTCTGGTTCTCCTCAAGTGGTGTTTAAGAATGGTAGTAGTGGTGCAACTCAACTCGATATAGTTTTTAATACTAGCGATTGGGTTCAAGTTACTATCCCAGATCATGGGATTATTTTTAATGACGAGTGCCACATCACCCTAACCAACATTACCTCTATAACAGGGTTCTTTGGGTAATGGCAGGTAATGAGGTCAGAGCTTATCATGTACACGCCTCGGGGTCAGTAACTTCGGGGCGTGGTCGCATGAAAGGTTTTATGATCAACCATTCAACGGGTGCTACAGGGCAGACACTTATTTATGACAATCCTTCCGCAGCATCTGGTGTAGAGCTACTTGAAATAGACGAAACAGGGCAAGGCGTTTTTGGCATGGAAATACCTGGAGATGGTATATTATTTGATAACGGGGTGTATGCATCGTTAGCAACAAACACAACTTTAACTTTATTTTTGCAGCAGTGATATGGCTAAGATCGATAAAGATAAAATGAAATGCAACAAACCAAAACGTCAGGTATCTGGCGGTAAGAAGTTTGTTGTTAAGGCGTGTGACAAGGGTAAAGAAAAGATTGTCAGATTCGGGGACGCCAATATGACTATTAAGAAATCAAACCCAAAACGTCGTAAGTCTTTTCGCGCCCGTCATGGTTGTGACAAGGGAACTTTAGATAAATTAAAGGCCAAGTACTGGTCATGTAAAATGTGGTAGTAAGATGAGTAAAACAGTACAAACACTATTGTTAGGCGCGGTTGTAACATTAGGAACTGGTGGTGTAGCATGGATGGTTTCTACTCTTATATCAGTTGATAAAAGAACAGAGGTCATGGATGTTAAAATAGATCACCTTGTTGATGCTGTTGAAGACATAAAAGAAAGGCAGTTTAGTTTTGATAAGCAGGGCGCAAACCTCATTCCAAGTATCCAAGCCTCCATCAAAGGGAATGACTAATGGCAAAAAAGAAAAAGACAAAAAAAGACGCTTGTTATCACAAAGTAAAAAGCCGTTACAAAGTATGGCCCTCCGCTTACGCTTCGGGGGCGTTATCAAAGTGCCGCAAGGTGGGCGCAAAAAACTGGGGAAACTCTACTAAGAAAGCCACTGGCGGTTTAATCGCAGCGGTAGACAATCCCAAACGTCCGGCTCGTAATCGTTACACAGAGGGCGGCATGATAGCTTCGGGGTGCGGACAAGTTGCAGAATCTAGACGCAAAAGGACAATAATAACCTGATGGCTAAGAAAAAGAAAAACTCTTTACGGGAATGGTTCGCTCAAAATGAGGGTAAAGGGTGGGTAGATTGTAAAACAGGCAAGCCCTGTGGACGCCAAAAGGGAGAAAAGCGCCGTGGTTATCCTGCCTGTCGCCCTACTATGGCACAATGCACGTCTGCTGCAAAGAAAAAGAAGTCATCAAAAAGAATTAGTTGGAAGAATAAAAAAGCTACTGGTGGATTAGTGAGGGTGTTTTGATTCGTGAGTGGGCAGAAGAATTAGCAAAACCATCGGAGTACAACAACGGTGTTGCTTCGTGCCCTTTTGCTTTGGAAGCTCTTGTAAAAAACGAAGTAAAGACTGTAATTACACATAACTTATGGCCTGATGTTTTGCACGAGTGTGCGCGTTTCCATAAAAATAAACATAAAGTTTGTATGTTTTTTGATTACGAGTATTCAGATGACTACGAAACTTTAGAAAAACAATGCATGACTCTAAACAACTTTTTTTCAGAATCCAAATTAGATCTATGGCTTCTTTCTTATATGGGAGAAGAGGCGGTAGTATTTGTACAGCGTTGGAGTGAACTTGAAAATGCTGCTGCAAAACTTGAAAAACTAGGTTATTATAAGAATTACGACCCTGACGATTACAAACGTCATATTTTAATGCGTAGAAAAAGGAGTGCTTGATATGCCAGGAATGATGCGCGGTAAGAAAAAAATGATGCGTGGCGGTTCAGTTAAAACGGGAGCCAAAAAGAAAATGATGCGCGGCGGTGCGGTGAAAGCCAAGCCCGTAAAAATGATGCGCGGCGGCAAAGTAAAGGCTAAGAAGTGATGGAATCGATTAGCAAGTCTAAAGAACCAGGGTTAGCAGCTTTAGCTAAAGAAGCTCCTGACGTGGTTAAGAAAATGGGAAAAGATCCCAATAAAATTAAAATGATGCGTGGTGGCGAGGTTAAGTTTGGTCACGGCGGAAAAGTTCATGGTTGTAATCCAAGTGTTCAACTATCAGGTATGAAAGAGGCAAAAGTAGTCTAATGACAACTTCAGGTTCAAGAGACTTCAACATGGATGTTGGCGAAATCATTGAGGAGGCGTATGAACGCTGTGGCCTTGAGGTTCGCACGGGTTATGACGCAAGGACGGCACGTAGGTCTATGAACATTATGTTTGCTGATTGGGCTAATCGTGGTCTTAATTTGTGGACGGTGAAAGAAGCTAACTTCACCGTCACACAAGGAACATCAGAGTATGACTTAGCTTCAGATGTGGTTGATGTTTTAGATGTGGTTGTTCGTCGTGATAGCACTGACTATGAAATAGAACGAATTAGTCGTGGTGATTATGCAACGCTTCCAAACAAATCCACTCAGGGCAGACCAAGCCAGTTTTGGTTAGACCGTCAAATTACTCCAAAGATGTATTTGTGGTCCACACCAGAAAACTCTACGGATCAAATCCGTTATTACTATGTACGCAGGATAGAAGATGCAGACGCTCTTGTTAATACTACTGACATGCCTTTTCGTTTTTATCCTTGTATGGTGGCGGGGTTAGCCTACTACATGGCAATGAAACGAGCACCAGATCGTATTCAGTTGTTGAAAACTGTGTATGAAGAAGAGTTCCAACGTGCAGCGGATGAGGATCAAGGTCGAACACCTTTGAAGTTGCAGCCTAGCTTGAGTTATCTGAGGGTATAATGGCATACGCAAGTGGTAAACATGCTTATGGTATATCGGATCGGTCAGGTCGCCGTTACCGTCTTCGTGACATGAAGACAGAGTGGACGGGGGCAAAGGTCGGTCCTGATGAGTTTGAGCCAAAACATCCACAGTTATTTCCTCCTAAAGCCTTTCCAGACCCTCAAGCACTTCGGGGTCCACGGCCTGAAACTGGATTAGCTGAACAACGAGCTATTCAAACAGGATGGAATCCTGTAGGATTCCGTGATATAGCGGGTATAACTCCGCCCAATAACTTAGTTGCTACGGGTTCCGTTGGCACAGTAACGGTGACTACATCATGAGTTTTACATATGCACAGTTAAAAACAGCGATTCAGGAATATACAGAGAACGATGAAACGTCCTTTGTGACTAACTTACCTTTGTTTATTCGTATGGCTGAAGAGCGCATATTAAAAAATGTTCAACTAAACTTGTTTCAAAAAAATCAGTTTGGAACCATGACAACAGCCAACGAATATCTTGCTGCTCCGTCTGATTTCTTAGCTCCGTTTTCTTTAAGCATCGATGTTAGCGGGGCAAAAGAGTTTTTGCTGTTTAAAGATTTGGACTTTGTTCAAACGTATACTCCAAATTCAACAACTACGGGTCAGCCCAAGTATTATGCTCAATTTGATGTAGATAATTTTATTATCGCCCCAACTCCAGACGCTAATTATACCGTAGATATTCACTATCTATATCGTCCAACTTCTATTACGGCAGGAGCGGAGAGTGGCACGACTTGGTTGTCCGAAAATGCAGAGTTAGCGTTGTTGTATGCCTGTTTAGTTGAGGCGTATACTTATATGAAGGGTGATCCTAACACCATGCAGATGTACAATCAGAGACTTGCAGAAGCTGTATCTAGGTTGAAAAACTTAGGTGAAGCTCAAGAGCCTATTGATGAGTATCGCAACGGTCCAATTATACGAGAAAGATCATGATCCCAGAATTAAATATAGATTTACCAAAAGATTTTAAGGTAGAGGTTCACACAACCCAGAATCGTGGTTTTACACCAGAAGAAATAGCAGAGAGATGTGCAGATAAAATTATTTCAGTTTCGGATAGTACGCATCCTGCAATACAAGAGCAGGTTCATGCTTTTCGAAAACGTATCATACAGTTAATTGGTTTCTATTTACGGGAAGCTGTCAAAAGTGATAGAACTACTGTATATAATGCAATCAAAGACGCAGGTTATCCCGACCTTGCAGAACTTATAAGGAGAATGTGACATGGCCTTTTCAGGTAACTTCATGTGTACAAGCTTTAAGAAGGAGCTTCTTGAAGCCAAACACAATTTTTTAAATAGTGGAGGCAGCACCTTTAATCTTGCGCTTTACACAAATAGTGCGTCTTTCGATGCTTCTACCACAGCATATACAGCCACGAACGAAGTATCTGGTACAGGGTATACTGCCAAAGGTGCGGCTCTCACTCGTGTTGACCCAAGCACAAGTGGTACAACAGCGTTGACTGACTTTTCGGATCTTACTTTTAGCACGGCGACAATTACGGCTCGTGGTGCGTTGATCTTTAATGACAGTGCATCAGGTGATCCCTCTGTTGTGGTTCTTGATTTTGGTGGTGACAAAACATCTACCGCAGGTGATTTTACCATTGTATTCCCAACAGCGGACGCAAGTAACGCCATCATTAGGATAGCGTAATGTCTAGCGTTGTCGTCCCCTTCACTGGTTGGGGTCGAGGAACGTGGGGTCAACTTGCTTGGGACGAAGGTTCCATTACCAATATTGGAGCTACAGGCCAGATTGGGTCTGTCACTGTAGTTGCAGAAGCTAATGTTCCTGTTACAGGGTTGGCTGCGACAGGTTCGGTTGGTTCCGTTTCTGTGGTCGCAGAGGCAAATGCCCCCGTTACAGGTGTATCCGGCACGGGTGAAGTCGGTTCTACTACTGTAGTTGCAGAAGCTAATGTTTCCCCAACGGGTGTATCCGGCACTGGAAACGTTGGTTCTGTTACGGTTACTGCGGACGCAAATGCTCCTGTCACTGGTCTTGAAGCTACGGCATCAGTCGGTTCAGTAACTACAACCGCAGATGCTAATGCTCCTGTCACTGGTCTTGAGGCCACAGGCACAGTGGGCACTGTCACCGTAGTTGCAGAAGCGAATATAAGTGTCACTGGCGTAGGGGCTACAGCTTCTGTTGGCAGCGTTACAGTAGCCGCCGCAGCCGATGTTACGGTTACTGGCGTAGCGGCAACTGGAGCAGTAGGTACTGCAACCACTATCAGCAATAATAACATACCTGTCACTGGTCTTGCAGGAACAGGTGCCGTTGGAAGTGTCACAGTCGAAAATGCAATGACCGTTAATGTCACTGGTCTTGCCGGAACAGGATCTGTTGGAGCAGTTACCGTCATTGCTAAAGCAAACGTAGTTCCAACGGGAGTTGCAGCGATAGGAGAAGTAGGAACACCTTTAGTTTGGGGAACTATTGTTCCAAATCAAAATCCGAGTTATACTCCAGAACAACCAACACAATCCCCCGGATGGTCGAGCGAAAGTCCTTCGCAATCTCCTGGGTGGACCCGAATAGCAGCATAGGATAAAAACATGCCAAGTACATATACATTAAATAACGGTATTGAACTCATAGCAACAGGCGAACAGTCAGGTACATGGGGAGATACTACAAATACAAACTTTAACTTACTGGACACGGCTCTTGATGGTCAGGTTTCAGTGACTTTGTCTTCGGCGGGATCTTCTGGATCTCCAAACACGTTGCCTATCAGCGACGGTGCAGCATCGAATGGTCGTAATCGCTTAGTGATTTTTGGTGATGGCGGTGATTTAGGTGCAACGGCCTATGTGCAGCTAACGCCGAATGATGCCGAAAAGATTATTTACGTGCGTAATAACTTAGCGGGTTCACGTAGTATATTACTTTTCCAAGGCACTTACAACGCAAGTAACGACTATGAGGTTCCTGCGGGAACGACAGCGGTTGTTTTCTTTAATGGCGCAGGGTCAGGCGCGGTAGCGGCGAATGTGTTTAACAATGCGTGCTTTGACAGCCTGCGCTTGGGCAGCGTTTCTGTAACTGCAATTCTAGACGAAGACAATATGGCGTCTAACAGTGCGACAGCCTTGGCGACACAACAGTCAATCAAGGCGTATGTGGATACACAGGTTGGTGCTAATAATGAACTGTCCGAGGTTCTTGCTAATGGAAATACAACTGGCGGTACGGACATTTCCGTTTCTACTGGCGATGATATTACGTTTGCCGATAGCAGCAAAGCCATCTTTGGCGCAGGGTCTGATTTACAGATTTACCATGATGGGTCGCATAGTATTATTAAAGACTCAGGTACTGGAAATTTACAGATTAACGCAGGGAATTTTAATGTAAATAATGTTGCAAATACAGCTAATATTATTGTTGGTAACGATGGGGGTGAAGTTAATCTCTATTATAACGGCTCAAAGAAACTCGCCACCACCTCCACAGGTATTGACGTAACTGGTACGGCGGTCACGGACGGTTTAACTGTCGCAGGGAATGTGTCAGTCGATAGCGGCACAATCAAGCTAGATGGGAATTACCCTACTGGTACAAACAACGTGGCGTTGGGTGATACTGCACTGGATGATGGCAGTTTGAGCGGTGGCTATAACACAGCCGTAGGTTCTGGATCACTTAGTGCTAATACGTCAGCAAACAGCAATACTGCTGTTGGTTATGCGGCTTTAGCTGCAAATACAACAGGCGCAGACAATACTGCTGTAGGCGCAGCGGCACTTGATGCAAATACTACTGGCGGAAGTAACGCTGCATTGGGTCAGGGTGCTTTAAGTGCAAACACAAGCGGTGGTAATAATGTCGCAGTTGGTAGGCTTGCACTAGACGCCAACACTACCGCAAGCAGCAACACCGCAGTGGGGTATCAAGCAGGGCTAGCAATTACTACTGGTGATAGAAATGCTCTTGTTGGCGCACAAACAGGAGATGCAATAACGACAGGTGCAGCAAATACTGCACTTGGTTATGAGGCTTTAGGTGCAAATACAACAGCAAATAGTAATACCGCCATAGGTGCATACTCACTTGATGCTAATACAACAGGCGGTGATCTTGTGGCGGTAGGTAGTAATGCTTTAGGTGCTAATACTACAGGGTCTACCAATGTGGGGGTTGGTGTTAGTGCTCTGCTTTTAAACACCACTGGGTCCTACAACGTAGCGGTAGGCACAGCCGCACTTAGGGAAAACACCACCGCATCCAACAATACAGCGGTGGGCTATCAGGCAGGGTATAGTAATACTACTGGGGCAAACAGTACGTTACTTGGGTATCAAGCTGGGTATAGCAACACCACTAATGCTAGCAACACTTATTTAGGGTATCGTGTAGGCTTTAATAGTAATGGCGCAGATCACAACGTAGGCGTTGGTACAAACGCACTTTTGACCGCTACCAGTGGGCAATACAATACGGCGGTTGGATCGGCTTCTCTGTATTACACCACGACTGGCGATAACAACACTGCCCTTGGGCGTCTTGCACTGCACAACAACACTACCGCAGACAGCAACACTGCCGTTGGGTATCAGGCTGCGTATAGTAATACTACTGGTACGCAAAACACCGCTTTAGGGCGTGTGGCTATGTTTACAAACACTACAGGTAATAACAACGTGTCTGTTGGTTCTGTTGCACTTTACTACAATACGACAGGTTCAAGCAACGTTGCCTTGGGTATGCAAGCACTTAACAACAACACCACTGCAAGCAACAACACAGCGGTGGGCTATCAGGCAGGGCTTAATAATACTACGGGTTCTCATATTACAGCAATAGGTAGGTTATCATTAAATAATAACACGACAGGAGCAGAAAATACTGCTTTGGGTAGTGCCGCACTTAATGCAAATACTACGGGTAATTATAATGTTGCAGTGGGGCGTTCGGCACTTATTTCAAACACCACCGCATCTGAAAACACAGCCGTTGGCTATCAGTCACTTTATAGTAATGTAACGGGGACTGAGAACACTGCGGTTGGTAAAGGTTCGCTGTTCGCCAATACTGGCTCCTACAATGTTGCCGTTGGTCGAAATTCTATGACGACTAATACTAGCGGTGCTAGCAATTCTTCACTTGGTACTACAAGCTTGAGGGACAACACTACTGGCTCTAGTAATGTTGCAGTTGGGCAGTCAGCATTACAGTCCAACACCACCGCCAACAACAACACTGCGGTTGGGTATCAGGCTGCACTAAACAGTACGACCGCTTCATATGTAACCACGGTGGGGTATCAGGCGGGACACTCTAACACGGCGGGCGGTCTAGTCGCTATTGGGCACTCATCTGCGTACAACAACACCGCAAGCTCTGTCGTTGCGGTTGGCTCAAACGCTCTTTACTCGAACACGAGCGGAACAAGAAACACGGGTGTTGGTGATGCTGTTTTGTATAGCCAAACTACCGCAAATTATAATACGGCCCTTGGGTACAACGCGATGTACAACACCACGACTGGCGCTAACAGTACGGCGGTGGGTTATCGTGCGGGGTACAATAATACGACGGCAGGCGCATTGGATGCGTTTGGATTTGAAGCTGCCCTTTCAAACACGACTGGCGACAGTATTTCGGCGCATGGCACACAAGCCTTATATAGCAATACAACGGGCAGCTATAACTCTGCTTTTGGTCGCGCTGCTTTGTATTCCAACACCACCGCAAGTAGCAACACAGCCGTGGGATTTCAGGCGGGGTATAGTCATGTAAATAGCGGCGGTCTAAATGTTTTCGTTGGTAGTGGAGCAGGTTACTCTACGACAACGCAGAGAAATACATTCGTAGGCGAAAACGCAGGTTACTACATGAGTTCGGGTTCTGGTAAGAACACTATCATTGGACGTTTTGACGGCAACCAAGGCGGCCTAGACATCCGCACCTCAAGCAACAACATCGTGCTGTCGGATGGGGATGGTAATCCTAGAGTTATTGTGGATAGCAGCGGTAATGTTGGGATTGGGGTAGTTCCAAAAACAGGTGGATCAACTTGGCAGCACATACAGTTTGGTGGAACTGGTAATATAATTGGAAGAATTAGTGACAGCACTGTAGATGCAATGTTTGCTTCTAACTATTATATAAACTCAAGTGGTACAGATAGTTACATAACTACTGGTGATGCGGCTAGGAT
>Ga0255752_10007291_pt1 | contig 10117 bp, 5 predicted proteins | sample 011ome_25_FD_179952 | JGI IMG/M metagenome (GOLD analysis project Ga0255752, IMG submission 179952) | Coastal salt marsh microbial communities from the Groves Creek Marsh, Skidaway Island, Georgia - 011512CT metaG (version 2) | ecosystem: Environmental > Aquatic > Marine > Intertidal zone > Salt...
CTAGGTTAGTAGAAATAGTATTCACACTTGCTATAGACCCAGTGAACGTGCTGAAAGGATTAACTACGGCGAAAAAAGATACTGGGTCTACTTCAAAACTTAATACATAATTCGTATTTAATCGTAGTCCTGAGTTTGCGGTGCCCCCTACTCCTAGACCTTGAGCCTGTCTAGGCACGTTCAATGAGTATAAATCGGTTGTAGTAAAAGTCTGAGTGGTATATTTAGATCTATTATTAATAGTATTAATAGTTCTTACACCTACTGAGTAAGTTCCGTTAGGCACTGATTCAAATATGTACTTATTAATATTAGAGTCTACTAGTATCTTATTAGAGGGCCCAGGAACATTATGATATATCTCGTATCCAGACACATCTAAGTATAAGGTTCCGTCATTAGATACCGGTAAATCCCAGCTTACTTCAAACTCATCCCCAGCTTTATTATAATCTGGGGCAGATTCAATGTATATATTCTTGGGGGCGGGAATAATATCATCTGCTAGTAACTTAGGAAAAACAGTGTCAGGAGTTACTAATGTAAAATCTCCCTCTATTGCATCGAATTTTTCATCGTAGTGCTCCACAGCAATAAGACTAAATTCATCTTTACTAGTTTCAGTAACTCCTAATATTTTATAGTCTTTTGCGGAAGCATTAGAAATTCCTTCAGGGGTTACTTCTTTTAAAACCCATACAGCAGATCTTTCAGGGAGAGAAGTAAAATTGGAAACTAGCTCTAAGCTGTTAGTAATACCAGTACTAGTGACTTCAATAGTCTCTACTATTGTGTCATGTTGCTCTCCCTCTCCTTCATTAGTAACATTTGGTGCCTCAATTATGGTACTGAGGTAGTATGTACTGCCTGCAACTAATGTTACCTCTCTATCAAGAGGTATTGTATTTAGGTCTAAAATGCCACTGTTTGATATTCTTCCACTATATGCAATATTAAACTCATCTGCATCTTGAATTTTAATAATGTCTCCAGGGGTTAGAAATACTGCATTTATAGAAGTAGAAAATGAAACAAGTCTAGTTTGATTAACCGCAGTCCATAGCTTCCACTTACCATACCTATAAGCCTGTGCTTCTGAAGTACAGCCGAATGCAACAGCATTTTCACTAATAATTCTACCTGTTTCTGCAATATTGACTCTATCTTCGATTATAAGAGGTTCTAGCTTATAGTTACTTTCTGGGTTATTCCAAGTTACAACAATTTGATTAGCTCTGGTTTTGCTTCCAGTAGTTTCATAAGTAAAAGCTCCATCTTTAACATTAGCTTTTGAAAATGTGTATATAGGGTCTTTTGCCTGATCTATAACAGATAGTACTGTACCATCTATCCAATAAATCATAGTTAAAAAGCTACTAGCTATATCTTTCAATACTTTATAAGCATCGGTAGCTTTTGTCAGATATATATTAGAAGTAAACCTAGGCTCTAGGCCACCTTTTCCATCGGACACTAGTACATCGCAATATTTAGCAATACGATATAAGGCAAATTTATCTATATCCTCTTCTTTTAGCCAATCACCTAATCCATAGCGATTGTTTGTAATAATATCGTAGAAAATCCAAGCAGGATTATTTGTGTATACTTTCTGCGATCTAAATGAGCCGTCCCATAGTCCATCATAAATAGAATTTAATCCATCATTCATGTCTCTAGTTATATAGTTAGAGGGTACAAGTACTTTTAAACCCTTAGCATGGTAGCTTCTCTTGGGAGAGCTAGTAAAATCTTTAGAGGAAAAGGTCACATTTGCATAAGCAGTAAAAGGATAGCTTAAATTTTCTTTAATTACAGAAGTAACAGTAGTCAATGTACAAGAAGCAGCAATTCTATCTCTAGGATCTTTATTATTACCTGAAGTATCAATACCCACACCACTCTCACGAGTCAATCTAGTAACTTTTATATCAAAAGCAGAGAACGGTTTAAAAGGCTCTAAATTAATTCGTTCTTCAAAAGCAATAGGCGTAGAAGTTTTACCTTTATGAATTCGTCTATTTACTAGAGTTACTGTACTATAGTCCGTGGAGCTTCTATATATTGTTGCTTCAATCTTATACATAGCACCAGCATCATATTTTTTACCATCTTCTTCGCTTTGACATATCAAAGATCCATAACTAAAAACCAACCTTAGTTCATCTACTTCTCTTGCCTGTGCAGAAGTAAGATTAAGGGAGGAACTTGATGTTATAGTTATAGGATTAAGAGGGTCGATACCTGGTGTATAATTGTCCGAATCTGAATCTGAATAAGTAAGGGGCATCCCAACAGAGGCTACAGTTGTACTAGCTCCTATACCTCCATAATTAGTCATGGGAAGCTGTTCTCTTTTACCATTTCTAAATTCTGTCGTTGCGCCTTGAAATTTAGTCGCATTAAAAGTGCCGTCGATGCCGTTAAACAGAGAAGGACTAGAGACAGAAAAGTTATAACTTCCCGAAGGGTAAGGGGTAGGGTTTATTAAAGTAATTGTAGAAGTACCTGTACCATCTACTACATTTGCTCCAAGAATGTATAGAAATCCATCTACAGTACATACTAAGGTCTTCCCTACACTAGCCTCTAAGAATCTTCGTAAGCTAACTCCATCTGTTATACTAGAATGAAATGTTGCTTGAGTAGTACTCTCTACAGTTATAAAGCCTTCTACAAACTCGAGGGTTTCAGAAATAGTTAGTTTTATGTTATCTCCATATCCGCGTACAGCCATATTGGCTGCGTCAAAAAAAGAAACCGAGGTGCTTATAGGGATAGTTGGTACATCTAAATCTAAAGAAGACGCAGATATACTACCTACTGTTACTGCAGAGGAATATACATTCTTAACAGAAAAGGAGCGGAAAAAAATATTTTCAAATAAAAATCCTAATTCCTTATTAACAGTAACAGTAGTGGAGTTATTTGTTAAAGTTACTTGGGCTCCTTGTATAAGTGGGTTACTATCTGAGATAGAAGATTCTTCTAAATCTTTTATTCTCTCATCATTTAAGTATATAGAAGATTCACCGTATACTAACCCTTCAATCTCGCCTTCAGAAATTAAGTCCGTAACAGAAATTATTTGCTCCCTTGAGAATCCGGAAGCCATAGATAAAGTACTTGAACCAGCATCCGCTATTTGTTGATCTCGAGCACTTCTTGATTTACTTGCCATTTTTTATTTTCCTTATCACAAACTTAGGTATAAGTACCAAAATATTATATTATTACTGGATTACAGGGTACTTGTTCTGTTTCCAGCCACCTGAAAAAGACCAAGTGAGAGAACCTGAAGACTGGTCTTGATCGGCGCTGGTATTACTGGAAAACGTACTACCTGCGTTAGCTACAGCAAAAGATATAGGTCTGCCAGGTACTCTTAATTCTCCATATAATACAGGCACTGGGTCTCCTTCTATAATATTTTGCTCTGATCCATTGAATAAGTACGATTGTGGTGCTGCTTCATCTACTGAAGGGTCAGGGGCCATTAATTGCTGTATACCCGCCATAGCTAGGCTCATTCCTAGCATCATTCCTATTGTGCCTACGACGCCCGCCGCAGTCATTGTACCTGTCGTAGCCATTGTAGCCATTGCGACGGACAAGCTAGTTCCAGCTGAACCTGCTGCTGCACCCGCCGCAGGTGCCAGTATTGGTGCGAAAAAAACAAAAGCTATAATAGCGATTGCTGCTAGTATTTTTGCGCCGGCACTCTTTGAGCCTGCTGGAATAGACATAATAGTTATATCACCTTCCAGCAAAGGCAAAATTATATCTTCTTCTTCTTCTACTTGAATTCCCGCAACATCAATAGCAAAACCTACTCCAGCTTGATGACTATCTACTAAGTATTTTTTGAACTCTGGATAATTTGCGCCGATTAGCAGTAGAGCTTCTTTTACAGAAGATACGTCGGCATCCAATTCTTGTCCGAACTTATTAGCAATATCTCCTTCTAAATAAATTTTACGTTTCATATCTATATATACCTGTTAAATGCTTTGCCCAAAAAGGGTATAGGTTCTCTCTACAAGAGAGTCTTTGTGTAGCATGATGAAAGAATACGTCATTACCTAAGTAAACTCCACAATGGTTGCCTATTTTTGAAGTTACTGAGAATATTAGTAAATCATTCTTTTGAGGCTCCTGTACTTTATTAAAATTCCAGCTATTTATATATTCTTCTGTGAAATAGTTTAAGTCTTTTAGCCACCAATCATCCTCAAAAGGCTCTCTTGGGGGTATAACAAAATTAGTTTCTTCTAAATAGTAATCTCTAACTAACTCAAAACAGTCTTGTACTCCAAACTTATAATCTCTTCCTATTAAAGGATAATAATTCTTTACTGGCTGTAATAAGTGCATATCCATGTTAGGATAGCTAAAAATATAGTAAGGTATACCTAAGTTATTACAATTATTTACATCCATGGTGGAGGGCTCACAGGAAGCATCTGGATGACTATGTACTATACCTACAATATCATGAGTTCTTTTTATTTTAAAATACTCCATTGAGTCAAAAATAAAATCATCAATATCTTTTGCTATATTAGTAATTGGTAGCCATTTCATTTTTCCCTTCGCCACTGCAAGTACTCCACAACCCTCTCTGGGGTATTCTGAGGCAAAATGGTCTTCTATTTCTTTTAGTATGCTAGTTGAATTTAACACTGCCTGGATACGCTCCAAAAGGTAAAGTAATACTGGTATCTTTAGTAGCAGAAGCTACTCCATCTGCTGTAGGCGTGAACTGAAATCTAGATTTACAGCTATTTAAAGTTTTTCCGCATGAGTCTACTCTATTCCAGTATAGTGAGCTACTAGTAGGCTCTATAGAACTAGTAGTTAGTAAACATTTCCATATTTTATTTGAATGCCTTGTAAGTGTGCCAGGCGTGTACTCAGTGCCTGAAGCCCAGTCTGTCCAAAAGAATACTTGCTTCCATAGGACAGAAGCTCCAGAAGGTGTAGTAGAATTATTTGAAGCTTCTGATCTCCAATACTTGCCGTCATAAGATACGAAGCTATCTATAGTATGAGGGCCACTAAAAGGTACTATAGTAAGTCCTGCTGCATTATCTATTAGAGGGCTGTCCTCAATATCAAAGTAAGCAAAGTACTGAGTACCATTATGATCTACAGAATTTGTGCTTCTCCAAGAACAGCCACCTGAAGTAACAGGATTATCAACACCTTGATAAATCCAAGAACAATATTTTCCTAGTACTACCCTATTTGGTATTCTCACTCCAGATACATCATACGGAGCAGTTAGCTCAAACGTAACTAATGTGGAATTTTCACTAGCAATTCTATCTATTATATAGGTTCTTTTGGGCATCTCATAGTTTGCATTATCTAAATAACTTTCTAGTGTTTGCCTGCGTGTTACTTTTTTACCTATAAGGTCTTCAAAGCTGAACCCTTCTCCGTTTAAAGATGACTTAAAAACATTAGTTACATTTGCTACAGTTAGCATGGGTCTCGTAGATGCTCCATCACTAGCAATATCTATACCATCCATCATTACTGGTAGTGGTGTATAGGTATTACCATCATAGGATATTTCGCCTAAAGCACTATCAAAGCCTGGATGAAAGTATAGTGTGGTTACACTATTAAGCTCTAGTTCAAAAAGCTCAATAACAGCATCCGTTATTTCTAAATTTTGTAAATCTGTTGTGATTATGTCATTTGTACTCATGGTTCATATACCTGTCTAAAAGTTGCTGTACACCCATAAAAATGGTCTTTCATGTACGAAATACTATAGTCTTCACAGACTACTGAAATAGTTCTTTCCCCCGAAAAGTTAGAATCTGGATAAGTAAAATCAAAACTTGTTACTGCCTTCTTACTATCAAAAAAAGCTACAATATCGTCTATCTCTTCCTTAGTTCTAGGAGAGAAAGTAACGGCAAAGGTTCTATTTATAGAATTAATACCGTCGGTTATTCGTTGCTCATACCCATCCCCAAAAGACATTTTTAGAACTTTTGGTTTGATAGTATTCTGTAAATTTCTATCTGGAGTAATAAAGCCGTATACTCCTCCTATATTAAATCCGATTGTCATTATGCTACTCCATAGGGATTCAGAATACCGCCTGAACGTTTCTGATTTTGCAACTCTTGCTGAACAGCTTGAGCAATAGCATTACCAAGATTTCCCATGCCTTCTCCTTTTTGCTGTTCTGTTTGGGAGGAGGTACCAGAACCATCCATACTAACATTAACAACTACGCTGTTATTTTGAGCACTTCCATTTTTCATTTCTACTGGTATTGATTTACCGTTTGGTAGAGGTACTACTGCTTCTGTTCCGTGTAAAGTAACCGGATAGCCTCCCTGAGATCCCATAGCAATACCTCCAGTAGCGTAACCTGGAAGCTTATCACCTGCTGAAAACATTCCACCATATCTTCCTCCAGGTATTAGGTTAAAACCTCCACTTGGGGCAAGGCTTACAGTACCCCCACCACCTAGAAACCCTCCAGCAGCGGGGATTCCAGTTTTTAATGCCCCAACGCCAGCGCCTGTTGCGGGAGTGCCACCACCAAATCCTCCAACTAAAGACATTAATGCGCGCATTACCATCATTCGAATTATCATTTGGGATATATCTTTAAGTATGGCAATAGCCATATCCCCAAAAGCTTGTTTAGCACTTTTAGTACCATCTACAATTGAGCCGAAAGCACTTGATATGTTATCAGTCAAAGAACTAAAAATGCCTGATTTTACTTCTAATGCTTGATTTAGTAACGTTTGTGCTTCGATTTCTGCATACAGCATTTTTTGTTGTTCTTGACTTAGTACTATATCGTTTAATTTATTTTCCTGCATTTTTTCATTGAACGCAGTTACTGCAGGGTTCAAAGATAGCCCAGTAAGTTTAGCTTGAGCTGCCTCCGTTTCGGCCTTCGCATCAAGAAGAACTAGATCGCCCCTCTTGTTATATAGTGCTATTTCATTTTGCAAGGCTGTTTGCTTTTGTAGAGATGCATCAAGAGTAGCCTGGGCCGCTCGTTCCTCTTCTAGGCTTACCGATGTGTACAGTTTACTGGTTTGTAGGGCAGAAACTGCTTCCTGTGCTACCCTAACTTCTTGAGTTGTATCTGCTGTTCTACTACTGAATACTTGTTCTTGCTGTTGCCCAGCTTCTCTAGCTCTTGCAACACCAAAGCTTCCTGTTCCGCCGGCCTTTATAAAAGCTAGTTTATTCTCTTCTTCGTTTATCTTCTTCGTTACTGCTAGCTTGGCTATTGCAGCCTGTGTAGCCTTATTAGCTATGACTAAATTATTTTGCGCTATAATATTGTTAGAGTACCCTAGACTTTGGGCATCTCGGGCTATATTAAGTAAGTCTGTTTGTACATTTAGCTGGCTAGTAAGAGATGCTAATTGCTCGCGTTCCACAGCAGATAAACCTTCAGCGCCCTTTTTCGCCTTCTCTAGCAATACGCTTTGCTTTGCCTGTACAACAATCAAAGCAGCTTGTTCTTTATTAGTCTTAACACCTAACAATAGATTATCAGCCTCGATATTTTTCATTTTTTGTGCATAAGTAATACCAACCGTCCGCATTTTATTACTGTCTTTTTTTGCAGTACTTTCTCCTTCATAAAGGCTATTTAATTCTGTCTGAGCGTGCGATAACTTTGCTTGAAAAGCTATATTATTTAAAAGTGCGTCCTCTTTCTCCTTATGGAGTTTTCTACCAGCTTCTATTTCAAGCTTTAATGCCTTTATGCCAGCCTCATCCCCTTTTATCTCAAGTGCCAATAACTTTGCAGCTTCCTTAGCCGCCTCAGAAACAGCGACATTCTCGCCGCGCCTACGCGTGACCAAGTTGGAAGGTGGCACCTCGGATAGGGCCTTTAAGTCGGCCCTTTTCTTCTCTGTACCTTTCTCTAGATCCTCTAAGACCTGGCTTTGGCCATTTAATTCAGCTCCCAGGGATTGAAGATTGTTAATACCAAGTGTGATTGAGTTGCCTAAAGCTTGTCTCAGAGCAGTCCCAAAAGGCTTATCTATTGTTTTAATTAATTTTTGAAATTCAGAGTTTAAGTCTTGGGTTGCAGATTTTGCTTTCTCTAAGTTTATTTTTGCTGATTGCATGGTATTACTTAAATTAAGCATACTTTGTTTCTGGTCGTCAGTTAGACTAGTGCCATCTCTTACACTTCTACCAAGAGCTATAAACCCATAATCTAGTTTTGCAGCTTCTGTAGAGGTCTTTAATAGCTCATTTTTTAAATCTTGCCATCCCTCTGCTTTAGGATCCATCTTATTAAATTTTTCTATTTGGTCGGTGAATTTTTCTACATCTATACTTGCTATAGCGTTACCTTTAGCGGCAATTCTATCTTCTATAGATAATTTACCATAATCTGCCAGTACATCTGTTGTTCTTTTTATCTCTTCTGATAATGTCCTGTACTTATCTATAGCACTATCTGTTTGTTTATTTAAAGCCGCTGTAGCCTCTGATACAGGAAAAAGCATTTTGCCTAGTTCATAAAATAGTCCTACGACAAGTGCAATCGTTGATACCCAAAAGAATACAGCACCAAGAGCGACCCCTACTGTGGCTATCCCCGCACCTAGACTGACAAAACCTACTTTCATTGCAGCAGTTCCGGAGGCTATGACGAGTTTAAAGTTTTTCCAGCTCAAGCTCATGCCTATAAGTGACCGTTTAAATTCTACTTCGCCTTGCTTAATAATAGCTGCTCGTGCATTATAGCTAACTCGCATATCTGCTACTTGAGCAGCATTGTAAGTTGCTAATATACCTGTTCTTTTTACGGCCTCCCCAGCAGCAATTTTTGTCAGTTGACTCTGTGCATGTGTCAAGGCTTTATCCGCTGCGTTTTGTGCGGATTTTGAAGTAGTATTACCCTTTAAGAAGTCTATAGCTCCTGTACCTGACTTACTACCAGTCGCGCCACTAAGAGTACTTAAGGTAGTTTGGGTTATTCCACTCTGTTGCGCTTTTTTTAACTTTACATACGCTGCGGCACTTTTCTCTAGCTCTGCTTGCAGAAGTACTTGATCAGCTTTTGAAGACTCCATGGTCGCTCTACTTGACGCTTTCCAAGCACCCATACTAGGTAAGATCTGCTTTAGTATACCTGTCGCAAATAGGCTCAGAGTCCCCATTAAAGCTAGAAGATTATTGCTCAAGAATTCGGCTATATAAGATATAGGGCCAGATATACCTTCTTTAACACTATTTACAATATCATCAAAGGCTTTAGAAAAACGATTTAGAGCTTGCGCTTGAGGACTCATCATCGCTTCCAAAGCTCCAAATTTACGCTCTGCTTGCTCTAAAACTTCATTCGCTACTGCTTGGCTTCTTTCAAATTCATTTAGGTCTCCTGCAGCTTTACCAATTTTTAAACCATATTTTGTCGTAGCGGCTTCAAGTCTAAGAATAATACCTAGCTCATCCAGTAATTCTGGCTCGGCTTTGGTAACACCACGTATAAGTCTATCAAAAGAATCTCCTAAGTCTCTGCCAAGAGCTATAGAGGTATTTTTAGCTGCAGTGCCTAGTCTAGCTAGTTGAGAGGGGCTAAGCCCGGAAGCAGTACCAATTGCAGCAGCTTTTGCGGCTTCTGCATACTTTAATTGACCATTAGTTGCTTCAACAAGGGAATTTGAAATTGTTTTATATGCTACACCTGTTACAGCACCAAGAGCTTTTTGTCCTTCGATAAGACTTTTGTAATCTGCAGCATTTTTAAGGAATTGAAAAGCTGCGGATACAGCGAATACTGTAGCAGCTAAAGTAGCGTAGGTGCCGACTAAGCCACCCATGCCTTGGGACATTTTTGAGAAGTTTTTACCCGCGCCGGAAGATGCCTGGCCAACACCTTTCATATTTCTATCAAGAGTGCCTGCTGATTTGGATGCCTTGTCCATTCCTTCAGCAGTTTTTTTGGCTTCTAGACCAACTTTTTTAGTAGAACCTTTGTCGTCTACTTTTACATCTATTTCTACTGTATTTTTTGCCATTATCCCTGCACATTATGGGTGTAGTTCTTTCCACCGCCTGCCTTAGCTCTGCGCTCTTCAGCTTTGCGTTTGTGATCTGA
>Ga0255752_10007296_pt1 | contig 10112 bp, 7 predicted proteins | sample 011ome_25_FD_179952 | JGI IMG/M metagenome (GOLD analysis project Ga0255752, IMG submission 179952) | Coastal salt marsh microbial communities from the Groves Creek Marsh, Skidaway Island, Georgia - 011512CT metaG (version 2) | ecosystem: Environmental > Aquatic > Marine > Intertidal zone > Salt...
AGAACGTGCTATTTTCGTCCTCGAGCCTCAGCTCATAGCGACCGCCACCGTCAACCTCAACGATACAGATCATGGGTCGGCAGCAAACTTGGCAATCTTCTATGTACTGCTCTGGCCCAGAATAGGTGTCGATGAGAAGGGTGATACGCTCCCCGCAGTAAGGACAATCTGCTTTAAACGGTGTTAATTGCATCAGATCTGCCTCAGCGGCTTAGCTATTGTTTGACGCAAAATACTCAACCTGTCGAGCATAGGAATCTGCATCCAACAACTTATCGTGAATACTGTCTAGGTCAACATTACCACCAGTTAAAATAACGCCAACATGCTGGCCAATAAATTTAAAGCGATGGCACAGCAATGCTGCAACGGGCACCGCGGCACTCGGTTCCACCCATTGTTTCGTGGTTTGCCAAATAAGTTGCATCGAAAAAACGATCCGTTCTTCAGAGACCAAAAATATGCCATCCACCTCTTTGTTTATGATGTCGAAATTAAGCGCGCCCAAAGTCGTGCGAAGACCATCACAAATTGTTTGTGGCTGATGCGAGCATACTCGCGACCCTGAAAGCAAAGATCGGTAAGCATCATCAGCGCCGGCAGGCTCTGCGCCATAAACTCGACTGTCCTCTTTGATCAAACAACACCCGGCTAACAGCCCGCCGCCGCCCACCGGAACAACAACAGCATCGAGGAAGTCAGTTTGTGAGCGAAATTCGGCGAGCGTGGTGCCTTGACCCGCTATTACCGCAGGCGCGTCATAGGGTGGTACGAACAGCGCGCCAGTACGCTGTTTTACCGACTCAAGCATCGCCTCGCGAGCTGGCAAGCCTGCCTGGCAATCGATAATCTGCCCGCCTAGATCCTGAATCAATTGCCGTTTTGAAGCGCTGCAATCAGCAGGCACAACAATGTAAGCGGGTATTGCATTTGCCCGAGCGATATAGGCTAAAGCAGCGCCGTGATTTCCAGAGGAATGGGTGCAGACCCCTGCCGCAAGCGCGGCAGCAGATTGTGCGAGAACCATATTCGCAGCGCCTCTTGCCTTAAAGGCACCTACGTGTTGCAGATGCTCGCCTTTCAGCGTTAACCGGAAACCTAATAAAGCGTCGAGCCGGTCGTCTCTGAAAACCGGGGTTTTCACGATATGCGTCTCGATACGGCGCTGCGCTTGTGCAATGGCTTTTGCTGAGACCATTAGAGGCTTAGGTCAAACAACATGCTTACACGAACGCCTTACTTGATCGCGCGAACATTAGATTTGGCCGGTTTTCGAGAAACTATCGCGCAATCCAACGATTTCGTTAAACCGAAGTACGCCATCTCTGCCTTGGTCGGCATCTTGTACAAAATATCCTTCACGCTCGAACTGATAGCGGGTTGACAAATCTTGATCAGCGAGACTGCGCTCAACATACCCAAAAAACACGACTTCAGAATCAGGATTGATCAAATCGCGATAATCGCCGTCTTCAGCATCAGGAAAGGGCACCTTAAAAAGCGGCTGGAACCGCCGAAACTCTGCAGGCAAATTCTCGGTCGCAGAAACCCAATGGATAACCCCTCTAACCTTTCGATCGGGCGGATTAGTCCCTAAAGTTTCCGGATCATAAGTCGCATGAATTTCGACGACGTTACCTGTATCGTCGGTAACAACCGACTCTGCTCTGATTACATAGCTGCCACGCAGCCTCACTTCTTCGTGCAAGACTAAACGTTTGTACTTCCTGTTGGCCTCTAATCTAAAGTCTGCTCGATCAATATACACTTCGCGAGTAAAGGGTACTTGGCGATCTCCCATTGCTGGATCCTTGGGATGGTTGGCCACCTGCAGTGACAATGATGCCGTTTCAGGCAGATTGGTTATGACAAGCTTGACCGGATCTAGCACCGCCATCGCTCGCGGTGCTGCAGGTTCTAGAGCCTCACGAACACAACTCTCAAGCAGGGCTAACTCGACGTTATTCTCACTTTTGGTAATGCCTATCCGACGACAAAAATCTCGAAGCGATGCTGGTGGGTAACCCCTTCGCCGCATTCCCGCGATGGTTGGCATACGTGGGTCGTCCCAACCAGATACCAGACCCTCCTCAACCAACTGTTTGAGCTTACGCTTACTTGTTACCGTGTACTGCAAATTTAATCTTGAAAACTCGATCTGCTGCGGACGACTCGGCATGTCCAACTGTTCAAGCACCCAATTATAAAGCGGTCGATGGTCCTCGAAACCCGTATCACAGAGCGAGTGTGTGATGTGCTCTAAGGCATCGGAAATACAGTGCGTGTAGTCGTACAGAGGATAGACACACCAAGCGTCGCCTGTTTGGTGGTGACTGACATGGCGAATCCGATAGATACTCGGGTCTCGCAAGTTCATGTTGCCAGACGCCATATCAATCTTGAGCCGAAGCACGTGCGCGCCATCGGCGAATTCTCCTGCGCGCATCCGAGAAAATAAGTCTAAATTTTCATCGATCGAGCGATCACGATAGGGGCTATTACGACCCGGCTCAGTCAGAGTCCCTCGGTACTCCCGTATCTCATCGCCAGAAAGTGAATCGACATAGGCCTTCCCATCTCGGATCAATTGAACAGCATAGTCAAACAGTGCCTCAAAATAATCCGAGGCATTTCGTTCGTCAGCCCAGTTAAACCCTAGCCAAGTAATGTCTTCCTTCATAGCAGTGGTAAAGGCGATATCCTCTTTGATCGGGTTGGTATCATCAAACCGAAGATTGGTCTGACCGCCGAAATCCTTGGCAAGACCAAAATTGAGGCAAATCGCTTTCGCATGACCAATGTGTAGATAACCATTTGGCTCTGGGGGGAACCGCGTTTTTACCCGCCCGTCATGCTTCCCTGAAGCTTGATCTGATTCAATGATCGCACTAATGAAGTTCGCGGGATATCGTTCATCATTGATTGTCATACATCACCTAAATCCACAATGCCGCGACGCAGCTACTCATGACCATTATAACTAGAAGTGTTCGTAATACCGATTCTCGGACATTAAGGGTAAAACGAACACTCAGATAAGCGCCTGCGATCGACCCTAATGCCAAAACCACGCCTGTCAACCACAGTACTTGTCCTTGGATCGCAAAAACTAAAAGCGCGACACCACTGAAAACACCCGTGCAGACGGCTTTGATCGCATTAGAACGAACCAAATCATACTGCAAAAACCGCGAAATAACGGCTACCAACATAAAACCTACACCAGCCTGAATGAAGCCACCGTAAAGGCCCGTGATAAACAAGGCCAAGGCTGGCCATCGGCTCTTCTCTTTTAGCGCGGTAGGCCGCCGACGAACGCTTTTCCTAGGGACTAATAACGACAATGCAACGATCATCATCGTTATTAACAAAATGGGTTTGAGCCAGCTATTGGGCAAAATCGAAGCGGCCAAAGCGCCTAACGCAGCACCCGATATCGTAGGCATTAAAATGCTTATTAGTGCGGATCGATCTAGTTGACCTGCCTGATCAAAGCCATGCGCACCAGTTACAGATTGCGCTAGAACCGCCACCCGATTCGTCCCATTAGCCAAATCTGCTGGTAGGCCTATCATCATCAAAGCGGGTAGCGTCAGCATCGAGCCGCCACCTGCGAGGGTGTTGATAAACGCACTAACAGCTCCCACTAAAACCAGGAGAGCAACCTCTTCAAGGCTCACTGAGCCTCTCTCCCGATCGCTGGTGGTGAAACCTCAAAGACCGCACCTGACTCGTTGGTTACCCATAGGCGTCGCTCGTCTACCCAGGTGATAGCTTCTACCTGACCTAACTTGAAAGCGGCTAAATCTAGCGTCAAGGGTCTACTCTGGAACCAGGCATCACCTTGCAGAGGCCTTGGGAAAAGCGAAAGCTGACGTGCACCGAGCACCGCTAGCGTGCTACCGGCTGGGGATAACTCAGCGCCGGTCACCATAAAAAGCGTCTTTGATGAGTCCACCTTGGTAAGCGTTATCGGCCGAGGCGTTGCGGTCAAGTCGAGCCGATAAAGGCTAGCGCCGGATTCAAACTGGTCAATTCGCCCTGCTCTGCGGTGCTTGGTGATCAGATACAGTTTATCTTGATCAAAAAATAGCGCTTCGGCGTCGAAGTGCCAACGTTTCGCTGGAAACCTGGTCTGGTCCGGATACTGGACTGGCAGATAGTCGATGGTTCGGGTCTTTTCGACCGCGCGGGGGTTGAAGTCAGCAATTTTGTAGATGCCCAAATCTCGGCGTGCATTTCCATTATTACCCGTGTCAGCGATATACAGCCAATTACCATCTGTCGTAATGTCTTCCCAGTCGTAATGCGCTGCCAGCTCAATCTCGTGCCCTTTCCAAGGCTTTTTCCCCGGTACAGCATTCTGCCCGTGTACCTTCAAAAATGGCGGGAACACGATGGCTCCGCTGCCATCAATCGCAAAAATTCTTGCGCTATCACCGCTGTCGTTATGCACCCAATACACGTTATCAAACCGTCGGCTTTGGGTGATGCCGCTCACCTCCTGCAGGTCAGCATAGCCCAACTCAAAGGCGGCTTTTACCCGCCATTCCGATGCTTGAGCCGATACATTTAATAATCCCAGTAGGGTAAATAAGCCTGCAACTAGGCTAGCTAGATTTGTCTTTCGCATACGCCCCTCTGACGCCTTTGCCGCATCTTTTCAATGCACCAAGCGGCCGCTGTCATTATCTGAAACACTCATGCCCTCTATTGAAAGAACGCTATTGCGGCTTACAAAGAGCAGGGCTTCGTCTCCTAGATCCTATGGAGGGCGATCTTAAATGCGGTGGTGAATCTGAATGGACTACAGCCAGCCACAACAAAGCGTTGGCCAGTTAGCCTAGGAGAAGTAAGCGTTTTCGGTAACTGTATGGTCGGTCACATCGCGCACTGAGGTCAATTGCGGTAATGCGTCCAAGAGGGTTTTCTCGACCCCATTTTTAAGCGTCACATCCACCATACCGCATCCTTGACAGCCTCCACCAAATTGCAGCACCGCGATAGATTCTTCAACAACCTCTACAAGACTCACCATGCCGCCGTGGCTCGCCAAAGACGGGTTTACCTGGCTATGTAGGATATAATTCACCTGGTCTTCAAGTGGACTGTCGGCCGAAACCTTGGGTAACTTTGCATTTGGCGCCTTAATCGTCAGCTGTCCGCCCATCCGGTCTTCGGCAAAGTCGACCAGAGCTTCCTCCAAAAAAGGCTCGCTTCGCGCGTCGATGAAGGCGGTAATCGATTCATATTCAACTCGAATATCCTCTTCTTGAGCCTCGTCCGGTCGGCAATAGGCGATGCAAGTCTCTGCCATTGGCGTCCCTGGCTCGGTAATAAAGATTCGAACGCCGATATCACTCGCCTCTTGTTTTGCGAGTAAACCGGCTAAATAGGTTTGTGCTGATGCTGTGATTTCAACCATGCGTTCTTTGACCTATATTTGAGCTAAAGCGACAACAACCTTTCTGCGGCAGCTTTTTACTGTACGGCAGCTTTTTACAGTACGGAAGCTGCTTACAGCACGGAAGCTTTCTAAGCTACAGCAACTTTCGAATCTGCAGCAGCTTTCGAAGCTACTAGTGTCTACGGCAGCTTTCTCTACCGGGATCTATGATACTTGAGGCCAGGCACGACTGCCAGTTTTATGGGTTTCGGTGGTGTGTAAATCTTAGTACGACTCCACGATCAGATCATGAACAGCTTTCATAGTATTCAAGATAAATCTTCAAAAAAGTTCTTAAAGCCCTCTGCTAATATTACTGAAACATCAGAGCACACTCACGTTGCAGCACAAACCTAACATCGTTGATCAACTTAAACAGCAAATCCTTATTATGGATGGTGCCATGGGCACAGCCATTCAGGATAAACGTCTATCTGAATTAGATTTTCGAGGCACTCGGTTTAATGATCACCCCAGTGATCTTACTGGAAACAATGAGCTACTATCTCTGACTCGTCCAGATATTATCAAATCCATTCACCTCGATTACCTACATGCTGGCGCCGATATTTTAGGCACCAACACATTTACCGCCAATCGAGTGTCACAAGCAGATTTTGGTACTGAGGATCTAGTCTACGAACTAAACTATGCCTCAGTGAAAATCGCCCAAGAAGCGATCGAGACGCTACAGCTTGAGCAGCCAGATCGGATTTGCTACGTCGCTGGTGCTATCGGCCCAACCACGCGAGCGGCAAGTTTATCACCAGATGTTAATGATCCAGGCTACCGAAACATCGATTTCGCCACGCTAGTTGAAGACTATGGCTTAGCGATCCAAGCTCTGGATGACGCCGGCGTTGATCTCTTACTGATCGAAACCATCTTTGATGTACTGAATGCCAAGGCAGCCATTTTTGCTGCTTTGTCTCATTTCAAAACTACCAATCGTGAAATACCCATCATGATCTCTGGCACGATCACAGACGCCAGTGGCAGGTTATTATCGGGCCAAACCAGTGAGGCTTTCTGGGCATCAATTCGCCACGCGAAGCCCCTGAGTGTCGGCTTCAATTGTGCGCTAGGCGCTGATGCGCTCAGGACGCATATTCGTGACATTGGCCAACACGCTGACTGTTTTATCAGTGCTTATCCCAACCGAGGGCTACCTAACGAATTTGGCGAGTATGACGAACGCGTAGAGACCATGGTTGACTCAATTCGCAGCTATCTTGACGATGGTCTGATCAACATTATTGGTGGGTGTTGCGGTACAACCCCAGAACATATTGCTGCGTTCTCCCAACTTGCCAAGGCCTATACCCCCAGAACGCCCGCTCCCAGAAGCAAAAACACACTGTTGTCAGGCTTGGAGCCGTTTCGAATTAGCGAGGACAGTCTGTTTGTCAACGTTGGTGAACGAACCAACGTAACCGGTTCAGCGAAGTTTGCAAAATTGATCCGTGATGAAGACTATGAAGCGGCGCTGCAGGTTGCGTTAGACCAAGTTGAAAACGGTGCCCAAATCATAGACATCAATATGGACGAAGGCATGCTGGATTCCCAAGCGGCGATGGTGCGGTTTCTGCATCTCATAGCTTCCGAACCAGATATCAGCCGTGTTCCGATTATGGTTGATTCATCGAAGTGGGAAATCATTGAAGCTGGTCTCCAGTGCATTCAAGGCAAAAGCGTTGTTAACTCGATCAGCCTAAAAGCGGGTGAAGCCGAGTTCATTGCCCAGGCGGAGTTATGCATGAAGTACGGCGCAGCTGTTGTTGTCATGGCGTTCGACGAAACAGGCCAAGCCGACACCCTTGCCCGCAAACAAGAAATTTGCCAAAGAAGCTATGACTTGCTGGTGGATACCGTCGGTTTTCCGGCGGAGGACATTATTTTTGACCCCAACGTGTTTGCAGTTGCTACAGGCATTGAGGAACACGCACTATATGGCAAGGACTTCATTGACGCTTGCGCTTTTATTCAAGCTAATCTGCCCCACGCGCGTATTTCTGGCGGCATCAGTAATGTGTCGTTCTCTTTTCGAGGTAACAACCAAGTTCGCGAAGCTATTCACGCCGTGTTCCTGTATCACGCTATTCGCGCTGGGTTAACGATGGGGATCGTCAATGCTGGTCAACTAGCCATTTACGAATCGATTCCGGAGACGCTTCGGGATCGAATTGAAGATGTTTTGTTCAACCGCCGAGACGATGCTACCGAGAGACTGATTGAGATTGCCGAGCAATTTTCGGGCAACACAAATAAGACTAAAGAAAGCGATTTGGCATGGCGCGCTCTAGCTGTCGAGGACCGTCTTGCCTATGCGCTCGTGAAGGGCACCAATGCCTATATTCTCGAAGATACTGAAGCCGCCAGAGTGATCGCAAAAAGGCCCATCGAAGTTATCGAGGGGCCCTTGATGGAGGGTATGAATCAAGTCGGCGATCTATTTGGCGCCGGTAAAATGTTTCTCCCCCAGGTTGTAAAAAGCGCCCGAGTAATGAAACAAGCCGTAGCGCATTTAATCCCCTACATTGAGGCTGAAAAGACCAGTGAGTCTAAGGCAAAGGGGCGGATTTTGATGGCTACCGTCAAAGGCGACGTGCATGATATCGGCAAAAACATTGTTGGCGTAGTTCTGCAGTGCAATAACTACGACGTCATTGATCTCGGTGTCATGGTACCCGCTGACAAAATTCTAGCGGCGGCCAAAGAACATGCCGTTGACATTATTGGGCTGTCGGGACTCATCACCCCTTCTCTTGATGAAATGGTAACCATCGCCACAGAAATGCAGCGCCAGAATTTCCAAGTCCCGCTGATGATCGGTGGAGCGACTACCTCCAAAGCCCACACCTCGGTGAAAATAGAACCATGCTATAACAATGATATCACCGTCTACGTTCCCGACGCCTCTAGAGCGGTGGGAATCGCGAGCCAGTTGCTCTCAGATACAGATAAGCCCAAATTGGGTCTAGCGCTTCGAGAAGAGTACGAGACTATTAGAGTGCGGAATGCTAATCGGCGGGCTAAGTCAGACCGACTAACTCTGAGTGAGGCTCGTGCCCGCAAGCCAAATCTTGATTGGTCTGAGTACCAACCACCCGAGCCAACATTTTTGGGTACTCAAGTCATTCAGCATATCCCGATCAGCACCCTGACCGAATATATTGACTGGACGCCTTTTTTCATCACATGGGAGTTAGCTGGAAAATATCCAGAGATTCTCGATGACCCCATTGTCGGAGAGGCAGCAACCGATCTATTCAGTGATGCGCAAGCCATGCTCGAGAATCTGATCAATTCTGATGCGTTGCGCGCTGCTGCAGTCATCGGTTTTTGGCCAGCAAACTCTGATGGTGATGATATCGTCATCTTTCATGACCCAGAGCATAAAAAAGAGCGAACTCGGTTACATCAGCTCAGACAGCAAACTGACAAACCGAACGGCAAAGCCAATCTCTGCTTGGCTGATTATATCGCGCCATCGCTGGGGCCAAAAGATTACCTTGGGGGCTTTGCGGTTACCGCTGGAATCGGCCTGGATGCATTAGTCGGCAAGTATCAAGCAGAGCAAGACGATTATAACGCCATCTTAGTCAAAGCCATCGCAGACCGTCTGGCAGAAGCCGCCGCTGAATTTTTGCACGCGGAAGTCAGGCAGCACTATTGGGGCTACGCTGTTCATGAAAAGTTGAGTGCCCAGGATCTTATTAAAGAGCGCTATCAAGGCATCCGACCAGCACCCGGTTATCCTGCTTGTCCTGATCACACAGAAAAGAGCACCCTTTTTGAACTACTCGATGCCGAGTCCGCAGTCGGTATCAACTTGACCGAAACCTTCGCTATGGATCCTGCAGCATCTGTCAGCGGTCTTTATTTTTCACATCCAGAATCATCCTATTTTGGTCTGGGTAAAATCAGCCAAGATCAATTACAAGATTACGCCACCAGAAAATCTTGGACGATGGATGTTGCCGAACGTTGGTTACGACCCAACCTTGGCTACCAATAAAATCAAACATTGCTTCAGATCCATGCTTTACCTTGTCTCAAGGCACAACCAATGTTCTAATTCCTTACTCAATTCCTCTTGAGATCGAATACAGGCGCGCCATGACAGACTCAGGGGACCACGAACACCAGAAGGCGCCTAGCTTTTTTCAAGCCTTCCTGAGCGTAATTAGTGCGGCTATAGGGGTTCAGCGATCAGAGCGACGCACTCGGGATTTTCAGTCAAGTTCACCGCTCATATTCATCATTGCGGGATTGGTGTTCACCATACTTTTTATCGCGACCTTGCTCGGAATTGTTTTCCTTATTATCTGAGGCTTAGTCGCCTTCATCACGATTTACCAACGACAATCAACCAGCAGTTCTTACCCCCCTCTGGAGAGATAAATCTCCTTTTAGAAAGGCGCAGATATAGGACGAGACCGTTTTGGTCAAGCACGCGTCGACAAGGCCAGCCCTCTGACTCGTCCCCCTTCGGCCCATAATTTACTCGTTGATTAGTGTTAACCAGGATTTTTTGAGTTCTGGTTAGTTCCTACCACCTAGGACGGTAAACCGGACAAAAAATACACAACCGCAATGACAGGAATGACAACAATCGCCACAGCACCCATTGCATCTACCATCGCATCCCCAGAATCTTCGTTCT
>Ga0255752_10007346_pt1 | contig 10065 bp, 12 predicted proteins | sample 011ome_25_FD_179952 | JGI IMG/M metagenome (GOLD analysis project Ga0255752, IMG submission 179952) | Coastal salt marsh microbial communities from the Groves Creek Marsh, Skidaway Island, Georgia - 011512CT metaG (version 2) | ecosystem: Environmental > Aquatic > Marine > Intertidal zone >...
TCAATTATAGCGACGCTCATAATGATGGGTTTTGCATTTGTGACTTTTAATGTCATGAAATTTATTTTATGAAAATTACCTTAAACATTACCGCATTTTTTTCAGGAGCGATTTTTGGTTTTGGTTTGCTTATTTCAGGATTCTATAACCCAAATAACGTACTGTCTTTTTTTGATATTTTTGGTGAATGGAAAGCAGGCTTGATGATTACATTTATCTTATCGATCATCATAAGCGCCATTGCATTTCAAATAATTAAAAATAGATCATTGAGTTTTATCAATAATCCGTTCCAGCTCCCAGATACAAAAAAATTAGATTTAAAATTATTCGCAGGTGCCGCCTTATTCGGAACAGGATGGGGAATTGCAGGCATTTGCCCAGGCCCGGCGCTGGTTCTGATTGGAAGTTTAAAAATTGAAGTTGTCTATTTTTTTATTGGCCTGATTCCAGGGCTTTTCTTAATTCCTATATTTTTTAAAAAGTAATTCACTGTGAAATCATTCTTTAAATTATCAACACTCTTATTTATTTTGATATCAACCAAAGCCACTGCGACCAATGGCTATTTCCAACATGGATATGGCGTTAAATCCCAAGGAATGGGTGGTGTAGGTATAGCCCTTCCTCAAGATGCACTTGCTGCCGCGACCAACCCCGCTGGGATGGGGTTTATTGGTAATCGATATGACTTGGGTGTGAATATTTTTAGACCAGAACGTGAGTCCGAAATCATTGGTAATGGAGGTGGTGCGAATGGTCAATATGATGGTAATGACACCGAGTTATTTTTAATTCCTGAGTTTGGTTACAATAATGTTATTAGTGAAAAGTACACCGCAGGATTAAGCATATATGCCAATGGTGGAATGAATACTGACTATAAAACTGGTATTCCTTTATTTGGAACACCCAGCGCCGGGGTTGATTTGAAACAGATCTTTTTTACTCCATCGCTCACTTTTAAACCAGAACCAAATCATAGTTTTGGTGTAGCAATCAATTTTGCCGTTCAAAGTTTCCGAGCCAAGGGTTTAGATAACTTTGCCAATTCCACTTATTCAAATAGTCCGAGCAATGTTTATGATAATGGTCATGAATATTCTTATGGTGCCGGCATTAAGTTGGGTTGGATGGGAAAAATTACAGACCAATTAACCCTAGGTGCAACGTATCACTCTAAAACCTTCATGAGCAAATTAGATGACTACGCTGGCCTGTTTGCAGAGGGTGGTGATTTTGATATCCCCGCTAGCTATGGAGTTGGCTTTGCATATCAAGCTACACCTGATTTCACGATTGCTTTTGATTACCAAAGAATCGAATATAGCGATGTCAAATCAGTTAATAATCCACTCGTACCAAATTTATCCTCCAGTAAATTAGGTAAAGCGGATGGGGCTGGTTTTGGTTGGCGAGACATAGATGTATTTAAGATTGGATTTAATTATCAATGGAGTGATAAATTAACCCTGCGCGCTGGATACAATCATAATTCGCAACCTATCCCAAGCTCTGAAACATTCTTCAACATCCTAGCACCGGGCGTTATCAAGGATCATTTATCTTTAGGTTTTACGTACAAAATCACAGAAGATCGTGAGCTGACTTTAGCTTATACTCATGCCTTTAAAGAAGAGGTGAAAGGTTCTGGATCTATTCCAGCTGATTTCGGTGGCGGAGAGACGAATCTGGAGATGTATCAAAATTCACTGGGTATTGCTTATGGAGTCAATTTTTAGATTCAACCTCATGATAGTAAATATCATTATCAGACTCTAACCATATTAAAAAGGCAATAAGACCTATTATTAAACACAAAGGTATGTATAAAAATTTTTTCATAAAATTCCTAACAATGAAAGTGTATACTTATCTTAAGTTAAATGTTTGGAGATTCATATGGAATGTGGTTGCGGAAGAAGCCCAACGGGTGAATGTATTGGCTGGCATAATCTATCTGAAAAAGAATATCAACAAAAGCTGGAAGAATACGAAAAAAATAAGTCTGAAAAAGAATAATACCGACTGGGTATATTCTAAGTGTAGATAATTTATTTCTTAATTAGCTTTACATTTGGAATAAATTAAAGCATAGTTCCGTTTCAGATTATTTTTACAACTTTTCAAATCAAATATTTTTCAATAAGTATTCTCATTTTTAAGCACTAAATTTAATTCTTACTAAAATTTTTATAAAGGAAATAATATGCCTTCAGGTATCGTTAAATGGTTTAACACAGACAAAGGTTTTGGATTCATTATGCCAAATGATGGAAGCAAAGACTTATTTGTTCACTACTCAGAATTTAAAAACCCAACTGGAGATAAGCCTAATCTGACTGACAATGACAAAGTAACATTCGAAGTTGGTCAAGGACAAAAAGGTCCTGCAGCGATGAATGTTCGTGTTGAAGACTAAGTCACTTTAAATATAATCAGTACTATATTACTTAGTACTGATTATAATTTTTTCACCCCTATACACAATCACTAACAGCTTCAAAAAATCGTTTTTGGCATACCTTGTCATTCTTACAAGGATTGTTCTCAATTAATTTATCATTTTTTAATTTTCTTACCATCTTAATCTTTTTGTTATTCATAACCACTCCTTAAAATTTATATTTATAGTCTAGATGTTAATTATTGATAAATATAATTAATTATAAAAATTATAATGATAAGTAAAATCTATTTAAAAAAATGAAAAATATGAAGTTATTTCTTGGATTTAACAGAGTTGTTTTAATAGTATCCACAAAATCTGTGGACTAACCTGTGGGTAGATTGAAGTGATAATTTTAAGTCTTTGAAATGATGAGATATATCGAGATTGCTTCTTTTATAGGCAATTAATGCTGACAAAAAACCTAGATGTTTAATTTAAATAAAATGATATAAATCAATAACTTAAGTAATTAGTTGATTAATCAATTTTGACCATCAATTCATTCCTTCTGAAGAAAGGTAAGGTCCAAGGCGGGTTATACCGAGCAATCTTGATAGTGCCTTGCGGCATAAAATTATTTGCTTTTATATAGTTACTCAACAATTCAGACTTCTCTGCATAACTTGACTCTCTAACCAGTCCAGAAAATAAGATCACAGCATATTTTTCTGATGGCACTTTAATGATTTTAACTTCAGAGTTGTTTGGCATAGGCAAGGTATCTAAAGTGTATTCTTTTGGCATAACAAAGTTAATCGCCCACTTGTTATTAATATCGTCATCCATAATCGAACTGGTCATTAATAAATTTTTAGCCAGCGGAGACATCTCGACTGGAGCTGTCATGCTAATCTTCTGACTATCGCCTTCCAGTATATTGTTGCCAAAGATATAATCCGCTAACAGCTTAAATCCTTTTGAAGAAGCTTCATCAAAATCTCCATCTATCATCACTTGCGCAATTATTTTGGGTTCATATTCTCTTATTTGAAACTCACCCTCTTCTAAAATGAGTTTAAATTCTGGTTCTTCAGTGGCCATAGCAGGATTAAAAAAAATATTTATAAAAAAGAAACTAGTAAAAAATAGGTATCTCATAAATATATCCTCATTTACAGCCACCATACCCATTAGAAATACATTTTTTTTCCTCTTGTGATGATATTTTATTATCTTCAACATTTATCTTAATTTTTTTTGAAACAACCACCGGGTCATGCGGAATATGCATATGGTCCCCAAGCATTAATTGCAGTGTATGTTCTCCTGGCTGTAATTCAATGACAGCCTCTGTTTGACCTTTGCCAAAATGCTTATGATTATCATCACTGGGAATTGGTGAATTAACATCTGGTAGTTCAGCCATATCAATTAATAGGTGATGATGGCCAGTATTATCAAATTTTATCCCAGCAGGGGCTATTCCCATGCCTTGCAAACCAAAGACTATGTTGATGGGGCTTGACACTGTTTCACCATCTAATGGTGAGATGATATACAACTTAGCATCATCAGCTGCAGTTGATTTTTCTCCTGCATGTAATGGAAAAACAAAAAATCCTAACAAAAAAAGGATATTAAAAAAAGGAAATTTCATATTAATGCCTTATTACAAGATAATACCTAATGTTGATGACAGGTAAATTTTAATTATGTTTCAAATTTGATTTATTTTAGTTAAATTTATTCTAAATAAATCGGAGAATGGCGCCCTCGACACGAATCGAACGTGTGACCCTCCCCTTAGGAGGGGGATGCTCTATCCACTGAGCTACGAGGGCATATCAAAAAGATATTTTAACTTGATTATTACTTAAAGGAGGGTTTGTATTTTTTATTGATAATACTTACCAAGTGAAGCATCACTGGAACTTCAACCAAAACGCCTACAATGGTAGCTAATGCAGCAGGTGAATTTAAACCAAATAAAGTTATTGCAACGGCAACTGCTAACTCAAAAAAATTAGAAGTACCAATTAAACATGCTGGACCGGCAATTTTTTTATTTAGTCTTATTTTATTTTTAAAAAATTATAAACAATTTAAGTTAATATTTATTTATGAAAAATGCTTGTTTTGAGTGCGCAATAAAAGAGAGAATCATGTATCGCTGTCGATACGGTGGCAAAAAAGATTGGGTGTATCTCTGTCAAAATTGTTTATTAACCTTACGCTCTGAACATAGAGATTATTTTGAGTTTGATGAAACCTGGAAAACTTTCTAGTTTATTTTTGTAAAATATCTTGTATCAAGCTAAAGCCGAACCTTACTCCGAAACCATTTACATCAGACATAGCTGCTCCTAAGCCACCCTTAGTATTGCTGGAGGATAAATCCACATGAAGCCAGGGCTGTTTGGGATCAGTTAAAAATTGACTTAAAAATCGTGCTGCATGAATGTGGTCCGGGCCACCTTCCAATGTGCATTGTTTGATATCAGCTATATCGCTTTCAATGTCTTCTTCATAATCCTCATCAAATGGAAAGCTACACACTCTTTCTCCAGACTTTTGACCGGAACCAACAGCCAGACAGGCTAGTTCAGGTTTATTGCTGAATATTCCACTGTAGCGATCTCCCATTGCGACTGCCATACAACCAGTCAATGTTGCAAAATCAATGACTGCATCTGATTTGGTTTTAGTAGCCAATGTTAAGGTGTCTGCCAATACCATTCTACCCTCAGCATCAGTATGGATAATCTCAATAGTTTTTCCATTTAACGCTTTTACAACATCATTTTGTTTGTAAGCTTTTGGTCCAATATGATTTTGAGCAATCGCAAGCCAGCAATCAATTTTTACCGGTAGTTTATTTAGAGAAGCCGCCTCCAAGATTCCTAAGGCGGTTGCGGAACCATTCATATCCTCATGCATACTAAACATATATTTAGATGGCTTTAAGTTATGTCCACCAGTGTCAAAACAGATACCCTTTCCAACCAGGGTTATTGTTTTCTTAAATGTTTTAGGTTGGTAAGTTAGATGAACAATGGCTGCATCTTGAGGGTCTGAACCCTGCCCCACAGCAACAAAAGCTCCAGCCCCCATTCTTTTCAACTGACTCATATTGTATTCTTTAAATTTCCACTTTCTTTTGGAAGCCAGTTTTTTTATTTCTTGACGATAATGTGTTGGGGTTAAGTCATTGGGTGGTGTCATCGTAAGCTGTCTTGATAAAGTATTTCCCGACACTATTGCTTCAATTTCGACAACCTCTTTTGCAGATAAATTACCAAAGAAATTAATCACTTTCAATTGCTTTTTTTCGATCTTACTTTTTCTTGAAGGGAGATCCTGAGAATTTAAAAGAGCCGTGTAAAGTAATTCACGATTCCATAAAGGATCGTCGTCTTCACAAAATAAATTGATTGTTTCTGGATTTTCACTTAATAAATTTTTTAACCCTTTTCTTACATATGTTTGTATTTTAAAAGTATTACTAGTTGAGTATTTTAAAAACACATGATGTCCAGCATTATCTCCGTCGACACTTAAAAACTTACTCTCTAGGTCATTAAATTTCATCTTCAATCGTTTTAATTTAGCTTTTGCAAGATCGGAAAAAATTTCTGAATTTTCAGATTTAACGACATTTAAACTATATTTAACAGATTTTAACGACATTTTAGCCGAATTTTTTTGAAGATTAATTTTTACTTTCATGCTTAGACCTCGCCCGGTAATTTTTTTATAAAAAAATGGTAATTTATCGTAGAATTATACTCTTCGAGACAAGTTTCCTGCTTAAAGTTCTTAATATTTTATTTAAGCAGATTTAAGCCTTATTTTTTAAATTTTGTTTTACTTTGGAGTTGTAGTTTATGGAGTTGTATCCAGATACAGATATTCAAGAAACTCAGGAATGGGTCGATTCACTTAATTCAGTCATCGAATCAGACGGCGCTGAACGAGCACATTACTTGATCGAGATGATGATTGATCAGGCTCGTCGATCAGGATCTAATTTACCTTACAACGCCACTACTTCATATGTAAATACCATACCGACCCATTTACAACAAAAACATCCTGGCGATCCTGACATGGAAAGAAAAATCAGGGCAATTATTCGTTGGAACGCTGTCATGACTGTATTGAGAGCTAACGAGAAATCTCCAGGCATTGGTGGACATATTGCAAGCTTTCAGTCATCAGCAACCCTATACGATGTAGGTTTTAATCATTTTTTTCGTGCGCCCAATGAAAACTTTGACGGTGATTTAATCTTTTTTCAAGGTCATAGTTCACCAGGTATCTATTCAAGAGCTTTTTTAGAGGGTCGACTAACTGAAGATCAACTCAGTAATTTTAGGCTTGAATCAACAGGGCAAGGATTATCTAGCTACCCTCACCCTTGGTTAATGCCTGAGTTTTGGCAATTCCCAACGGTATCCATGGGTTTAGGTCCTATTATGGGAATTTACCAAGCTCGCTTCCTTAAATATCTTCATGACCGTGGGATTGCTGATACCAGCGATCGTAAAGTCTGGGTATTCTGTGGTGACGGTGAGATGGATGAACCTGAATCACTAGGCGCTATATCTCTTGCTGCTCGAGAAAAATTAGACAACCTTATTTTCGTCGTGAACTGTAACCTGCAGCGCTTAGATGGTCCGGTCAGAGGAAACGGAAAAATAATCCAAGAACTAGAATCTGATTTTAGAGGTTCTGGCTGGAATGTGCTTAAGGTTATCTGGGGTTCTTACTGGGATCCTTTATTTAATTTAGATAAAGAAGGTTTCCTTAAGAAACGCATGGAAGAATGTGTGGATGGTGAATTCCAAAACTTCAAAGCCAAAGGTGGGGCTTACACCAGAGAACATTTCTTTGGAAAATATCCTGAATTAAGAGAGATGGTCTCCGCCATGTCAGACAATGACATATGGAGGCTAAACCGTGGAGGACATGACCCTCATAAAGTCTATGCTGCTTACGCTGCTGCCACGTCACATAAAGGACAGCCGTCAGTCATTCTTGCCAAAACAGTTAAAGGTTATGGTATGGGAGATGCCGGTGAAGGGCACAATGTCAGCCATCAGCAGAAGAGTATGGATATTGAGTCACTGAAAAAATTTAGATCACGATTCGATCTTCCTATTACAGATGAAGAAGTAGAAAATTTAAAATTCTACAAACCAGAACCTGATTCACCAGAGATGACTTATATGCGCGAGAGAAGAGAAGCGCTAGGTGGATCATTACCTCAAAGAAAAACCAAAGGTAATTCATTAACGGTTCCAAGATTAGATAGCTTCTCAAATCTTCTAACATCAACAGGTGAGAGAAAAATATCAACCACCATGGCATTTGTTCGCATGTTAACCACCATGGTGAAAGATAAAGAGATTGGTAAATACGTAGTACCGATTGTTCCAGACGAAGCGAGGACATTTGGTATGGAAGGTATGTTTAGACAATTAGGAATTTATTCATCAGTGGGTCAATTGTATGAACCGCAAGATGCTGACCAGGTGATGTTTTATAAAGAACAAAAAGATGGACAAATTCTTGAAGAAGGTATTAATGAGGCTGGATCATTCTCATCATGGATCGCATCTGGCACTTCTTACAGCACCACAGGAATTCAAACCATTCCTTTTTATATTTTCTACTCTATGTTCGGCTTCCAAAGAATTGGTGATCTTGCCTGGGCGGCTGGTGATTCAAGAACAAGAGGTTTCTTATTAGGTGCCACAGCAGGACGAACCACACTAAATGGTGAAGGACTTCAACACGAAGATGGTCACAGTCATTTATTATCAGCGACCATTCCTAATTGTGTTTCCTACGATCCTTGCTTTGCTTATGAGTTGGCTGTGATTGTTCAAAATGGCTTATATCGCATGATTGAAAATCAGGAAGATGTCTACTACTACATCACGATTATGAATGAAAACTACTCCCACCCTGATATGCCTAAAGGTGTGGAAGATCACATCATTAAAGGTATGTATCAATTTAGCAAAGCATCTGGCAAGGCCAAAAATAAAGTTCAGCTCATGGGTTCAGGTGTCATCTTAAGAGAAGTTATTGAAGCAGCACAGTTGCTTGAAAGTGACTGGGGCGTTGAATCAAACGTCTGGAGTGTGACGAGCTTTACTGAGCTACGTCGCAATGCTTTGGATGTTGAAAGGCATAATCTCTTAAACCCTGATGACGAACAACGATCATTTATCCAAGAGCAAATTACTGACACTGAGTCACCGATTATTGCTTCGACGGATTATATGAAATCATTTTCAGATCAAATTGCTAACTTTGTTCCTAACTCATTTACCTCACTTGGAACTGATGGGTTTGGAAGATCAGATAGCCGTGAAGCGCTAAGATCATTCTTTGAAGTGGATCGATACTATGTTGTCCTTGCCGCTTTAAAAGCATTGAAGGATCAAGGCAAAATAGATAAAAAAGTTATGAGCGAAGCGATTAAAAAATACAACATTAATCCTTCTAAAGTTAATCCTGCATTGAGTTAATTATGAGTGAAATTTTAATACCTGATATTGGTAATTTTGATAGTGTTGACGTCATCGAGATTCTGGTTAAACCAGGTGATAAAGTCAATAAAGATGATCCGCTCATAACTCTAGAGTCGGATAAGGCCTCAATGGATATCCCTGCCACTGAATCTGGAATCATCAAAGAAATTAAGGTCAGCGTGGGTGATAAGGTGAAAGAAGGAATTGCCATCGCCACTTTTGAAAGCTCTCCAAGTGACGAAAATAAAGTGGAATCAAAACCAGCTGCGAAAAAAGAAGCAGCTAATGATGTAAAAGACAAAATTATTAGCGAACCTTCACGGCCTGCTCCAGAGCCACCTCAGACAATTCAACCTGAAAATAAACCAATGCCTGTAGCAGAAAGTATTGTTGCCGAGCCAGGTAAAAAAAGTCATGCCTCACCTTCGGTCAGAAGATTTGCCCGTGAGTTAGGGGTTGATTTATCCTTCATTAACGGTTCAGGGCGTAAAAATAGAATCCTCATTGAAGATGTTCAGAATTATGTTAAGGGTGAATTAAGTAAACCACGCTCACAAAATATGGGGGCTAATTTTGCACCAAGCCCGATGCCCGTCATTGATTTTGATAAATTTGGACCTAATGAGACGAAGCCGCTTTCAAAAATTAAAAAAATATCAGGATCCAACCTTCATCGAAACTGGGTGTCAGCCCCACATGTTACACAATTTGATAATGCAGACATCACTGACTTGGAAGCCTTTAGAAAATCGATGCAGGCTGAAGCAGAAAAACGTGGTACTAAATTAACGCTATTAGCTTTCCTCATGAAAGCTGCAGTGAATGCGCTTAGAGCTTACCCTATTTTCAATACTTCCTTAGCTGCAGATGGTGAGAGTCTAATTTATAAGAATTATTTTAATGTTGGTTTTGCCTGCGATACACCCGATGGGTTAGTTGTTCCAGTGGTTAAGGGTGTCGAAAAGAAAGACGTTCTTGAAATTGCTCAAGATTTATCCGCCTTGTCTGCGAAAGCACGAGAACGAAAGCTCACGATTGATGAAATGCAAGGGGGTTGTTTTACCATATCCAGCCTTGGTGGTATTGGGGGGACTAAATTTACTCCGATCATCAATTGCCCTGAAGTGGCTA